>JACCEE012145730.1_pt1 | contig 17691 bp, 11 predicted proteins | sample 7449931 | NCBI WGS metagenome assembly JACCEE01 (sample SAMN15323457, study PRJNA562643) | freshwater metagenome | isolation source: river surface water | place: USA:Blue River Watershed | collected 2017-08-19 | reverse complement strand
TATAACTGCAGCAACCGAACAGACAACCATCACACTCTCCGGTACACCAGTTACCGGAGACACTTTCATTATCGAAGGTGTAACAACCACTGTTAATGCTGAATCTACACCGGCTCAATTAGCAACGGCAATCTCTACTAAATCATTTACTAATTACAATGTTACTGCTAACGGTGCTATATTAACCTTTACTGCCAAAGCTCCTGGTCCTCTAGCGGATATTACCGTAACAGGTACTGGTGTTTCTTCGTTAGGCACGACTATAGCCAGGACGCAAGGGGCTGCTGCTGTTACTGAGAAAGTTGATATTACTTTCGTTGGCACACCAGTTGTAGGTGAAACCTTTGTCATCGGTGGTGTCACAACTACTGTAGTGGCTGGAGATACTATAAACAGTTTAGCCACTGCGATTGCAGCAAAAAACTATACTGGTTATACCGTCACTGCAGCCGCTGGCGTAGTCACTTTTACTTCATCAACACCAACTACTGACGTAGTTGATCTCAGCATTACTGGTACAGGTTTAGCTAATATTGCAACTGTTCTTGTTAATCCCCAAGGGCGAAATGCCGTCACTGCTGGTCAGGGTGATAGTTTATATGGTGGTGCAGGCAATGACATTTATGTAGTAGATAGCACTACCGATGTTATTAGCGATGCCGCTGGTGTAGATACCGTTAGCAGTTCACTTGACTACAGTTTAACTGCGGTTTCTGCTTCAGTGAGTGGAATCGAAAACATTACCTTAGGTGGTTCAGCCACCAGTGCTACCGGTAATGCAAGTGCAAACTTGATCAATGGTAATACTAATAATAACGTCTTAGATGGCGGCGTAGGTACTGATACGTTAGTCGGTGGCGACGGTGATGACACTTATATTACCGATACCGCTGATATTGTTAGTGAAAATGCAAGTGGCGGGAATGACACGGTTCAAACTTCTGTAAATTACACATTAGCCGCAGCAAATATCGAAAACTTGATTTTGTCAGTTACTTCGGGCGCGCTTGGTTTAGTGGGCGTGGGAAGTGCGGATAACAACTCAATTATCGGTAGTTCAAACGCCGATACGATTGACGGTGGTATTGGTACTGATACTTTGATGGGTGGTACTGGCAATGATACTTATATTGTCGATGCGGTTGACCTTGTTGATGATACTGGTGGCGATAGTGCAGATTTGATCAACAGTAGTGTGAATTTTACTCTGGCAGGCAATGTTAGCGGTATAGAAAATTTAACCTTAACCGGTAGCACAGCAATTACTGCGGTTGGAAATTCCGATGCTAACATCATTACAGGTAATTCTGCCTCTAACGTCTTAGACGGTGGTTCAGGTGCTGATACTTTAATCGGTGGCTCAGGTAACGATACTTACCTCATTGACAGTTCTTCTGATGTTATTTCAGAAACCGGTAGCGATACTGCTGATGCTGTGAATGCAAGCGTCGATTACACTTTAGCCGCAACAGGTATCGAAAACTTAACGTTGACAGGTACTAGTGCTATCACAGCAATCGGTAGTAGTTCAGCTAACTTAATTACCGGTAACTCTTTAGCCAACGTATTAGGTGGTGGTGGCGGTAAAGATACTTTAGTCGGTGGCGATGGAAATGATACTTATCTGATCATTAACAGTACCGATACCATTACGATTACCGAAGTTGCAACAGGTGGCAATGATACGGTGATTAGTAATGTCAGTTACACCTTGACAGCGGCTAACATCGAAAATTTAACCTTAAGCGTAACTAGTGGTGCTACCGGTTTAGTCGGTGTAGGTAATGCAGCCGCGAACATCATCACTGGTAGCTCAAATGCTGACACATTAAATGGTGGATCAGGTATCGATACCTTGGTCGGTGGCGGTGGTGATGATGTTTACATCGTTGATAGCACTACAGATAAAATCAGTGATGTAGGTAATGATCCAAATGACACCATCAGTAGCAGTGTTAACTTCTCATTAGGAACAAATGTCGTTGGCGTTGAAAATCTGACCTTAACCGGTTCAGTCGCTATATCCGCTACTGGTAATAGCTTAGAAAACGTGATCACTGGTAATGCTTTAGCTAACGTTCTGAGCGACGGTGGCAATGCTGCTACAGCGGCTGATACTTTAAGCGGTGGTTTAGGAAATGACACATATGTTATTACTAGCACTTTAGATGTTATTAGTGAAGCCAGTAGTGCAGGTGCTGATTGGGTTAGCTTAGGGGTATCGGTTGACTATACCTTGCCAGAAAATGTTGAGTATTTAAAACTGATTTCTACAACTGGTGCAAGCTTAACGGGTAACAGTCTAAACAACTCAATTATTGGTGGCAGTGGTGACGACGTTCTCGATGGTCAAAGCGGCACTGATACTTTATCAGGTGGCGATGGTGATGACACTTATATCATCAGCGATTCCAGTGATGTAATCAGTGAGTTAGCTAGCGGCGGTAATGATACTGCGCAAGCCAGTGTTAGCTATACTTTAGCGTTAGCTAATGTTGAGAATTTGGCTTTGGGTGATGTCAGCACTGCTTTAACCGCTGTAGGTAATGCCAGCAATAATACTATTACCGGTAATAGTTCTGATAACCTGTTAGATGGTGCTGCAGGTACAGATGTGTTAATTGGCGGCGCGGGTGATGACACTTATAAAGTTGATAACTCATCCGATGTTGTTAGCGAATTGGCTGACGAAGGTAATGATACGGTCAATGCTAGTGTCAGCTATACGTTGAATTTAGCTAATGTTGAGAATTTATCCTTGACTGCAACTGGTTCTACCGGCTTATTTGGAACTGGTAACAGTAACGATAACGTTATCACCGGAAGTTCTAATGCTGATACCATCACTGGTGGCGGAGGTACTGATACTTTAGTCGGTGGATTTGGCAACGATACTTACATTGTTGACAGTACAACTGACATTATCAGTGAAGGAGCTTCTACCAATGCGGGTACTGCTGATACTGTTAGTACAACAGTTAATTACACTCTAGCTACCGATGGTAACGTCGAAAATATCACTTTAGTGGGTAGTTCTGCATTAACAGCTACTGGCAATTCACTCAATAACGTTATCCAAGGTAACTCTTTCAACAACGTCATAGACGGTGGTGAGGGTGCGGATACCTTAATTGGTGGTTACGGTGTTAGCACCGCTAATGGCATTGAAACCGATATTGACGGTGCTGATATTTATATCGTTGATAATACCGCTGATGTCATCAGTGAAAGTGGTAAAAATACTTACGCTGTTGATCCGGCCACAGACTTGATTTCAGCAGTTAATCCTGACATTGTTTCCAGCAGTGTTAGTTATACCTTGAAATCTAACTTGGAAAACTTGGTACTGGCTTCAGGCACAGCAGCCTTAAATGGTACGGGTAATAACCAAGCTAACGTGTTAACCGGTAACGACGGCAATAACGTGTTGGATGGCAAAGGTGGCAATGACGTTATGATCGGCGGCAAAGGTGATGATACCTACGTTTCTGATAGCTCTGCTGACATCGTAAGTGAAAATGCAAGCGAAGGTAACGATACCGTTCAAGTGAATGTTAGTTACACTTTAGATTTAGCCAACATCGAAAACTTGACCTTAATAGGTACTAACTCCATCGACGGCACTGGTAACACTGAAAATAACGTCATCACAGGTAACACTGCTAACAACGTCTTAGATGGTGGTGATGGTACTGATACGTTGATAGGTGGTGCCGGCAATGACGATTACGTCATAGACAGTACTACTGATGTTATCAGTGAAGCGGCTTCAGCCGGTGACGATTATGTTTCTAGTTCAGTCAACTATACCTTAACTGCTAACGTTGAAATCTTAGATTTAGTCAATGGTGCATCTGCTGCGCTCAGCGGAACCGGTAACTCAGGCGATAACACCTTGTTAGGTAATGAATTTAACAACGTGTTAACTGGTGGTGCTGGAACTGATACTTTAGTGGGCGGTGCAGGTAACGATACTTATATCGTGGATAGCACAACTGATCTGATTAGCGAAGTTGCTGGTGAAGGTTCTGCTGATGTCGTCAATGCCAGTGTAAATTACACTTTAACAGCGGCTAATGTCGAAAATGTTACTTTAACCGGTACAGCTGTTAGTGCAAAAGGTAGCTCTATTGCTAACATCATTACGGGTACTAATGCAAACAACGTCTTAGACGGCGGCGCAGGCAATGATACTTTAATCGGCGGTGCTGGCAATGATGCTTATATTGTTGATAGTACAACCGATGTTATCAGTGATACTGCTGGAACTGACACGGTAAGTAGTAGCGTCACTTTCAATATCTATGGTTCAACTCAAGTGTTGGCTTTAGAAAATGTGACTTTAACTGGCAGCGGAGCTATTAGTGCTGGTGGTAACAGTTTAGCCAACGTTTTGACCGGTAATTCTGCGGCTAACGTCTTAGATGGTGGTGCAGGTGCTGATACTTTAATCGGTGGTTTAGGTAATGACACATATGGTGTTGATAGTACCGCTGATGTTGTTAGTGAAGCAGCTTCAGCTGGTACTGATGTTATCAGATCATCTATCAACTATACCTTGAGTGCTGTTAATGTTGAAAACTTAAGCTTATATGTTGCATCAGGTACAGTCGGTTTAGCCGGTACAGGTTCTAGCTCGAATAACATTATCAACGGTAGTTCTAATGCTGATACTTTAGATGGCGGTGCAGGTACTGATACTTTAAATGGTGGAGCTGGTAATGATACTTACGTTATCGACAGTTCAACTGACACTATTAATGAGGCTACTGGAGCCGGTACTGATACCATTCGAAGCAGTGTGAACTATAGCTTGGTTGGCAATGTTGAAAATCTGGTCTTAATCGGAACTTCAGCTCTGAATGCTACAGGCAATGGTCTAAACAACAACATTACTGGTAATTCTCTAAACAACGTCATCGACGGTGGTTCAGGGGTTGATACTTTAGCTGGTGGTGCTGGTAACGATGTTTATATCGTAGATAACTCTGCTGATATAGTTAATGAAATATCGTCTGGAACTGCGGGTGGTACTGATACTATTTCTAGTTCGGTAAACTATAGTTTAGCTGCTGTAATCACCAATGGTGTTACTTTAGCTCCTGCTAATGTTGAAAATCTAGTTCTAACTGGATCAGCGGTTACTGGTTTAGGTAACAGTTTAGCTAACCAAGTTACAGGTAATAGTGCTAATAACGTGCTGAACGGTGGCGCAGGTGCTGATACTTTAATCGGTGGTTCAGGTGATGACATTTATGTTATTGATTCTACTGCTGATATTATTAGTGAATTGGCTTCCGGTGGTATTGATACAGTCTCTAGCTCGATTGGCTATGTATTGCCAAATCCAACTAGTGGGGCAACCGTAGAAAACTTAACCTTGACCGGCAGCGTGATTTACGGCGGCGGTAACTCGTTAGATAACGTTATCACTGGTAATAGTGCTAATAACCTCTTAAACGGAGGAGTTGGTGCTGACACTTTAATTGGTGGCTTAGGTAACGACACCTATGTTATCGATCAAACTGGTGATGTGATTAGTGAAGCAACTGGTGCAGGTAGCGATACCGTTCAAGTTAGCACTAACTACACTTTATCTTTAGCAAATATCGAAAATCTAACCTTAAGCGGTTCCTCAGCAATTACTGCGGTTGGTGATGCGGGTAATAACGTCATCACCGGAAGTGGTGCGGCTAACGTGATCGAAGGTGGTTTGGGTGTTGATACTTTGATGGGTGGTGCAGGTAGTGATACCTACGTTGTTGATACAAGCACAGATGTGATCAGCGAAACTTTATCACTGAGTGCTGGTGGTGGAAGTGACACTGTAGTTAGTAGTGTTAACTATAGTTTAACTGCTGTTAATGTTGAAAATGTTACTTTAAATGGTAGCACCGCGACTGTAGCAGCGGGTAACTCTGGAGATAATACTTTAACCGGTAATACCTTAGCTAACACCTTAAGTGGTGGTGATGGCAATGATGTTTATATAGTTGACGCGGCTGACACCGTAGTTGAGCTTAATAACTCGAACGGCGGTAGTGATACTATTGTTAGCTCAGTTAGTTATACTTTGAATGTTGCTAACGTTGAAAATGTACGCTTATCAGGTTCAGCGAACTTGGATGCTACTGGAACTTCAGGCAACAACGCATTGATTGGTAACGATGGTAACAACGTTCTGACTGCTCTTGACGGTAATGACCGACTCAACGGTGGTTCTGGTGTTGACACCTTAATCGGTGGTGCAGGTAACGACGTGTATGTCGTTGATACTACTACTGATACCATTAGTGAAACTGCTACCGGCGGTACTGATACCATTCGTGCGAGCATCAACTATACCTTGAATATTGCTAATGTTGAAAACTTAGCTTTAGACGGTACAGGTAGCACTGTAGGTCATGTCGCTACTGGTAACTCTTTAGCTAACGTGATCACAGCCAGCGTCGGTACTAACGTTGCCGATACTTTAGTGGGTGGCGACGGCAACGATATTTATATCGTTGATAGTTCTACCGATGTCATTAGTGAGGCTTCAGGTCAAGGTACTGATTCGGTTCAATCTAGTGTCAACTACGCCTTAACTGCGGATAACGTAGAGAATGTCACCTTGACTGGTTCTACTGCAACCAACGCAAGTGGTAATGACAATGCTAATACCATTACTGGTAATAGTTTGGCAAACAACTTAACTGGTAATGGCGGTAATGACGTGCTGACTGGTGGCTCAGGACTAGATACTTTAGCAGGTGGTGCAGGCGATGACTTGTATATCTTATACACCACTTCTGACTTAACTGACCAAATTAACGAAGCATCAGGTAACGGTACTGATACCATTGGTTCTTATCTGAACTATACATTGAATCAAGCTAATGTTGAAACTTTGAGCTTATTAGGTACTCTGGCTGTCAGCGCGACTGGTAACAGTGCTAACAACTTGTTGACTGGTAACAATATCGACAACGTATTAATTGGCGGTGCCGGTAAAGATACCTTAGACGGTGGTTTAGGCTCTGATACCTTAACCGGTGGGGATAATGCAGATACATTCAAATTAGTTGGCGTAGATGCTAACAAATTTGATACTATCAACGACTTTACCACTGGTGATGATACGATTGGCTTACTAAAAACCGGCTTCGGTGATTTAGGTGCGGATAACCTGATTACCTCTGCTGAACTTGGTTTCGGTAGTACAGCAACTACAGCAGCACAACGGTTGATATACAACTCCGCTGATGGTGCGTTGTACTTCGACGCGGACGGTAATGCTACCACTGCTCAACCGCAACAAATTGCGTTGATCGGTGTATCTACTCATCCTGCGACTCTGTCACCAACAGATTTCAGTCTGATTCAACCTGACGGTATTGTTTAATCTGGTGATTTGAAAATACGGGTAGCTTCGGTTACCCGTGTTTGACTGGTTAGACTTTGAATAAAACAAATGGGCTTTTCACGATAAAGTGTTAAGCCCATTTTTTATGCCGATTAAAAATCAATGATTGAAATTCATTACTTAATCATCATCGATAATTGTTGTTGTAATTTCAATAAATCCTGCATTTGTTTAGTCTTAATCGCTAGTTTTAATTGGGATTGATAATTTTTAAACTCAATTGTTGAAAGCTGAGGACGAATTTGTTTTAATTGCTGTTGAATTAATTTAATTAATTGCCTTTGTTGCTTTTTTTGATCTCTATCGGATAAGCGTTTACAAATTAATTGGTATCGATAATACAATTGCTTTTTTTGACTGATTGATAAACGCTGTAAATTTTCTTGTTGTATTTTGTGAAAATATACATTTCTTAAAGCCGATTTAGAATATGAAAAATACTGTCGCCATTGTTCACTAATATTTATCCACATTTGCTTTATTATTACCGATAACAATAAAACAAATGAGCTTAATAAAACCCCAATTCCTATACTAATTAACCGCGCCGCAATCCAAATAAAATGCGCAATTTGTAAGCCTTCAGCAATAATAAATGTCATTAATCCGGTTATTAATAAACTCAAAGCCAATCTAATCACGAGCTTTTTGTGCCTTTACTACAGGTTGAATAGTATCAATTCGTAATTGACGAATCGCTTGCGCAATTTGTTTACCTTTTTTAGCACTGTTTACAATCGGTTGAATATCAATAGTTAATGCTAATTGTAAAATATCCGTTAAATATTTAGCTTGCGGATAATCGATAAATTCAAATCCGGTTCGTCCTTTTGCATCAGCTTCACAAACTAATAAAAAATCATTAATTTGATAAGGCGGTTTAAATGCTTTTAATTCAATTAATAAATCAATTAATGTACTCGCTTTTAATTCAAAAGCGCGATGAATATGTGTGTGATAACGAATCACTAATTCTGCTAATTGCCGATAATGATTTGGCATTTTTAATCGATTCGCTAATTGCGAAAAAATAGCCAATCCCCGCATTTCATGTCCATAATGATGTGGCAAAATGGCAATTGGGGTTTTGCCTTTACCTAAATCATGCACTAATGCCGCAAATCGTACTGATGTTTTAAGTGATAAAATACTCGCTTGTTGCAAAACGAATAAACTATGAATTCCACAATCAATTTCCGGATGATAATGTGCAGGTTGTGGAATGCCAAATAATTGATTTAACTCTGGCAATATTTTTTCTAAAGCTCCACAATTGCGTAAACTTTGAAAAAAAATTTCCGGATTAATTTCGGTTAATGCTTTTTCAATTTCCGCCCAAACTCGCTCAGGCACTAAATGTTCTACTTCTCCATTTACTACCATTTGCCGCATTAAATCCATCGTTTCATCAGCAATTTTAAATCCTAAATGCGCATAACGCGCAGCAAATCGAGCCACTCGCAAAATTCGTACTGGGTCTTCGGCAAAAGCCGGTGAAATATGTCGTAGCCAGCGTTGTTGTAAATCTTGCAATCCTCGATACGGATCAATGAGTTGCCCTGAAGCATCTTGCGCTATCGCATTGATGGTTAAATCTCGCCGTAATAAATCCTGTTCTAAACTCACAGATTCTCCGGCTTGTATTGCAAACCCGTGATAACCGGCAGCAATTTTGCGTTCGGTACGCGCTAAGGCATATTCTTCGCCGGTTTGTGGATGTAAAAAAACTGGAAAATCGCGTCCAACTGCCCTAAATCCTTGGGACAGTAATTGTTCAGCCGTTCCGCCGACAACGACCCAGTCTCGTTCCGAAACTGGACGCTGTAATAATTGGTCACGCACTGCGCCACCGACTAAAAAGATTTGCATATAACTACATTCTCGATAGTAAATTGTTTTAAAATAGAATAATTCATTTTGAATTATACCGAATCCCTTTTCAAATTATGTTCATCACGGTTTTATCCAGTCTATTATTAGGAATGATTGCGGGTTTTTTTGCCGGTTTATTTGGAATTGGCGGCGGATTAATTATGGTACCTATATTAGTTTGGCTATTCAGTTATTTAATGATTGCTAAAGAATTAATTATGTTAATGGCAATTGCTACATCGTTAGCAACTATTAGTTTAACCGCATTAGCCGCAAGTTACGGACATTATCGTCAAGCACGTTTATTATGGGATTATATCGCACGATTAACCCCGGGAATTATTATCGGCTCAATCAGCGGCGCGTTTATTGCGCAACAAATGAGTGCTGATCAATTAAAATTGATTTTTGCTAGTTTTTTAATTGTAATCGGTATTCAATTATGGCGATCAGCTCCTTTATCAAGTCCTATTTATTTAATTTCAAAAAATTGGGATTATTTAATCGGTTTAATGATTGGTAGTATTTCCGCCATTTTAGGCATAGGCGGCGGTACTTTAACCGTGCCTTATTTAATCAAACGCGGTGTAACGATTCATCAATCGGTTGCGATTTCTAGTGCTTGCGGTTTTCCAATTGCCATCGCAGGCAGTCTCAGTTTTATTCAACTCGGTTGGCATCATCCACAATTACCGATTTATAGTTTTGGTTATATTTATTTACCCGCTTTTATTGCAATGGCAATCGGTAGTCTTTTTACCGCCGCTTTAGGCGCGAAATGCGCACATTATTTACCCGCCGCGCAATTAAAACGCTATTTTTCAATCGTCATTTTTATCATGGCGATTAAACTTTTTCATTTTTAATTTGTTAATTATTTTTATCTATTGAGGAATCTTTATGAATAAACCCATTCATCGGGCATTAATTAGTGTATCGGATAAAAACGGTATAGTAGAATTCTGTCGTGGTTTACAACAATTAGGCATCGAATTGTTATCCACCGGCGGTACAGCAAAATTATTAGCTGATGCTCAAATTCCGGTGATTGAAGTTTCCGATTACACCGGTTTTCCTGAAATGATGGATGGACGTGTTAAAACGTTACATCCTAAAGTACATGGTGGAATTTTAGCCAGACGAGGTATCGACGATCAAGTGATGTCTGCTCATGGCATACAAGCGATTGATTTAGTGGTGGTTAATTTATATCCCTTTAGTCAAACCGTTGCGCAACCGAATTGCGATTTTGCTACGGCGATTGAAAATATTGATATTGGTGGCCCAACCATGATTCGAGCGGCGGCTAAAAATCATCAAGATGTGGCGGTAATGGTTGATCCTAAAGATTATGCCATCATTTTGACCGAATTGACCACACAAGAAGGTCAATTATCTGCTCAAACACGATTTAATTTAGCGTTAAAAAGTTTTGAACATACCGCCGGTTATGACCTTGCGATTGCGGCTTATTTAGCCAAAATTCAAACTCAACAATTGCCCAAAACTTTGAATTTACAATTTGAGCAAAGCCAAATGTTACGCTATGGGGAAAATCCGCATCAAACTGCAGCTTTTTATCGTGAACAGCCTTTAGTCGCTGGTAGTATTGCCGCTGCAACGCAATTACAAGGTAAAGAATTGTCTTATAACAATATCGCCGACGCGGACGCAGCTTGGGAATGTGTCAAAAGTTTTGCTCATAAACCTAGCTGTGTGATTGTAAAACATGCGAATCCTTGTGGCGTTGCTCAAGCCGATGATTTATTAACTGCCTACGAATTGGCATACGCAACCGATCCCACTTCTGCTTTTGGCGGCATTATTGCCTTTAATCGGGAATTGGATGCGCAAACAGCTAACACTTTGATTCAACGTCAATTTATCGAAGTGATCATTGCCCCTAGTCTCAGTACAGCAGCACAAACCGTTTTAGCCAGCAAATCCAATATTCGCGTGTTAATTTGTCATTTACCCGCTTATTCAACCACAACAGAATGGGATTTCAAACGAGTCAGTGGCGGACTTTTAGTGCAAGAACGCGATGAAGCGCAAATCACTGCTAATGAGTTAACCGTAGTCAGTCAACGTCAACCGACAGAGACTGAATTAGCTGATTTACTCTTCGCTTGGAAAGTGGCTAAATTTGTCAAATCAAACGCGATTGTGTATTGCCGACATGGTCGTACTATTGGTATCGGTGCTGGACAAATGAGTCGAGTCTATTCTGCGAAAATCGCCGGCATTAAGGCTGAAGATGAAGGATTAACCGTTGCAGGTTCAGTGATGGCTTCAGATGCGTTTTTTCCTTTTCGTGATGGCATCGATGCCGCCGCGAGCGTAGGCATTACCGCAGTAATTCAACCCGGCGGTTCTATGCGTGATGCCGAAGTGATTGCGGCAGCTAATGAACATAATATTGCGATGGTCTTTACTGGCATTCGGCATTTTAGGCATTAATTTTAAATTTATCCTAAATGGGTAGGAAATCCACTCTACCCATTTTTGCATTCGCCACTATCAAATTCTGAAATTAAATTTCCTCAGCTTTACTATCCACTTTTAAAATCATCTCACTATTTCACAACGTTAATTATTTTATTATATCTTTAATTAATTATTTGTGGATTTAGTTAATGAATTTGTATTCATATCATTTTCATAACACATTTTAATCATTGGAATTATTACCATGTATTATTTTCAAGGGCAATTAATTTATCAAAGCATTGATGAACTCGGTTCTATGGAAGTCATCGATATTTATGGTGAACGTCGTTTACATTTTGGCACTGAAGCCCGCCAATCAACCATGTTACTTAATCAACCGAATCAATTATTGTCGCGTTATGCGCGCGCGATGATGAGTTGGATGTTATTTAAAACTGATATTCAATCGGTATTAATGATTGGTTTAGGTGGTGGTTTATTAGCAAAATATTTATTAACCCATTTTCCACATTGTCAATTACAAGTGGTGGAATATCGCCGCGAAGTGGTGAAAATTGCACACCATTATTTTGGTTTACCGAATCATCCACAATTAAGCATTAAAATTGATGATGGAGCAAATTTTATGCGGAAACAAATTCAACAATCTCATTCATATGATTTAATCTTAATTGATGCTTTTGATGCTAAAGGAATGGCAAATAGTATGACGCAATTGAGTTTTATAGATCATTGTCAACAATTATTAAATGATGATGGAATGTTATTAATGAATTTATGGTCAAGCCAAACCCAATTATTTCAGCAAATATTATGGTATTTACAACAGGTTTTTGCACAACGTTTATGGATATTACCCATTCGTAAACGCGGAAATACGTTAGCAATCGCTTTTAACCCTGAATTAGCTCAATTTAATCCCAAAACTTTAAAACAAAAAGCTTTATTTTTAGAACAACAATGGCAATTAGAATTTCCCCTTTTTGTCAATGATCTTAAAATGCACAATCCCCATCATTTTTTTCAATGGATGACACTTTAATGCAAACCACAAAATCTATTTTTAGTTATAAAAAACACTGGGCTTCTCGTTTAGGAATAAGTCAACAATTACCTATGAGCCTTGAAGAAATGCAGCAATTAGGCTGGCAAGAATGCGATATTATTTTAATTAATGGCGATGCTTATATTGATCATCCGAGTTTCGGTGTTGCATTAATTGGACGTTTATTAGAAGCTCAAGGATTTAGAGTCGGAATTATTGCTCAACCCGATTGGCAAAGCTGTGAAGATTTTAAAAAACTCGGTAAACCCAATTTATTTTTTGGCATTAGCAGCGGCAATATGGATTCCATGGTGAATCATTATACAGCGGATAAAAAAATCCGCTCAAATGATGCTTATACTGCAAATGCTATTCATGGAAAACGTCCTGATCGAGCGGTAACTGTTTATGCGCAAAGATGTAGAGAAGCTTTTAAAAATGTACCGATTATTATCGGCGGAATTGAAGCAAGTTTACGCCGAATTGCGCATTATGATTATTGGTCAGATACGGTAAAACCTTCGGTATTATTAGATGCTAAAGCTGATTTATTAATTTATGGTAATGCCGAACGACAAATTGTCGAAATTGCCCATCGTTTAGCAAAAGGAGAAACCATTGATCAATTGATTGGTATTCGCGGTACGGCGCATATTGTTAAACAAATTCCTAACGATTGGGCAATTAAAGATTCAACTGAAATTGATAAAATCGGCGCAGTAATGTTACCACAAAATCCTTATCAAGATTATTCCACCGATTTAACCCAATGCCAAACCTTTCCGCAGAATAATGCGATTAATGAAATACCGATTCAATTTAGTAAACATATTCCTAAATTATATCGTGATAAAACCGTTATTCGTTTACCTCCATATGAAGCTGTAAAAAATGATCCAATTTTATATGCTCATGCCTCAAGAATAATGCATGCTGAAACGAATCCCGGAAATGCATTAGCTTTAATTCAACGACATGGACAGCGTTTATTATGGGTTAATCCGCCGCCTATTCCTTTAACGACTGCGGAAATGGATGGGGTTTATGATTTGCCTTATTCCCGATTGCCGCACCCGTATTATAAAAATGCCCCGATTCCCGCTTTTGAAATGATTCAACATTCAGTGAATATTATGCGCGGATGTTTTGGTGGCTGTAGTTTTTGTTCAATTACCGAACACGAAGGGCGAATTATTCAAAGTCGTTCCGAAAATTCAATTTTACGCGAAATCGAAGCAATTCGAGATAAATCGCCCAATTTCACTGGACATATTTCGGATTTAGGTGGACCTACAGCGAATATGTATCGACTCGCTTGTAAAGATAAAAAAATTGAAATGGCTTGTCGAAAACCGTCTTGTGTTTATCCGCAAATTTGTCAAAATTTAAATACCGATCATACACCTTTAATTCGATTATATCGAAAAGCTAGACAAATTAAAGGCATTAAAAAAATCTTTATTGCTTCCGGATTACGCTATGATTTAGCGGTAGAATCGCCTGAATATGTTAAAGAATTAGTGACTCATCATGTGGGTGGTTATTTAAAAATTGCTCCTGAACATACAGAAACGAATGTGTTATCTAAAATGATGAAACCCGGAATGGGAACTTATTATCGATTTAAACAAATGTTCGATTTATATTCTAAACAAGCAAATAAAGAACAATATTTAATTCCGTATTTTATTGCGGCACATCCTGGAACCACTGATGAAGATATGCTGAATTTAGCTTTATGGTTAAAAAAACATGATTTTCGTGCCGATCAAGTACAAGCTTTTTTGCCTTCTCCTTTATCAATTGCGACTGCAATGTATCATTCTGGTAAAAATACTTTACAAAAAATTCATCGAGATTCTGGCAATATTTCAATTCCTAAAGCGATTAAACAACGTCGATTACAAAAAGCGTTTTTACGTTATCATGATCCAGCAAATTGGGCATTATTACGCGAAGCTTTAAAAGCCATGGGACGCGCTGATTTAATTGGAAATGGCAAACAGCATTTAATTCCTGCTTTTCAGCCTAAAAGTCTTAATCAAAGCTCAAATCATTCTGCGATTGCAAAATCGCCTACACCCAAAAGTAAACCTTTTAAAACTAAATATTTGTAAAATAGCTTAAATAAATAATCTTCCAAACTTTGAAAATTCGGCGGATTTATTGTTAATCTAAATATACCATCTGAAATTATTTCATTAACATTGAAAATGCCGAAAATCAGGATATTAATATGGCAAAATCAAATAAAATACACAATTATTCAGAAGCCGAATTAATTTTACAATTTGGACTCATTCGTTTAGTAGGAAATCAAGCACATCCTTTAATGGTAGAATGGTTAGAAACTAAAACAGAATTAAATGCCGCCGAACACTATTTATTTAATCTAATTTGGAAAGATGCGCAAAAGAAAATAAATGGCTGGCATGAAGAAGATTTGAAAATGAAATTTATTTGTTTTGTATTGTTACTAGGGCATTTAGAAGATAAGGTTACTGTCTTAATATAAAGGGCTATTAAAAATGAAAAAATTACGCAGTTATTCTGATTACAATTTAACAGCATTGTATAACAATTGTGGAATTGATAATACCCGAAAAAAATTATCCTTAGGTAAACAATTAATTGCACCTTCGCAATTATTGCAAGATATATTGCAGCGTAATAATCAATATGTACCGATTAATTCAGAGAAAGCCCGTTCTGAATTACTGATTACGCCTATTTTAGTGGAATAGATGCAAAACAATCCGTATAAATTACAATATTTTTCCGGAAATACTTTTGATGTATTACCTGAAAAGGCTTTGAAAGGGCGTTGTGATTTTTTATTTACCAAACATTTTTCTTTGCATATTGAAGCCCCTGTGATTGCGATGTTTGAAGCCAAAGATCAAAATATAGATAATTGGTATGGACAATGCGGTGCAGAAATGGTTGCGGCGCGTTTATTTAATGAGCAACAGAATGAACCGTATTCTATTATTCATGGTGCAGTGACCGATGGCTATCAATGGGTATTTTTGCGATTGGAAGAAAACATTTTGTTAATTGATAGCGACCGCTATTATATACAGGATTTGCCTCGTTTATTAGGTGCATTACAAACGATTGCGGATTTTTATAATTGAATGATTGCACAATTGACGGATTTATCGGTTGCGGATTTAAAAGAAATTTTAGGTTTGGAAATTTAAACGGGTTTTAGAAACACATTTGTAACATTCAATTTTTTGTTTTGAAATATGATAAAAAGGAAGCTTTATGAGTCTAAAATTACGCAGCACGAAAGACCTATTTATTATTTATCAGGAAAAAACATTAGCCATTTTCCAAATACTGTTCGGAAGTTTATTAGCAATTTCTATAGGGATTGGTGCTATTTATCTTGAAACAGGGAATGGCTATTTTCCGATTATTTTCGGAATTATTTTTATTTCTGTAGGTTTTTTAGGCATAGCTCAACTGTTAAAAAATTATGGAAAACTTGAAAAAGAAGCAGGGTTTATTCATTTGAAAGCAGAAAGCAATAATTTATCATTAGCCCCTTTTGTTGGCTCACGCATTGTGAGTTATCAATGGAAAGAAATCGAAAAAATTATATTAACAAAACGTTTAGTATCAATAGATACTGATGAATCCAGTTACTGCAGAAATCAGATTATTTTTTATTTCAAGCCTAACTGTTTTAACAAATCAGAGAGTGTTATAAAAAAGATTTGGGAGTTTAGTAAATATCATATTCAAGAATCTCCCTCTCGGCATTGTCTCATCTGTTTTGTTGCTTTCCCGAAAAATCAGGCAGAAAATGTGAGAAATGAACTCATGCGCTTTGCTCCAGAATCTATTGATATTAGTGTTTACAATACAGTGACTTTAGATTATAAGAAAAAAAACGAAACGTTTGAGAGCTAGATTTAAAAATATCGCTATATTAAAAACTTATCTTTCTTAACCTAAAATGAAAAAAAATATCCTAGAAGAAAACAAAACCTATACTTTTTCTGATTATTTTAAACTGACTTATTCGACCCGCGATATAGTCGCAGAATTTGGTTATCAGTTTAAATACGAACAATTAACTTTACCGCAAAAAGAAATTGCAAATCCGCATTTTGAAAACTTAAAAAATGTGTATTACAAAAAATTACAGCATATTTCGCTCAATTCAGAAGCAGCAAAACGTGAATTTTTTATTTCTCCGTTGCTGTTGGAACTACTCGATTATATTGAACTGGAAATTGACGTAGAGTATTTACTTAATGTCAACGATAAATTAAAAGGTACAATTGATTATTTTTTAAAATCAAAATACAGTTTTATTATCATTGAAGCGAAAAATGCCGATCTTGATAAAGGCTTTACTCAATTAGCCATGGAATTAATTGCGATTGACAATTATTTAGATGAGAATGAGCAAGCGTTTTTATACGGTTCGGTGACGATTGGCAATATGTGGCAATTTGGCGTATTGGATAGAAAAAATAAAACTATCACAAAGGATATTGATGCTTTTTTAATTCCTGCGCAATTAGAAAAATTATTTTCTATATTTTTAGGAATTTTATCCGCTTAATTATAAAGTGAGATAAAAACAACTCACTAAACATTAGCTCTGCTTTAAAAAATTTAACTTAAACAAACCACAAAACCATGCAAGAAACATACAACCCCTCCGAAATTGAACAAACCGCCCAACACGCTTGGGAAGTCTCCAACATTTTCAAAGCCGTAGAAAATCCTGACAAGGAAAAATTCTACTGCCTGTCCATGTTCCCCTATCCCAGCGGCAAACTCCATATGGGGCATGTGCGCAATTACACCATCGGCGACGTGATTAGCCGTTATCAGCGCATGTTAGGTAAAAACGTGCTGCAACCGATGGGCTGGGATGCGTTTGGCTTGCCGGCTG
>JACCEE010062767.1_pt1 | contig 17696 bp, 20 predicted proteins | sample 7449931 | NCBI WGS metagenome assembly JACCEE01 (sample SAMN15323457, study PRJNA562643) | freshwater metagenome | isolation source: river surface water | place: USA:Blue River Watershed | collected 2017-08-19 | reverse complement strand
CAGGCCGTAGCTGGGCGCCTCGGCCAGGCGCACATTGCGCGGGATGATGGTCTTGAAGACCTTGTCGCCGAAATGCGCCTGCAGCTGGTCGCTGACCTGCTGCTGCAGTGTCATGCGCGGGTCGAACATCACCCGCAGCAGGCCGATCAGGTGCAGCTCGCGGTTCAGGTTGGCGTGCACCTGCTTGATCGAGTTGACCAGGTCCGACAGGCCCTCCAGCGCGAAGTACTCGCACTGCATCGGCACGATCACGCCGTGTGCGCAGGTCAGGCCGTTGAGGGTCAGCAGGCTCAGCGAGGGCGGGCAGTCGATCAGGATGAAGTCGTAGTCGTCCTGGACCTCGGCCAGCGCGAGCTTGAGCCGGCGGTCGCGCTGATCGATCTCGACCAGCTCGACCTCGGCGCCCGCCAGCTCGCGGTTGGCGCCGAGCACGTCGTAGCCGACCCGTTCGACATGCTGGATCGCGTCGGCGGCCGGCGCCGCGCCGATCAGCACGTCATAGACGGTGGCCTCGAGCGCACGCTTGTCCAGGCCCGAGCCCATCGTGGTGTTGCCCTGCGGATCGAGGTCGACCACCAGCACGCGCTGGCCGATGCGCACCAGGCCAGCGGCCAGATTGACGGTGGTGGTCGTCTTGCCGACGCCACCTTTCTGGTTCGCGATGCAGAAGATGCGTGCCATGGGTCGTGGAGAGAGAGGATGTGGTTCTTGTGGCGGCCTCAGCTGCGCAGCAGGCGCAGGCCGAAGCCGATCATGCACAGGCCGGCGAGGCGCTGCAAGGCCAGTCCGATGCGCGCATGCGCACGCACCCGCGCAGCGATGCGCTCGGCGAAGGCACACAGCGTCAGGCACCAGAGCGCGGTGATCAGCGCGATCGTCAGCGCCATTGCCGCGTAGGTCGGCAGGCCCTGGTGACGGGCCGGATCGATGAAGAGCGGGAAGAAGGCCATGTAGAACACGATGGCCTTCGGGTTCAGCACGGTGATCAGCAGCGCCTGGCGCAGGTAGCGGCCAGGCGTGATCTCGACCGGGCTGGCGGCTTCGCCCGCGCGGGCCCGCAGCAGCTTCCAGCCGATCCAGCCCAGGTAGCCGGCGCCGGCCCAGCGGATCGCGTCGAACCAGGCCGGATGCGCCGCCAGCACTGCCGCCACGCCGGCCACCGCCAGCCACAGCAGGATCTGGTCGCCCAGGATCAGGCCCAGGGTGGCCGCCGCGCCCGCCCTGAAGCCGCCTTTCGAGGTCGCGCCCAGCAGCGCGAAGGTGCCCGGCCCCGGCAGGGCCAGGAAGACGACGATGGCGGCGCAGAAGGCCCAGAAGTCGGCGATGCCGTGCATGGCGAGGCTCGGCCGCTCAGCGCGGCCGCATCCAGACGATGCAGCGCTCGGCGCCGAGGCCCGGCACCGTCAGCGGCTCGATCGCGAAGACCTGGATGTCCGCCGGCAGCGCGGCGATCTCGTCGGCCGGATGCTGGCCCTTCATCGCCATCCAGACGCCGCCCTCGGCCAGCAGCGGCCGGGTGAGCGCGACGATGTCGGGCAGCGAGGCGAAGGCGCGTGCGGTGATCACCGGCCAGCGCTGCGTCGTGATCGTCTCGACGCGGGCGTGCAGCGCCTGCAGGTTGGGCAGACGCAGCTCGGCGGCGACCTGACGCACGAAGGTCGCCTTCTTCTGCACCGCGTCGACGCAGGTCACCTTCAGCGCCGCATCGGTGGCGGCCAGCACCACGCCGGGCAGGCCGCCGCCGCTGCCGACATCCAGCAGCGTGTCCGCGCCGGGCGCCTGCGCACGGTGGCGCCGCAGCGGCGCGACCACCGCCAGGCTGTCGAGCAGATGGTGGGTCAGCATCTGCGCCGGGTCGCGCAGCGCGGTCAGGTTGTAGACCTTGTTCCAGCGCGCCATCAGGTCCAGGTAGCCGAGCAGGCGATCGGCCTGGGCCTCGTCGAGCGCGCAGCCGAGCGCCTCGGCGCCGCGCAGAAGTTCAGGCCGCATCGACATCGCCGGCTCCTTGGGGGGTGAAGCCGCGGAAGCGGTTCTTCTTCAGATGGACCAGCAGCAGCGAGATGGCCGCCGGCGTGACGCCGGAGATGCGCGAGGCCTGGCCCAGCGTTTCCGGGCGGTGGCGGTCGAGCTTCTGCCGGACCTCGAAGGACAGCGCGGTGACCTGGGCGTAGTCCAGCTCGGGTGGCAGCTTCAGGTGCTCGTACTGGCTGGCACGCTGCACCTCGTCGTTCTGCTTGTCGATGTAGCCGGCGTACTTGGTGGCGATCTCGACCTGCTCGATCACCGCGTCGGCCAGCGTGGCACCGAGCTGGGACTGGAGCGTTTCACGTGAAATGATCAGTTCCGGGGCCGGGTTCGGACGGTACCGGTCGGCGGTCTGCATCAGCTGGGTCAGCGTGTCGTGCGTGATGCCGGGGCGGCGCAACAGGTCGGCCAGGCTGTATTCGCGCTCGATCGCCTTGCCCAGCAGCGGCTCGGCCGCCTCGGCCGGCAGGATGGCCGGGAAGACCCAGGTCGACTTCAGCCGCTCGCTCTCGCGGGCGATGGCGTCGCGCTTGCGGTTGAAGGCGTCCCAGCGGGCGTCGTCGATCAGCCCGATGGCGCGGCCCAGCTCGGTCAGGCGCAGGTCGGCGTTGTCCTCGCGCAGCTGCAGCCGGAACTCGGCGCGGCTGGTGAACATGCGATAGGGCTCGGTCACGCCCTTGGTGATCAGGTCGTCGACCATCACGCCCAGATAGGCCTGGTCGCGGCGCAGCGTGAAGGGGCCCTGCTCGCGCACCTGCAGCGCGGCGTTGACGCCGGCGAACAGGCCCTGCGCGGCGGCTTCCTCGTAGCCGGTGGTGCCGTTGATCTGGCCGGCGAAATAGAGGCCGCGGATCGCCTTCGTCTCGAAGCTCGACTGCAGCTCGCGCGGGTCGAAGTAGTCGTACTCGATCGCGTAGCCGGGGCGGGTGATGTAGGCGTTCTCCAGGCCCGCCATCGAGCGGATGGCCGCCAGCTGCACGTCGAAGGGCAGCGAGGTCGAGACGCCGTTCGGATAGAACTCGGTCGTCGTCAGGCTCTCGGGCTCCAGGAAGATCTGGTGCGAGTCCTTGTCGGCGAAGCGGTTGATCTTGTCCTCGATCGACGGGCAGTAGCGCGGGCCCACGCCTTCGATCACGCCGGTGAACATCGGGCTGCGGTCGAAGCCGCTGCGCAGGATCTCGTGCGTGCGCAGATTGGTGTGCGTGATCCAGCACGGCACCTGGCGCGGATGCTGGTCGGCCGAGCCGAGGAAGCTGAACACCGGCACCGGGTCGAGATCGCCAGGCTGCTCCTCGCACTTCGAGAAGTCGATCGAGCGGCCGTCGATGCGCGGCGGCGTGCCGGTCTTCAGGCGCCCCTGCGGCAGCTTCAGCTCCTTCAGCCGGCTTGAGAGGCTCACCGCCGGCGGGTCGCCCGCGCGGCCGGCCGGGTGGTTCTGCAGGCCGACGTGCACCTTGCCGTCCAGGAAGGTGCCGGCGGTCAGCACGACTGCCCGCGCCTTGAAGCGGATGCCGATCTGCGTGACCGCGCCGACCACGCGCGCACCCTCGCCATCGCCCTCGACCATCAGGTCGTCGACTGCCTGCTGGAAGATCGACAGGTTGGGCTGGTTCTCCAGGCGGCGGCGGATCGCGGCCTTGTAGAGAATGCGGTCGGCCTGGGCCCGGGTGGCGCGCACGGCCGGGCCCTTGCTCGAGTTGAGGATGCGGAACTGGATGCCGCCCTCGTCGGTGGCCAGCGCCATCGCACCGCCGAGTGCGTCGACTTCCTTGACCAGATGGCCCTTGCCGATCCCGCCGATCGACGGGTTGCAGCTCATCTGGCCGAGGGTCTCGATGTTGTGGGTCAGCAGCAGCGTGGCGCAGCCCATGCGGGCTGCGGCCAGTGCCGCCTCGGTGCCGGCGTGGCCGCCGCCGACGACGATGACGTCAAATTCCTGGGGGTAGAGCATCACGGGCTCCCTGAAATGGGGCCCGCGCGGGGCGCGCGGACAAACCTTCTATTCTAGGTTTGACCGCGTTCCGCGTCAGCATCGGGGTGGCCTCAGGCGGCGACGATCTCGCCGCTGTCCTCGCGCCGGTTCCACCAGCGGTCGAAGAAGTAGTGCGCGACGGTGTTGACCACCGGTTCGACGAAGGTGATCGCGCCGGCGATGGTCCAGCTGCCGGTCAGCGAGTAGCTGACACCGAAGGCGATGCCGATGTGCATGACGCCGAAGGTCGCTGACTTGGCCATGAGGGTCTCCTTGTCCTGGTGATGCGGGCGGGATGGCGATGGAGGCATCTTCCCATGCCGACCTGCATCATTGGATGAGACTATCAAATGGCTGCGATAGATATGCTCAAGCCTTGGCGCAGAGCGGGTGGCGCGCCAGCTCGGCGATCGCGTCCGGCACCTGGCGGCTCAGCGTGTCACGGCCTTCCGGCGAACCGACCAGCTCCTGCTGCTGCTGCGTCAGGGTCTCGGGATCGCTGCCGAGCAGCACGATCGGGGTCAGCGCGTCGGCCAGCTCGGCGTCATCGAAGATGCGGTTCCAGTGCTCCGGCGTCATGGCCGTGCCCTGCAGGAAGCCGATGCACCACAGCTCGGCATCGACGATCTCCTGCACCTCGTCGCTGTCCTCGGCCTCGACTTCGGCGATGCCGAACAGCGGCTCCAGCGCCTCCGGATCGGCGCGCAGCTGGCGGTCGATCGAGGCCAGATGACGCAGCACCAGCTGGGCTACCTTCTTGGTCTGCTTGCCGCTGCCGAAGGGTGCCTTCGCCTGATCCTAGCCGCCCCAGACACGCGTGACCCAGACATCGGCCTCGGGCAGCGCGGGCGACAGCAGCAGTGCGGTCAGGTAGCCGTCGAGGCTTTCCATGTCGGCGACCGCATCCTCGGCCTCGATGAAGGACAGCAGCTCGTCGAGCTCGTCCATCTCCTGCTCGGTCAGCGGCGGATTGTCGACGGCAGGGTTGTACTGGGGCAATTTCACGTGAAGGGCCTCGCTGAAGGGGAGGCCGCAGTGTGGCACGATCAGATCATCATGCAATGTCGTCCTCGCTGCGCCGCCTGCTGCATCGCGCCCTCGATCTCCAGCCCGATTCCCGGCATGCCGGACGGCAAGCCGGCGGGCGTGCCCTGCGTGCAGCTCGACGAGGAACTGCGCTGCCGCCTCTTCGGCCGACCGGAGCGCCCGGCGGTCTGCGGCGGCCTGCAGCCGGACGAGGACATGTGCGGCAGCAGCCGCGAGCAGGCGCTGCGCTGGCTCGGGCATCTGGAGGATCAGACCTGTCCGCAGACGGACCCGGACCCGGCTCATGAGCTGCCGGGGCGTCGCGCAGCGGACTGACGCGGGCTGAGGTCGCCCTCATGCTTGTGAGTTCCGAACCGAGGAGACACGCGATGAGACTGCACACCACCCGCCGCGCGCCCAACCCGCGCCGCGTTCACATGTTCCTGGCCGAGAAAGGCCTGGAGATCGAGACGGTCGAGGTCGCGCTGGATGGCGTTGCCAACCGCTCGGGCGAGCTGCTGGCGCGCAGCCCCTTCGGCCGGGTGCCGGTGCTGGAATTCGACGACGGCCGCTGTCTTGGCGAGACCCGCGCGATCTGTGCCTGGATCGAGGGCCATCACCCCGAGCCGAACCTGATGGGCTCGGATGTCGACGAGCGGGCCTTCATCGAGATGCACGACCGCCGCGCCGAGTTCCACCTGCTGCTGCCGATCGCGAACTGGATCCGCCACGGTCATCCGGGCCTGGCGCCGCTGGAGCAGCCGCAGTTTCCGGACTTCGCTACGGCGCAGGCCGGCAAGCTGCGCGAGTTCGCCCAGGTCTTCGATGCCGAACTGGCGACGCGCCCGTGGTGGGCCGGCGATCGTTTCAGCATCGCCGACATCACCGCCTTCTGCGCGATCGAGTTCGTGCGCGGGCTGATGCGCTGGCAGCCCGGCGAGCAGGGTCTGCCCAACCTTCAGGCCTGGCGGGACCGCGTCGCCGCCCGGCCGAGCGCGAAGGCCGGGATGTGAGCGCGCGTGAGGCGCGACCTCAGTCGTTGGTCGTCCACGAGCGCAGGAAGGTCGTCACCGAACTGACGCCCTCGACCCGGCTGGCCACATAGGCCGCTTCGTTGATGTCATCGGTGTTGTGGACCCAGCCGGTCAGATGGATGCGGCCACCCGGCTGCACCTCGACCTTGATTTCAGGCTTGACCAGCTTCTGGTCTTGCAGAATGGCGGTCTGGACCTGGCCGACCAGGGCGGCATCGGTCATCGGTGCCGCATGGGCTGCGGGCAGGGCCATGGCACCCGCCAGGGTCAGGGCGGACAGGGTCTTCTTCAGCAGAGCAGTGGTATGCGAGTTCATTCGTGACTCCATGCAGGTTTCCTTGGGATCCGCGCGGCAGGCTGCTCGTTGCATGAGGCAGCCGGGGAGCGGAACGAATCTCGGCCGAGATAGCCCTTGGTGGGCTGGAGCCCCAGACAGGTTCAAGGGTTTACCCTAGTTTGCCTGTCAGACACGCATTTATTCAGTTTGCTGAATGGGTTGGGCTGGCGTCGCAAGAGGGCTGCCTTCCTGCTCGCGCCGCCAGCGCGCCGGAGCCTGCCCCAGGCGCTGGCTGAAGATGCGGGTCAGTGCCGCGGCCGAGCCATAGCCGACGGCCGTGGCCACCTCGGCCACGCCCAGGCCCTCGCGCAGCAGCAGCCGGGCGCGGCGCAGGCGCCAGTCCAGCAGATAGTCGCCCGGCGGCTGGCCGACGACGCGGGCAAAGCGCTCGGCCAGCGCGGTGCGCGACAGGCCGCCCAGCCGGGCCAGTTCCGCCAGGGACCAGGCATGCTCCGGCTGGCGGTGGATCGCATCGAGCACCGGGCGCAGCGCAGGATCGCTCAGGCCGGCCAGCAGGCTGCCGCTGCCGCCGCGCATCCGGTCGAGCTGATGGCGCAGCCATTGCAGCAGCAGCACCTCCACCAGCCGCGACAGCATGGGCGCGTGCGCGCAGCCCTGGCCTTCGACCTCTTCGACGATGAGGGCCAGCGTGGCGCTCATCGCGGCCGGCAGATCGCGCCGCGCCAGCACCAGTCGGTGCGGCAGTGCGTCGAGCAGCGGATTCAGCCCGGATTCGCCGAAATCCACAGGCACATCGAAGACCTGCATCGGCTGGTCGCTCATCGGCATCAGCCGGTGGCGGGCGGGGGCGGGCAGCCAGACCAGCACCGGCTGCAGCCACTGCTCGCGCGGCAGGCGCTCGGCATCCTCGCCATCGCCCTCGATCTGCACCGGACCGCGCAGCAGCAGATGCAGACGGCCCGAATCGGCCAGCACCCGCGACCCTTGGGTCAGATCCAGGGCGGACAGCGGCCCGGCGCGCAGCGGAAAACAGGGCAGGAGCGCTGCCAGACGATCGTTCAGAGCCATTTTTCCTGGGGTTGAAGCCAGAACAGGAATCAAGAAAATGGCTGAATTATTGATCAATCGTCCCCATGGGGCTCCGAGGAGGAATCAGCGCCCTGTGGCGGCCTCGAAGGCGAGCAGCTGGCGCTTGCGCTCGAGGCCGCCGGCATAGCCGGTCAAGGCGCCGTCACGCCCGACCAGCCGGTGGCAGGGCACCAGGATGGACAGCGGATTGCGTCCGGTGGCCGCCCCCACCGCCCGGGCTGCACCCGGGCGTCCGACCGCGGCGGCCAGCTCGCCGTAGCTGCAGGTGCGGCCATGTGGAATGCGGCTCAGGGCCTGCCAGATGCTCTGCTGGAAAGTGCTGCCTTCGGGCGCCAGCGGCAGGTCGAAGTCGATTCGCCGGCCGGCATGCCAGTCGTGCAGCTGGGTGGCCGCCTCGCGCAGCAGCGGGTGTTCATCGTCGCGCTGCCAGCCGGTCTGCGGTCCGTCGAAATGGCGCTGGCCGACGAACCAGGCGCCGGCCAGTGCGGCCCGCTCGTCCCGGCCGCGGGCCGCCAGGATCATCGTGCCGAGCGGGGTGTCCAGCGCGGTCCAGAACAGGGAAGGCAGAGGGGTCGCCATGTCGTCGCTCCTGATCGAAAAGTCGGAAAGCCAGGGGGGGCGACGGCATCTTATCCACAGCACGGCGGCCTGTCGTCAGCGGGCCGCCGTGTGGCGTTCTGCGCATGAAGATCAGCGGCGAGGCTCAGTTCTCCACAATCTTGTCCACAGATTTATCCACAGGACATCACAAGGAGGTGAGCCAGAAACCGTCAGATCATCGAAGCTGTGCACAGCTTCTCTTCAGGTCATGCACAGACTTGTCCAGAAAAACCGGAGGCTTGATGGCAAGTCATTGATTCAATTGGATAAAAAATCTGAGGGCTCGATTCAGGAGATCAACTTGTCCACAGGAAATATCATGCTTGTGCACACGATCATCAGAGTTATGCACAGACTTGTCCACAGGACTCGATCGCAAGAACGGCCGCGCAGCCTGCTGCATTTTTCGACTTGTCCACAGCTCAGCGCTGGCGCTGGCGGCGACATTTCCACAGGGCGAAGATCTCCACGGCGCCGGCCAGCGCCGCTGCGCCGAGGATCAGCAGCGGATGGGTCAGCACGCGCATCGTGAGAGGCAGGCGGGCGCGGGTCATGGCGGGCTCCTGGGCGGGTGGGGAAAGGCGCGATCGTGGCGGGCGCCGGTGTCAGCGCCGTGACGTGTTCGCGCTGTCGCGGTTCTGTCATTTCCGGTTGATAGCCTGTCCGACCCGAAGACGACAGAAGAAGCTGCACGAACGAGCAGCACGGAAAGGGCGGAGTGACGGCAGCAGATCAGGTCCATCGGCAGGCGGCACGGCTGGAGCTGGCTGCGCTGGTCGAGCTGGAGCGGCTGATTGCGGAGGCCGGCCCCTGGGTTCGGGTGCGCACCGCCTGCGAGGTCGAGGTGGCGGGCCGCCGTTTTCCGGTGCTGGTGGTGACGATGGGCAGCGAGGATCCGCAGGCGCCGGCGGTCGGCCTGTTCGGCGGCGTGCACGGCCTGGAGCGCATCGGCGCCGAGGTGGTGCTGGCCTATCTGCGCACGCTGGTCAGCCGCCTGCCCTGGGACCGGGTGCAGCAGCGCCAGCTCGAGTCGCTCCGGCTGGTCTTCATGCCGCTGGTCAATCCGGGCGGGCTGTGGCTGGGCACGCGCGCCAATCCGCAGGGCGTCGACCTGATGCGCAACGCGCCGCAGGATGCCGTCGGTCGGGTGCCCTTCCTGGTCGGCGGCCAGCGCCTGAGTGCGGCCCTGCCCTGGTACCGCGGCCCGGCCGGTGCGCCGATGCAGGCCGAGAGCCAGGCGCTGTGCGAGGTGGTCGAGCAGGAACTGCTCGGCCGGCCCTTCAGCCTGGCGGTGGACTGCCACTCGGGCTTCGGGCTGCATGACCGGATCTGGTTTCCGTACGCCTGCCGCCGTGAGCCGATCGAGTGGCTGCCGGAGCTGCATGCGCTGAAGGCGCTGCTCGATGCCAGCCAGGTGCATCACCCCTATGTCTTCGAGCCGCAGAGCCGGCTCTACCTCGCGCACGGCGACCTGTGGGATCACCTGAGCCTGGGCGCGCAGGCGCGCGACGCCCGCGCAGTCTTCCTGTCGCTGACGCTGGAGATGGGCTCCTGGCTGTGGGTGCGCAAGAACCCGCGCCAGCTCTTCTCGCGCGACGGCCTGTTCAACCCGCTGATCGCGCACCGGCAGCAGCGCGTGCTGCGTCGTCACATCGGCTGGCTGGATTTCCTGACCCGGGCGGCCAGCGGCCATGCGCTGTGGCTGCCGCAGGGCGCCGAGCGCGAACGCTGTCGCCGCGCGGCGCTGGCCCACTGGTATCCCGATCATGAGGCGATCGATGATGGATCTGAGCGAGATGGCGTCACGCTGGCCTGAGCGGGTTTCGGCGGGTGCGTCGGTGGCGGTATCAGGCACGGCGCCGGTCTGCGTGCTGCTGCGCGGGCTGGGCCGCGATGCGCGCCACTGGGGCGATTTCCCGGCGCGGCTGTCGCGGGCCTGGTCGGGCGAGCGGCCTCTGCTGCTGAAGCCCGATCTGCCGGGCAACGGCCGCGCGCATCTGCAGACCTGCGCCAGCCGGGTCGAGGACATGGTCGAGCCGCTGCGCGAGCAGGTCCGCGCGCAGCTGGGCGCGGCAGGCCTGGGCGGTCGACCGCTGCATCTGCTGGCGATGTCGCTGGGCGCGATGGTGGCCATCGCCTGGGCGCAGCGCCATCCCGGCGAGCTGGCCGGCATGGTGCTGATCAACACCAGTGTGCGGCCGCTCAATCCCTTCTGGCAGCGCCTGCGGCCGCGCGCCTGGCCGGTGCTGCTGCGCAGCCAGCTCGGCCTGATGTCCCTGCCCGAGCGCGAAGCGGCCATCCTGGCGCTGACCAGCCGCATCGCGGCCGACTCGCCCGGCGTGAAGGCGCTGCTGGACGACTGGGTCGGCTGGCAGCAGGCCTGGCCGGTGCGTCACAGCAATGCGCTGCGCCAGCTGCTGGCCGCCGCGCGCTTTCATGCGCCGGAGCAGGCGCCGTCGGTGCCGCTGCTGCTGCTGGCCGGCGCGGGCGACCGGCTGGTCGATCCCGCCTGCAGCCGCCGGCTGGCCCGCACCTGGCAGGTGCCGCTGCTCGAGCATGCGCAGGCTGGGCATGATCTGCCGCTGGACGATCCGGACTGGGTGGCTCATCAGGCGAGCCTCTTTTTCAGCCGGCCAGCCGCTTCGTGTCAATTTGTTTCACCGTGTCCGGGACCGCAGGGCAGGGTCGCTCCGCTTGTCATCGGAAAAGGTTCAGATCGGGCGCTGTCAGACGGATGAAATCCGTGTCCAGCCGGCCCTCGGGCGGATCACGCCTGAATCAGGCCTTGTTGCCATCCCGCGAATGAGCGGGTGGTTTCTGGACCTGCTGGAGAGATGGAAAAAAACGCCCTGATACATCCGGTACTTTGAAGATTTCCTTCTGCTGGCTTCAATGCGCCCACCAGGGGGACGCATGCACATGCAGATGGATGTCAGGCACAAGGTGCTGCTGGTCGAGCTCAACGAGATCAACTGGCGCGTGGTCGACCGGCTGATCGCACAGCGAGGCGAGGACTTCCTGCCGAACTTCCGCCGGCTGCGCCAGCAGGGCGCCTGGGCGGTGCAGTCGGCGGTGGAGCGCCCGCCGCTGCTCGATCCCTGGATCACCTGGGTCACGCTGCACACCGGCGTGCCGCCGGCGGTGCATGGCGCCTCGGTGCTGGAGCAGTCCTCCGATTCGATCGCGGCGCCGCGGCTGTGGCATCACGCTGCCGAGGCCGGCCGCCGGGTCGGCGTGTTCGGCAGCATCAGCTCCTACCCGCCGCCACCGCTCGACGGCTTTGTCGTGCCCGGACCGTTTGCGCCGAGCGACGCGACCTGGCCCTCGCGGCTCGAGCCGGTGCAGGCGATCAACCGCCGCTACACCCAGGTCCACAACCGCACCACCCGCGCGCCGACGCTGGCCGAGAACGCCGCCACCGGCCTGGCGCTGCTGCGCATGGGGCTGAGCCTGTCGACGATGGCGCATGTGGCCCGGCAGCTGGTCGGCGAGCGCCTGGGCAGCGCCGAGCGCTGGCGGCGCGTGCTGCTGCAGCCGCGGCTGAACTGGGACATCTTCTCGGCGCTGTACCGCCGGGAGCGTCCCGACTTCGCCACATGGCACAGCAACCATGCCGCGCACTTCATGCACCACTACTGGCGTGCCTGGGATGACGGCGTCTTCCCGGTCAAGTCCTCGCCCGAGGAGCGGCGCGGCTACGGCCAGGCGGTGCCCGAGGGCTACCGGCTGTGCGACGAGCTGATCGGCCGGGCGATGGCGGCGATCGACGACGACACCGTGCTGGTGGTGGCCTCCAGCATGGGCCAGCAGCCCTACATCAGCGAGCGCTACCGCGAGGGCAAGGTGATCGTGCGGGTGCGCGACATCGAGCGGCTGCTGGCGGTGGTGGGCCGCGACGGCATCTCGGAGGTGGTGCCCACCATGGTGCCGCAGTGGAACCTGCGCGTCGCCGATCCGGCGCGCCGCGCCGCGATCAAGGCGCTGTTCGAGAACGCCTGGCGCGAGTGCGAGGGCAATGGCGATGGCGATGGCCAGCGCGAGGCGGCCTTCGTCGTGCAGGAAACCGAGGCCATCCTGACCCTGACTCCGCTCGGGCTGACGCAGGCCGGCGACCGCTGGCGCTACCGTTTTCCCGGCGCGCCGGGCGACCGCGCCGAAGGCTTCCCGATCACCGAGCTGATGGCGGTGGACGCGCCGACGGTCAAGCAGGGCATGCACCATCCGGACGGTCTGCTGGCCTTCTTCGGCCGCGGCGTCGCCGCCGGCCAGCGCCTGCCCGACTGCAGCAACCTGGACGTGGCGCCGACCCTGCTGGCGCTGATGGACATCGCCATTCCCGCCGTGATGCCGGGCCAGGTGCTCGGCGTGACCGAGCGGCTCGAGCGCCTGGGCCCGGCGCGCCAGCAGCAGGCCGTGCCGGCGCTGCGGGCGGCCTGAAGGTTCCAGGCCGCGGGGCGACCTGGGGCGGGCTCAGAGTCCCTTCAGCGCCGCCACGCCGGTGGCGGGAAAGTCGGTGAAGACGCCGTCGACGCCGAGCTTCATGTAGTACTGCATCTCGGCCTTCGGGTCGGCGAAGCCGTAGCCGCTGGCGTCGTCGCGGAAGGTCCAGGTGTGCACCATCAGGCCCTTGGCGTGCGCCATCTCGATCACGCCGGTGCTGCCGTCGACGCGGCGGTCGTTGATCGTGATCCTGCCGTCGCCATTGCGGTCGACCTGATCGTTGACCGTCTTGACCAGATAGGGCTTCCACGGGCCGATCGCGTCGGCGTAGGTCTTGACGAAGTCCAGGCCCGAGCTGGTCAGCAGGTCGGAGAACTGGCGGGTGTCGCCCGACACCACGAAGTCGTAGGGCTGGCGGTAGGGCGCCACCAGCGACATCGAGCCGTCGTCCTTGACGTCGTCGGCGTCGATCAGCTGCACCAGGCGGATCTTCGTCTTCGTGCGCAGGTACTGCAGGTTCGAGACCTCGAAGGACTGGATGAAGACCGGCGCGCTCGCGCTGTTGCCGTAGATCGGGTGCAGCGTGGCGAGCAGCTTGTCCTCGAAGACATTGGCGCCGAACAGGCCCTTGTGGAAGGTCGAGTGCTTGATCTCCGGATAGATGCCGACGCTGCGGCCGACCTTGGCGCCCTCGGTCTGCGCCAGGTTGATGACCTCGGCCAGCGTCGGGATCTCGTACAGGCCGTCGAAGGCGCTGGAGCGGGTCGAGCGCGACTGCTTCGCGCGCAGCGTCCTGATCTCGGCCAGCGTGAAGTCGCTGGCGAAGTAGGCGGTGGTCGAGACGCCGTCGACCAGCTTCGTGGTCTTGCGGCTGGCGTCGAACCGGGTCGCGACGTCGGTGGTGTCGTCGAGCATCGGCTCGTGGCGGGCGATCATCACCCCGTCCTTGGTCAGCACCAGGTCGGGCTCGATGAAGTCGGCGCCGCGTGCGATGGCGCGCTCGTAGGCCGCCAGCGTGTGCTCGGGCAGCTCGCCGCTGGCGCCGCGGTGGCCGATGACCAGCGGGGCCGCGCCGCTCAGGGTCTTGTAGGTCGCGGCGGCGGGCGCCGGGGTGGCGTCGTCGTCGCCGCCGCCGCAGGCCTGCAGCAGCGAGAGCGTGGCCGCGGCCACCAGGATCCGGATGCGGATGCGCATGAGGGGTCTCCGTGTGTGTCGATGTCGACGGAGATTCTGTAAAGCGGGGGTGACAGCGCGGTGAAGCGGCCGTGTCAGCCGCTCACAGCGGCAGCGGCCGGTCCGCGATGATGCTCTTCATCACCAGGGTGGACGACAGGCGCAGCACGCCCGGCAGCCTGGAGAGCTCGCGGTCGTACAGCAGCTGGAAGGCGCCGAGGTCGCGGGTCACGACATGGAGCATGAAGTCCGGGTCGCCGAACAGGCGCTCGGCGCGGATCACCGCCTGCACGCCCAGCACCGCCTCCTCGAAGGCCTGCACGCTCTCGCCGCTGGTGTCGCGCAGCGAGACGAAGACGATCGCCGAGAACTGCAGCCCGACCGCCGCCGCGTCGATCTTCGGCGCATAGCCGGTGATCACGCCACCGGCCTCCAGCGCGCGCAGCCGGCGGTGGCAGGGCGACAGGCTCAGGCCCACCTTCTGCGCCAGGTCGGTGACGGAAATGCGCCCGTCCTGCTGCAGTTCGGCAAGAATCTTCCGGTCAATCGCGTCCATGCGGAAAATTCTACTCAGGATGCGCGTCGTGGCAGGAAAGATCGGCAGCACTTTCCCGGCCGGAATTCCTACGATCCCTGGCAAGGATGAAAGGAAAAGCCACGATGTCTGCCGCTCTGCTGCTCGCGTTCTGGGCCGTGTCGATCTCGCTGGTGCTGGTGCCTGGCGCCGACTGGGCGTACGCGATCGCCGCCGGTCTGCGCGAGCGGGCCATCGCGCCGGCGATCGCCGGCATGCTGCTGGGCTATCTGGCGATCACGCTGGTGGTGGCGGCCGGGGTTGGCGCGCTGGTGACCCGGCACCCGGAACTGCTGACGCTGATGAGCCTGGCCGGCGCGGCCTATCTGCTGTGGCTGGGCGCGCAGGTCATCCGCCATCCGGCGGTGCCCGAAGCGGGGCAGGGGGCGGCGGATCGTCCGCGGGACTGGGTGCGGCGCGGCTTTCTGGTCAGCGGCATGAATCCGAAGGCGCTGCTGCTGATGCTGGCGCTGCTGCCGCAGTTCACCCGCGCGCAGGCGCCTTGGGCGGTGGAGCTGCAGATCGGCGCGCTGGGTCTGGTGCAGATGCTCAACTGCGCGGTGGTCTATTCGCTGGTGGCGGTGGCCTCGCGGCTGGTGCTGCGCACCCGACCGGCGGCCGCACGCCGGGTCAGTCGCCTGTCGGGCGTGGCGATGATCGCGGTGGCGGCGTTGCTGCTGGCCGAGCAGCTGGCGCGGCACGCCTATTTGTAGGTCCCCAGCAGCAGGCTGGTCTCGGTCGTCGAGATGCCGTCGAGCAGCCGGACCGTGTTGAGCACCTGGTCGAAGGCCTGCAGGCTGTCGGTGCGCAGCTCGGCGATCAGGTCCCAGCGGCCGTTGGTGGTGTGCAGCGCCACCACGCTGGGGTGGCCGGTCAGCGCGTGGCGCACCTCGGCGGCGCGGTTGCCCTCCACCGCGATGCTCATCACCGCGCGGATCGCGTGGCGCTCGACGTCCGGGCGCAGCTGCACGGTGTAGCCGACGATCGTGCCCTCGCGCTCCAGCCGCGCGATGCGGTTCTGCACCGTCGCGCGGGTCACGCCCAGCGCACGCGCCAGCGCCGCCACCGGCGTGCGCGCGTCGCGGCGCAGCAGCGCGATCAGCTTCAGGTCGGTCTCGTCGAGGCTCGTCGAGGAACTGCTCATGTTGCGCGGTGAGGTGATCTGAATGCTCGATTTTGCGAGCACTTCGATCGGTCTGTGCGCTTCTTTCTGGCTGCAGGCGCCGGAAGAATGCCCTGCATCCCGCAACCTTTCCGGCAGGGGAGTCCCCCATGACCCGCTTCATCGATGTGGCCACGATGGCCGACCTGGTGGCCGAATGCGGCCTCGAGACCTTTCTCGGCGATCTGGCCGATGCGCTGGCGGCCGACTTCGTGCGCTGGCCCGAGTTCGACAAGTCGGCCCGCGTGGCCAGCCATTCCGAGGTCGGCGTGATCGAGCTGATGCCGGCGGCCGACCGCCAGCGCTATGCCTTCAAGTACGTCAACGGCCACCCGGCCAACACCCGGCGCGGCCTCTACACCGTGATGGCCTTCGGCGTGCTGGCCGATGTCGACACCGGCTGGCCGGTGCTGCTGTCGGAGCTGACGCTGGCCACCGCGCTGCGCACCGCCGCGACCTCGCTGATGGCGGCGCGTGCGCTGGCTCGGCCCGACGCGCGCCGCATGGCGCTGATCGGCAACGGCGCGCAGGCCGAGTTCCAGGCGCTGGCCTTTCACGCCCATCTGGGCATCGAGGAGATCGTCGCCTTCGACGTCGACCCGGCCGCGACCGACAAGCTGATGCGCAACCTCGCGCAGGCCGCCCCCGGCCTGCGGGTGCGCCGCGCCGCCGGCACCCGCGAGGCGGTGCGCGGCGCCGACATCGTCACGACCATCACCGCCGACAAGACCCGCGCCACCATCCTGACGCCGGACCTGATCGAGCCCGGCATGCACCTCAACGCGGTCGGCGGCGACTGCCCCGGCAAGACCGAGCTGCACGCCGACGTGCTGCGCGCCGCCCGCGTCTTCGTCGAATACGAGCCGCAGACCCGCATCGAGGGCGACATCCAGCAGCTGCCGGCCGACTTTCCCGTCGTGGATCTCTGGCGGGTGCTGGCCGGACAGGCCGAGGGCCGCCAGCGGGCGGACCAGGTGACGGTCTTCGATTCGGTCGGCTTCGCGCTGGAGGACTTCTCGACGCTGCGGCTGGTGGCCGCGCGCGCCGAGGCGCTCGGCCTGGGCGAGACGATCGAGCTGGTGCCGTCGGCCGATGATCCGAAGGACCTGTTCCGCCACACCCGCCGGGGTCGCGTGCGTCAGGCGTTGCGCCGCGCGGCCTGAGCGGCGTGCCGGGCCCGCTCGCGGCATCATGCGCGGATCTGCCGAGGTCCGCCGATGAATGCTCCCGCCGCTCCGATCGATCTGCTGCTGTCGCGACTGCTGGCGCTGAGCCGTGACGAGACGCGTCCGCCCTGTGGCTGCCTGCGTGCGGTGCAGGGGCACGCGATCAAGTCTGCCGAGCTGAGCCAGCCGGTGCTGGTGCTGCCGCTGCTCGGCAGCAAGCGCCTGCGCGACGAGACGCCGTGGCAGGACGTCGGTCCCGGCCAGCTGATGGTGGTGCCGGGGGCCCGGCGGGTCGACATGGAACACCGGCCGGACAGGCTGACGGGCGAATATGTCGCGGTCGGGCTGTTCGTGCCGGAGTCGGTGCGCGCCGCTGCCCGCCGGCTCTGGGACCGGCCGGTGCCCGGACTGGCCGGCGAGGTGGCGGTGCTGGCGCTGACGGCGCATCCCGAGCTGATCGAGGGCTGGCGGCAGTGGGCGCTGGCGGTCGAGCAGGGGCGCGCGCTGCAGGCCGACCATGCGCTGCTCGGGCTGGTGCTGCGGCTGTGCGAGCTGGGCCACGCCGGCCTGCTTGCGCCGGTGGAGCTGCGGCTGGCTGCACGCATTCACGCGATGGTGGCCGAGCGACCGGCGCGGGACTGGAGCTCCGACGACATCGAGCGCGCCACCGGCCTGAGCGGCGCGACGCTGCGCCGGCGCCTGGCCGACGAGGGCACCAGCCTGCGCCGGGTGCTGGTCGAGGCGCGGCTGGCCTGCGCGCTGCAGCTGCTCTACACCACCCGGCTGCCGGTCAAGACGGTGGCGCAGCGGGTCGGCTACCGCTCGGTGTCGAGCTTCGTGCGCCGCTTCGGCGAGCGCTACGGCGTCGAGCCCTCGCGCATCGGTCTGGGCGCGCCGCTGCCCGAGCCGCTGGCGGCCTGAGCACGGGGCCTGCTGAGCGTTTCGCGCACGACTCTGAGCGCCGCGCGCATGCCGGCCCGCCTACGCTGTCGACATCGATGTTGCGCCCAACCCAGGAGAGATCCCGATGACGATCATGCCGAAGACGACGACGAAGACGACGAGATTCCCGCTGCGCCGCGCCCTGGCCGCCGCGCTGCTGCCGCTGGCCGCGCTGGGCGCGACGCTGGCCCCGCT
>JACCEE010438783.1_pt1 | contig 17700 bp, 9 predicted proteins | sample 7449931 | NCBI WGS metagenome assembly JACCEE01 (sample SAMN15323457, study PRJNA562643) | freshwater metagenome | isolation source: river surface water | place: USA:Blue River Watershed | collected 2017-08-19 | reverse complement strand
TGAAGCAAAAAGCATCGGTGAATTGGGGTGCGGACACGGTAATTTGTTGACGTTATTAAAAAAGAAGGGTTTTCAGCAGATTCAGGGTTGTGATTTGAGTTTGGAGCAAGTGGAATTGGCTCAAAAAAAAGGGTTGTACGTAGTTCAGCAGGATGCTATGTCATTTTTGGATCGGGAAGAGGGGTGGGATGCGGTTGTTGCGATTGATGTGTTGGAGCATCTTACCAAGGATGAAGCGGTTTTATTGATTTTAAAAATAAAGATGAAGTTACGGCAAGGCGGTAAGGTAGTGATTCGAATTCCGAATGCTGATGCTGCCGTTGGCGGGTCGTTTCTTTGGAGTGATTTTACTCATGAAATGTTTTTGAATTCCGCTTCCGCGGTGCAGCTTTTTCAAAGCTGCGGTTTTTCTGATGTTACGGTTTTGGAAAGCTTTAGTAAGACGCGCGGTTGGAAGCAGTTATTTTCCATTCCGTTGCGCGCTCTCATCGAACTAAAAATAAAACTAACCCATCTGGCTTATGGAGTGGGTTCATCGGGAAAGATTTGGACCCCGAACCTTATCATCGTGGCTCAAAAGCCCTAATGACCCTTGATTTTTAAGGATTAATTTTCCGTTTCCTTTTCTTTTACTTCTATCTTTGCTCGAAAATAATTCGGCATGCAATTCGAACGCAATAACCTCTCGAACGAGGAACTTCTTCACTTGTATCAATCCATTTTAAAACCCCGCATGATTGAGGAGAAAATGCTCAATTTATTGCGTCAGGGGCGAGTTTCTAAGTGGTTTTCGGGGATTGGACAAGAAGCCATCGCCGTTGGATCGACGTTGGCCTTGCATGAAGATGAATACATTTTCCCCATGCACCGCAATTTGGGTGTGTTTACTTGCCGAAAACTTCCTTTGGGAAAACTCATTGCGCAGTGGCAAGGGAAAAAAGAAGGATATTCTAAGGGAAGAGAGCGTTCTTTCCACTTTGGAACCAATGAACATCATGTTGTTGGAATGATTTCCCACCTTGGTCCTCAAATGGCCTTGGCCGATGGAGTTGCTTTGGCCCATAAAATTAACGATGAAAAAAAGATTTCTTTGGTATATACCGGAGATGGTGGTTCGAGTGAGGGCGATTTTCACGAGGCCTTGAATGTGGCTGCTGTTTGGAAATTACCGGTCATCTTTTTGGTTGAAAACAACGGTTACGGATTAAGTACCCCGAGCGAAGAGCAATTTGCTTTTCAGCAATTCATTGATAAGGGAATTGGGTACGGTATGCGAGCCGTTCAAGTTGATGGAAATAATTTGTTGGAGGTGTATCAAACGGTGAAGCAATTGGCCGAAGAAATGCGCGAAAATCCGCATCCCGTTTTGTTGGAGTGCATGACCTTCCGCATGCGAGGGCACGAAGAAGCCAGCGGAACAAAATACGTTCCCCAGGAATTGTTCGACCTTTGGGGAAAGAAAGATCCATTGGAGAATTATCAAAAATTCCTCATTGATCAAGGGGTACTTTCGATGGATATGGTGGAGGTATACCGCAAAGGAATTTCTGAAGAAATTCTTTCGGCCATCGACTATGCTTTCGGATTGCCTGAAATTGTGCCCGATACGGAAGAGGAATTAATGGATGTTTACGCACCTGCGGATTTTACCTTGGTTTCTCCAGAGGGAAATTCCAAGATCTTACGTTTTTGCGACGCCATTACCGATGGATTAGATCAAGCCATGCAAAAACACCCTAATTTGGTGTTGATGGGGCAAGACATTGCCGAGTACGGAGGGGTATTTAAAATAACCCAGGGTTTTGTAGAGAAATTCGGAAAAAATCGGGTCAGGAATACCCCCTTGTGCGAGAGTGCCATCCTTGGTGCTGCATTGGGATTATCCATCAAAGGGCAAAAAGCCATGGTGGAAATGCAATTTGCCGATTTTGTTACCAGTGGATTCAATCAGATTGTAAATAATTTAGCGAAGATGCATTACCGGTGGGGCCAAAATGCCGATGTGGTGGTGCGTATGCCAACGGGAGCGGGAGTAGGAGCGGGGCCGTTCCACAGCCAAAGTAATGAAGCTTGGTTTTTTCATACGCCTGGATTAAAAATCGTTTATCCAAGCACACCTGCGGATGCCAAGGGGTTATTAATTTCTGCGTTTGATGATCCAAATCCGGTGATGTTTTTTGAACATAAAGCGTTGTATCGCAGTATTGAAGGCGAGGTTCCCGAGGGGTACTACCATGTTCCCATTGGAAAGGCAAGGGTGGTTTCCGCGGGGGCGGATGTTACAGTGGTAACCTATGGAGCCCCGGTGATATGGATGGAAGAATTGATACGCAATGACGCTTTTTCGGGAGAAGTTGAACTTATCGATTTGCGTAGTTTGATGCCTTGGGATCGGGAAACCGTTTTCGAATCGGTTCGAAAAACCGGTAAGGTTTTGGTGGTTACCGAAGATTGTCTATCAGGTTCGATTGCCTCTGAAATAGCGGCCCAAATTGGTGAACATTGTTTCCAAAATCTTGACGCTCCCGTTGCTCGATTGGGATCGTTGGATACCCCTGTTCCTTTCTCTATTCCTCTTGAAGAGAATTTTTTACCAAAGAAAAATTTAATTTCTGCGGTTGAAAAATTATTGAGTTTTTGATTTTCTGAATTTTTTTGGTTATTTTAGCCAATCCTAACCTCCAACCATGGCTATGAAGAAACAACTTCTTACCTTATTACTTTTATTTGGATTTTTTGCTGTATCCCAAGCTCAATTCCATAATCCCCAATGCTTTACCTGTCCAAGAACTCAAGTTTGTTCGAAGTTTTTCGATGATTTTGAGGGTGCACAGAAATTCAGAGTAAACCTCGGTTCTGGTCTTCCAGCCGAGAATAAATGGAGTCTTGATTCCACGTATGCCTTTCAAGGTAGAAGAGCCATTTTAGGTAAAGTTACTTACAACACATCTTCCGGTGTTCAAGGCAAAGTTTATTACGAATCTGATACGTTCTGTACGTATGGCAACCAGGAGGTTTTCCTAAATTTTGCACATATTTGTAAGATTTCACCTTTCGATACTGGGTTTATCGAGATTTCAACCAATGGTGGTCCTTGGGTAAAAATTACGTGTGACAACACGGCAACACCTAATATTTACGAAGGAAATACCCAATATGTAACGGATGGTGACGATATGGTTACCTACAAAAACGGAGATAATTTTGTCAATTCGGCATCATATCCAACCGTTTGGCGTCCAGGAGTTACGGTCAATCCGCAAATTTCTTGGTACAAAAGGGAGAAATTTGATATTTCTGGATTGGCTGCCAATGCCTACAACGTAAAGTTTCGATTTGCTTTGGTATCCGACGTTTCGAATCCAAACCCGGATTATGGTTGGTTAATTGATTCGGTTCACGTTACCTTTTCTTTATCAGAAATTATTCCTCCTGTAATTAGCCATTTACCGTTAACTGGCGGTCAATTTGGAATTGATCAAAGTATTCCTGCCGTTATTACAGACCGAACTGGAATTCCATTAAAGTCTGGAGTTAAGGCAGCACGAGTATTATATAAGGTGAACGGTGGAGGATTAGACTCTGTTGCCATGACTCGCGTGTCTGGAGACAACTTTACAGGTTTTGTAGCTCGTCCTCGTGTTCAAGACGGTGACACGGTTGAATATTATTTGTGGGCACAAGATTCATCCTTCAGTGAAAATGAGGCAGTGAATGCACCAACTCCTGGAGGTCTTTACAAATATTGGGTTTCTGGAGCTCCCTTTGTAGAATGGCCTGGTCCTGGCACCCAATATCCCAATGGTCCGGTTTACACCGGTGATGCGTATTTGAATGGACCTCCTTGTTTGGAAGTGACCATGGATGATGCTTCAGGTTTGAGAATTGCTCGTTTATATTACCGCAAGAATAACGGGCCCTTGGATTCGATGAATATGACCTACAAGGGGCTTAACCCTGTAGGAAGAAAAATTTATGAAGCGTGTATCACTGGCATCAATGCCAACGATTCGGTAACTTATTGGGCGTATGCCGTTGATTCTTCTGCTCGAAGATATTTTACCTACATGCCAAATGTTCCTGCGGGAGATACGCCTAGGTATTTCATCGCTCGCCAGGCATTAGGATTCCCGTTCCGTGATGATGTGGATTCTGCTTCACAATGGTCATTTGCGGCACCCAATTTGGGTTGGCATCGTTCAAGCATCAATGCAGCGGTGAAAGCTCCGATTAATGGACCTGCTCGAAGTGGTAATTTGGTTTACATTACCGACAGTACATCCAACTACCGAAATGGAAGTAATTACGAATTGATTTCACCCGTATTGAGCTTTTTGGGAATTACCAATGCTACGTTGTCGTTCTACCAATGGAGAGACGTAAATAATAATAACACCAATCCTACGGCCACTCGTGGTTTAGGAGATGCCTTTACCATTGAGTACTCTGAAAATTTTGGACCTTGGTTGAATTTGAATAACACGGCCATTGGTACTACCAACAATTGGTACAACCGTAATAATTTCAATTTATACTCTTTTGGTGGATTCGATGGAACGACCAATGGTTGGGTAAAAAGTGAAATCTTGTTGACGCCCTTGGACAATAAACAAAACGTTCGACTTCGTTTCTTGTTGAAATCGAATGCCACCTTGAACGGTGCTGGTGTTGCGATTGATGACATCGCCATTACCCGTCCGGTTTCCGATGATATGGGTGTATTCACCATTCTTCGTCCAGGAGCTGAATTGAAAGAAGGTGCTGTGGATAGCATTTTTGCTGTATTTAGAAATAATAGTGGATTCCCAATTCCTAGTTCACCTGTTGGTTACAAAGCTGCCGGCCGAGTTGGAAGTAAAACCATTACATTCCGTGCTCCTTTATTGCCTTATTCTTTATCTGATACCATCTTTGTTGATACGTTTACAGCTCCTCGATTCAATTTCAATACTTGCGTATACACCCAATACCCCAATGATCCGAATCCTTCCAACGACTCATTCTGTGTTTCTACGTATGGTGTTCCTTCTTTCCCTCTTCCATTTTTTGATAATTTTGATACGGTAACCAACATGTTTGTTAGCCGCACTGAAAATTCCATTGCCCCTCAATGGCAATTGGGAACTCCAGTGAAAGCCAATATCAATTCTTCATTTACTGCACCCAATTGCTGGGTGACTCAAACCGCAAATGCCTATTCTCCCAATGCGGTTTCTACCGTGTATTCTCCTTATTTTGATTTCTCTACCGCGGTAAATACCAAAGTTTCTTTCTACCAAAATCGTGCAATGGGAAGTAATGGTGCTGTTCGTTTGCAGTACACCTTGAACAACGGTTTGAACTGGTTCAACTTGGGAACTACCGGAGTTGTTCCACCCAATGGACAGTTTTGGTACAATGCGGTACAAAGTGGAGAGGCAGCTTGGACCGGAAACTCTGGTGGCTGGGTAAAATCTGAATTGCGTTTGCCTTCTATTTTCGATTACCAAACAGCTCCAGTTCGTTTCCGATTTATTTTGGTGGCATCATCAGCAGGTGGCCAAGGATTTGCCTTTGATAATTTCTCGGTTCAATTGCCACCGGCTAAAGACGCTGGGGTCATTTCCATCCTAAGTCCAGCTGCTGCTCCAACGGCTCAGCCTACCAATGTTACCATTCAGGTACAGGTGAAAAACTTTGGTCGTGATACCCTATATCAAGTACCGATTAACTACGTACGTCGTTCGGGTCCAAAATGGTTGGCCACCAATTACATCAAACCTAACGATACATTGGCTCCTGGTGCTATCGGTATTTATGATGTAACCGGTTATACTTCTCTAGATTCTTTCTACGGAGTGTACAATCTGTGCATTTTTACCGATGTTCCTAATGATGGTGATTTATCCAACGATACCGTATGCCGTTCCGTTCGAGAAATCTATCGTCGAGAAGCACAATTCTTAAACCTGGTTAGTCCGATGTATGGACTCTGTACTCCGGCATTCAATCAAACAGATGTTTGTGTACGTGTAAGAAACAATGGTCACGCCAATTTAGATAGCTTAACCATTTTCTGGCCGAATGGAGCCGCGATGGATTCTTTTGTTATTCCATCTGCAGGTGCTTCCATGAATTTGGCAACAGGTCGTGATACCGTCATTTGTATGCCGGGTAAATTTGTTCGTATTGCTCCTGGTCCTAACAACTTCTATTTGAATTTAGGGCAATTGCATGATGGAATCCCAACCAACAATAGTTTAGGAAATATCACAATCACAGGTACTCCCATGGTGGTTCCTGATACTACATGGAACTTTGATGGTACAAATCCAAAACGTGATATTTGCCAGGACACCGTAGGTGGTTCTGCATCGCCTTCGTTGCCTGCAAGTGCTGTTGGATTTAATGGAACGGATGGATTGGAATACACGGCTGGTACCACAACACCGGCTTGGACCAATGTTACCAATGCCACCGTTTGGGGGAATACCAACATGGCGTATCGTTCAAAAGATGCAATTTTGGTTGATACTCGCAGCAAAACTAATATTCACATTAAATTCCGTTTGCACCAGGTTTGTACAGGTACGGGGACGTTACGTGGTCAAGCCGCATTCCGTATCACCGCGAACGGGGTGCAAGCATCTCAAACCTATTTGTGCTACAACGATCCCAATATGAATAACCTCATCGATGTGGATTTATCTCCATACTATCAATTGGGGAAACCATTGGTGATCGGTTTGGAGTCGAAGAACAGTCCAGCAACCTTCAGTGGAACGGCTGGAACCCGAATTGATGACATTACGGTGTATAACGAATTGAAACACTCTGCCAAGGCCAATGCGGTGATTACCATTCCACCATTGTTGAAAGTAGGGGATAATGATTCCATTAAAATCAACATTAAGAATACCGGTGTTTTGCCTTTAACCAAAGTTCAAACCGGAGCTAAAGTGAATGGAACCACATGGCCTAACCAGGCTATTACTGGATTAAGCATTCAGCCAGGAGATAGCTTCGATTACGTATATCCTTTTGTTTTCCAACCCATCGCTGGTTTGAACGACATTTGTGTTTGGACCTTGTTGCCGAATGATTCCATTGACCAGAACCGTTTTGATGATACATTGTGTTACACGCCAACAGCTTTCGATACCATCAATAACTTGTTGTCAACGCCTTATTGCAATGACTTTGATTCAGGAAAACCCAAATGGGTTACGTTGAATGCGAAGACGTATCAACCAATCAACAATGATTGGCAAGAAGGGGCACCATCGAAGAATTTCTTAGATGCGGCTTTCAATGGCACCAATGCATGGGTTACTGAGTTGGATACGTTGTATTCTAAGAACACCAGCTCTGCCTTGTTTACTCCAATTTTTGGTATGATTCCTGGACGTTGCTACGACATGACCTTCATGCATAAGTTTGATATGGATACGACTGGCGACGGCGGTACATTAGAGTTCACAGTAGATAATGGAAATAAATGGGAACAATTCGGAGCTATTGGTTCCGGTTGGTTTAATCAGTATTACATTCCAACGTTGTGGGATTTCTCTACATCCCCCAACCTTTTCGGTGGAGGATGGACAGGAAAATCCAGCGGTTGGGTTCGTGGTAAAAATACCTTTAGTTTAGATTCTACCAAATTTACGCTACCGAATTACTCCGTTATCTTCCGCTTCCGTTTCTCTTCCGACTTTACCATCGATAAAGAAGGTTGGGCTATCGATAGCTTCTGTTTGTCGTACGCCGGTTCGGCTTGTAAACCAACTTCCGTGCGCAACTTAAAAGGTGAGTCCTGGATCGTTAATCAAATTTATCCTAACCCAACCTCCGATCGCGCCTCTTGGAGCTTCGCATTGCCATTCGCTGGCCGTGTGGTTTATCACATTCAAGATGTGACTGGAAAAGTGATTGAAGTGAAGGACTTAGGTGTGTTAACCGCAGGTCAGAATCAAATTGATTTGAATACTTCCCAGCTTTCCGCTGGAGCGTACTTCATTACACTTCAATATCAGGGCTTGAAAACAACCCAAAAATTGATGATCGCAAAATAAAATTGAAAAGCGTCTGAATTTTCAGGCGCTTTTTTTTGGTTACTCCAATTTTGTTATTAAATTTGCACTCCCAAAATTTGGATTCATGAAAAAAGGTATTCACCCAGAAAAGTACAGAACCGTTATCTTCAAAGATATCTCTAACGATTATATGTTTTTGACCAAGTCTTGCGCTGATTCTAAAGAAACAGCTGCTTGGGAAGATGGAAACGAGTATCCAGTTGTTAAAGTCGAGATTTCTCACAAGTCTCACCCTTTCTACACTGGTAAACAAACCTTCGTTGATACCGCAGGTCGTATCGACAAGTTTCGTAACAAGTACAACAAGAAATAAGAAAACTTTTCTTTGTTTTTATACACACCCCGAGTTTTTACGCTCGGGGTGTTTTATTTTTATGGTATGAACCTGGTCCTATTCGATGATGCCTCTTCGGAGCAATTGCGACCCTTTACCATCACAAAGCCTTCGGCTTACTTGCGTACGGGAATTCTGACTAATCAAGAGCGATGGAAGCTTTTTATGAATCCGTCTACCATGGGTTTTTTGCCATATCGTAACTATTTACATCCGGTTTTTGGAAAATCAGAGAATGCGGATCTTTTCGTTAATGGACGTTGGTTGCCCACGTCCAAAGATTTGATTGCACTTTCTATATTGAAAAATGGACAATGTTTGGTGAGTTCCCAGCAAGAGCTTTTGGCTTGTTCGGTTCATCCTTTTTCCGATTTGGAGGATTTGGAGAAAATGGAATGCCCAGATGCTCATGTTTTACGAAAACCTTGGGAGATATTTACGAATGCTGGTTTTTGGATTCAACAAGATTTTAACTTACTTACAAACGGACGAACTTCCCAGACTTTATCGTCTTCGAATCGTGTTATTGGCGATTCTGAATTGGTTTTTTTAGAAGAAGGTGCCAAGGCCGAATGCGCCATTTTCAATACAACGAATGGCCCCATCTACCTTGGAAAAAATTCAGAGGTGATGGAGGGGGCCATGATTCGTGGTCCATTTTCCCTAGGAGAAAAGTCCCAGGTAAAAATGGGAGCAAAAATTTATGAAGATTGCATCATTGGTCCATTTTCTAAAGTTGGTGGTGAAGTAGGTAATTCCGTTATCATGGGCTATTCCAATAAAGGACACGATGGATATTTAGGCAATTCGGTACTCGGCGAATGGTGTAACCTCGGTGCGGATACCAACACTTCTAATTTGAAAAATAATTATGCGCCCGTGAAATTGTGGAATTTCGCGTCCCAGCGTTTTGAAAATACGGGTCTTCAATTTTGTGGATTGATGATGGGCGATCATTCTAAATCGGGCATCAATACCATGTTTAATACGGGTACAGTGGTAGGCGTGGGGTCTAATATTTTTGGTGATGGATTTCCCCGCAATTTTATTCCTTCCTTTTCTTGGGGTGGGTCATCTGGATTCATTCGCCACCAGTTTGCGAAATTCTTGGAGACCGCCAAAATCGTTTACCAACGTAGAGGAATGGAATTCGACGAAAATTTAATTCAACTTTATCAGCAAATTTTTGCTGAAGAAACCTCAACTGATCAACATGCGTAAAAAATATATGGCTGGCAATTGGAAAATGAACCTTTTGCCTAATTCTGCCCAAACTTTGGTGGAAGCTTTATCGAATGAAAAGCCTCAACATACCCAAGTTCTTTATTTTCCTTCGGCTCCATTGTTGGGGTGCATGGCCCAATGGAATTTGGGAAAGGCGCAGTTCGGGTCTCAAAATATTTATTCTCAATCGTCTGGCGCCTTTACCGGTGAAATATCAGCGGAATTGGTTCACGCCTTGGGCGGACAATTTACGTTGTTGGGCCATTCCGAGCGCAGAACGTTATTTGGAGAAACGTCGGCCCAACTCCAAGATAAAATCGTTGCCGCGTGGAAGCATCAACTCACGCCCATTTTGTGCATTGGAGAAACGTTAGAGGAACGTGAATCTGCTCGTCATTTCGAGGTGATTCAACATCAGTTGTTGGATTCTTTGAATGAATTACTGCCCATTACTTCGCCTTTGATTTTAGCGTACGAGCCCGTATGGGCGATTGGAACGGGAAAAACAGCATCGGTGGATCAAGCGGTGGAAGTACATCAGTTCATTCGAAGGGTCCTGAATGAACTTCAATCGGGTTTGGGCGATTCCACCTCCATTCTTTACGGTGGAAGTGTGAATGCCGGTAATGCAGGGGAGCTATTTAGTCAATCCGACATCGATGGCGGCTTGGTTGGCGGAGCTTCCTTGAAATCCGAAGACTTTCGTTCCATCATTCACATTCAAGACCAGTGTTTGCATGGCTGATTTTTTAGAATTAACGATGACGGCCAATCCCCAACAGCGGGAAATTGCGGTGGCGTTATTGGCCGATTTCGGATTCGATATTTTCGAAGAAAAAGAAGGGCAGCTCATGGCATGCGGACCTTCAATTTCCATTTCAAAAGAAGATGTTGAAGGGATGTTGAGTGGAATCCCGGCCTTATCCTCGGTTTCTTTTTTATGGAGAGAAATTCCCAAAGAGAATTGGAATGCGCAATGGGAATCACAATTTGAACCGGTTATTGTTGATGATCGTTGTTTGATTTATGCTCCATTCCATTCCGTTGAACAAGAGTATCCCCTGATGTTGGAAATCATGCCCCAAATGAGTTTTGGAACAGGACATCATCCGACCACCGCCGGCATCATTTCTTTGATGATGAAGGAATCGTGGGAGGGGAAGCGGGTTTTGGATGCTGGAACAGGCACTGGAATTCTCGCCATTGCTGCTAAAAAATTGGGAGCTAGTTCAATTTTTGGGTACGACATCGATCCATGGTCGGTTGAAAACGGAAAAGAAAATGCACTTCGTAATGGGATTACAGATTTTGAAATTGTACTTGGTGGAAGTGATTCGGCTTCTGGAAAGTTCGATGTGATCCTTGCCAATATCAATCGAAACGTACTTATTGATCAAATTCCAACGTATCTTGACTTATTGGAAACTCATGGAACCATTTATTTTAGTGGTTTTTACCAGCAAGATTGGAAGGAATTGGAACGAATCTTGCCAGCTGGAAATGCAGTTTTTCAATTGAATGAGCCTTGGTTGGCTGTAAAATTTACCTTATGAAAAGTAGAATTCTAACTTTTTTTGTTTTGTTTTTTTGGATGGGTATTATTCACGCCCAAACCATTAAATCTTTTTCGGAAGCTCCAGTTGAATACGTGAAGCAAGTTCAAGAATTTATGGATCGCGCGAAGGTGAAGGAACATTCCGAAATGGGAAAGGCCTTCATTCAAGTGTTTCAAAAAAACTTATCGCCCGATCAACAGGTTCAGGTGATCTCCACCACCAATCGAATGCTCGGGCGGAAAATGACGGTTTTTCCTTATTTCATGAATTACATGAACGCAACCATTCAACTTTCAAAAAGCACGAATTTTATCACCAAATTTGATGATTGGCATTTGGTTTTGGATACCATTTTGTTGAAGGGTGGGAAGGAATTTTCCGATTTTACCAAGATGTCGATTGAGCTTTTTGAAAACAATACCATCTTTTTTTCTCCTCGCCATCAATGGCAAATTTCGACCAACGATTACGAATTTCAAATCATGCCCAATCAAAAGATTCGGATTGTAGCGAAGGAAACCGATTTGATTGCCCGTTTCAATGTGGATTCTTCTGTTGTTTTGGGAACAAGTGGATATGCGGTGTTTCCTGATAAAGAGTGGTATGGAAAAAATGGAAAAATCGATTGGCGCCGAATGGGTTATCCAGAAGATTCCATTTATGTAAATTTAACCGATTATAAAATCAATCTTGATGTCCCCGGTTTTGATGCAGATTCGGTCTTTTACATCACCCAAGGGAAATCTACCCTAGGTCGATTTTCGGAAAGGGTGATTTCTTCTTCCAAAACCCAAGCAAGTAACTACCCTCAATTTTTTGCTAAAGAAACCCGGACGGTTTTCAAGGATGTTTATCCTGGAATTGATTATTTGGGTCAGTTTTCCATCCAAGGATCGAAGTATTTGGCGTTGGGGACTCGTGAAAATCCAGCAGTATTATCGTTGAAACGCAGTGGTAAGTTGGTCTTGAAAGCTTCAGCAACTTCGTTTTCGTTCAGCGAGAAAAATATCCTTTCCGATCAGGCCTACGTAGTTATTTATGTAAACATGGATTCGATTACGCATCCTAATTTATCGTTCAACTATACCGTAGATAATCGTCGATTATTGTTATTTCAGGACGTGAAAGCGATGAATAGAGCAACGTTTACCGATTCGTATCACCAAATCGACATCGATGCTGAATCGTTGCAGTGGAACTTGGATAGCAGCTTCATCGCATTCCGAAAGACCTCAGGTTTGTCGGAAGCAATTGCTGATTTTCGAAGTGTGAATTTTTATTCTGAGCAGGAGTACGAGGCCATCGGTGGAATCACCTCTACACATCCGCTTCGTTTGGTTAAAAGGTTCATCAAATCTACCGGACAAACCACGTTCAGTGCCAATTTATTCGTATCGTTCTCTGGATTTCCCGAGGTTGCAGCCAAGGAAATGCTGGTAAACCTTTCTCGGGAAGGATACATCACCTATGACCGACAGATGGAGATGGTCTATGTGAAGAAGAAATTGGATAACTATTTGGATGCCAATGATAAGAAAATCGATTACGATGTCATCAATATTCGTTCGGTGATCAAACGAAAAGACAATGGATTTTTGGATTTAACGACCAATGAGCTAATTGTTTCTGGGGTGACTCGTGTATTGCTTTCCGATAGTCATTCGGTGTATGTAGAACCTCGCGGTCAGAAAGTGTCCATCGGTAAAAACCGAAATATGTCGTTTGAGGGTCACGTACACGCCGGTCCATTGGATTTTTATGGCGATGGTTTTATGTTTGATTACGAAACCTTTAAAATAAAAATGAAGAACGTTGATTCCTTGAAATTTAGGGTTTATACCGACATCGTAGGAATCAATGGACGTAGGCAACAATACGATCTTCGAACCGTATTTGAAAAAATCAATGGAGAATTATTGATTGATGAGCCGAACAATAAAGCTGGTTTGAAAGACAAACCTTCTTTCCCCATCTTCAAAAGCAATGCATCGTGTTTTGTGTATTGGGAACGTGATGAGCTTCGCGACAGCGCCTATTCGAAAGATAAATTTTATTTCAAGGTTGATCCATTTACCATGGATTCCTTGGATTTGGTGAATACCAAACGGGGTTATGATTTTCCTGGAACCTTGGTTTCTGCGGGGATCTTCCCTGATATCAAAGAAATGTTGGTGATTCAACCCGATACGTCGTTAGGCTTCATAAAAAAGGCGCCAGTTGAAGGTTATGCTGCTTATGGCAATAAAGGTCGATACTTCGATTCAGTTATTTTGAATAGCCGCGGATTGCAAGGAAAAGGAAAACTTACGTATTTAAGCAGTACTTCCATTTCCAAGAATTTCTATTTTATGCCCGATAGTATGGATGCCATGGTGGATAAATTCGACGTGGCCAAAGGACGATTTGGGGCAGCATTATTCCCCAAGGTAGAAGGGGAGAAAGTCGATGCCCATTGGTATCCGAAAGAGGATACGCTTTTGGTACATTCCACCACCAAACCCATCTCCGTTTTCGGCTCGGAAGCGGGAGTGAAAGGAACGATCGTGATTACCCCAGGTGGAATGTCGGCCGACGGTGCGGTGACTTTCGGGCAAGAGGAACTGGCTTCCAAAGAGTTTAAATTCTCCGACACTAAAATGTCGGCACCTGAAACCCAAATCAGTATCGCTTCCATCGATAAGAAAATCCTTGCTTTTGCCTCCGCTGATATCAATTCTTCCATCGATTTTGAAAGCAAAAAAGGAGTTTTCCGCGCTAATGGAGAGTCGGCTGATGTGATCATGGGATACAACAGTTACAAAACATCGTTGAAGGAATTCTATTGGGATTTGAATACCAAAGAAGTATTGATGGGCTCAAAATCAGCCGGAAAAGCTGAAACTCATTTCGCCTCTACTGATTCTGACCAACACGGATTTGAATTCGATGCCAAATGGGCGAGTTTTAAATTGAAAGACTACACCATCGATGCTGGTGGAGTAGAGAAAGTCATCACCGCAGATGCCTTCGTTTATCCCGATTCCATGCGTTTGTCAGTAGGAAAATCCGGTAAAATCTTACCCTTGAAAAATGCCTTAATTGTATTGGATACGGCCGAAGAACGACACAAAATCACCAAATCTTCGGTTGAAATCATCAGCCGATTGAAATACAAAGGCGATGGATTCTATGCCTATAAAAACAGTACCGATTCTATCCAAAAGATTTTCTTCAATTTGGTGGCCAGCAACGACTCTGGCGTAACCGAAGCTACGGCCAATATCGGAGAGAAAAAACCATTTTTCCTCAATCCCGGTTTCAATTTTAATGGAACGATTAGTCTCTATGGCGGACGAAAAGAATTGTTGTTCAAAGGGGTAGTGACCCTTCCAGAATTACCTCGAGATCAGCGGGCTGAACCCTTTGTGATCAACACCTTGGTTGATCCATTAATGACGTACATCAAAACCGATTTGTTTATCAGTGAAAATAAGGATACGTTGGTTTCTGGATTTTTCTTAGCACCTTCTGGGGGCATTGTGTACCCTGGCATTTTATCGAAAAGAAACGCGGGTGATTCGATTATCTTTAGCACCAATGGTGTGATTGTTTTCGATAAAATCAAGAAGATTTATTCCATAGGTAACGTTTCCCGTTTGGTGGAAGAAAGTCCGATTGGCAGTTTCATCAAGTATGATTTTGCGAATAAATCCATTGTTGCCGAAGGGCCTTTCGATTTAGGATTTAATAATCAACCTGGATTGTCGATGCGAATGGCAGGAAAGATGACCTACGGTATGGAAAAGAAAACTTTCGGAATAGAGGCATCTGGAACGATAGATTTTGTGATTCCTTCAGAATTAACCAAGTTTGTTCAAGAGAAGGTAGCTGAAAATTCAGGTGAGTGGGACGATCAACAAAATGATGGAGATCAAACCCTTTCCAATCTAGCTCAAATTGTGGAACCCAACAAATGGGAAAAAGTAGAAGAGGATATCAAATTATATTCCAGTGTTCCCGATAAAGGCAATTTGGCCAAACAAATGGTATTTACCCAATTGAATCTGTTTTGGGACAATAATTACCGTAGCTTCAAATCCAAGGGAGATTTTGGCTTGGCGAACCTCGGAGGTAAACAGGTAAATAAGAAAACACCCGGTAAATTTGATGTCAATTTTGGCATCGATGGTTCTTCGTTTCATGTCGATATTGAACCTTCTTCCGATCTTTATTTCCTCTTCTCGCACAAAAAAGGCGCTGTAGAAATTTACAGTTCTGATTTAACCTATTTAACCTTGGTGAATGAAAAGGCCGCCAAAATCAAAAAGGGTAATCCGTTATTTTTGCAAGGAAGTTCTACTACGTTCGATGATTTATTACTTAGATTTCGTTAAATGAATTGGAATAAATTTACAGAGGTTGCTTTTTTAGAATCGGCTGGCATCGCCTACTTGTTAGGTTCTATTCCATTTTCCATTTGGATAGGGAAGTGGTTTTATGGAATTGATGTGCGTGAACATGGTAGTGGCAATGCTGGGACCACCAATGTATTGCGAGTTTTTGGTTTCAAGGCAGCCTTGCCTGTATTGATCCTCGACATTGCTAAAGGATTTATGGCAGTTCGAATGATCAATTTCTTGGAATCCACCCCCGATATTCAGTCAAGCACCTTTATTGGCATGAAAATCACCTTGGGGCTTTTGGCCGTTTTGGGGCATATTTACCCCATTTTTGCCGGCTTTCGTGGTGGTAAAGGCGTTGCCACCATATTTGGAGTCGTTCTGGCCATGCATTGGGGCGGTGGACTGGCCGGATTATCGGTGTTTGTTGCTTTGGTTTGGTGGAAAAAGTATGTTTCTTTGGGAAGTATGATGGGAGCTTTCGCCTTTGCTGCTTTCGCCATTGTGGGTGAAATCATGAAATATGGTAGTGATGAAGGTCGTATTGCAATGTTTGTTTTTGCGGCTCTCGTCCCGAGTATTTTAGTTATCACCCATCGCAAAAACATCCAGCGATTGATCAAAGGGACCGAAAATAAAATTAATTTTCAATCCAAATGACGATGACCATGCAAGAAGGGATTTGGAATACTGGAGTATCGGAAGAAGAATTGACCGATGTCTTGGAGGAGGTTTCCTCGGAAAATCAGCTCATTGTTTATAATGATGATGTAAATACCTTCGACCATGTGATTGCTTGTTTGGTCAAATACTGTGGACATGGATTTGTTCAAGCCGAGCAATGCGCCTATCTCATTCATTACAACGGGAAATGCTCGGTTAAAGGCGGGGCTTTTGATGCGTTAAAACCCATTTGCGAGGCGTTGTTGGATCAAGGATTAAGCGCAACCATCGAGTGAAAAAAATATTATCTTTCCCCCTAATTGCGCTTATTCGATTTTACCAAATCGTTATCTCCCCCATGTTACCTTCGGCTTGTAGGTACACGCCTACGTGTTCAAGATATGCGTTGGAAGCCATTCAAATTTGGGGACCCCTTCGTGGTTCGTGGTTGGCTGCCAAACGTATCGGACGTTGTCACCCTCGAGGTGGAAGCGGCCATGATCCTGTGCCTATTCCGCCCAGCCGAAATTCTTCCAAATAAATCGTTCATCCTTCGAAAACAATCCGTGCGGATTTTCATAGATTTCACCCTTTGGAAGGACTTCCCAAACTTCGTTGTTCGTTTCAAAAATACTCCAGGGTTCTTTACCGAACTCCACCAAGGGCGGAACTTCGTATGCCGTAAATTGTACCAAATCAGACCAGTTCCTGGCGTTTAAATAGTGTAACACTTGGCTTTCTGTAGCCTCTACCCAGGCCATTCGCTTGATCTCATCAAAGAAAATACCCCACAAAAAAATATCCCCGAATTTTTCCAGGGATATGATTTTTTTTACGGAATAGATTTGCGAATTAATGATCGCCTCCCTCTGTTTTGAGGGTTTTGGGATCAATTCCTGAATCTTTCCACGTTTTTTTAAGTTCTTTGCTGTAGTAATTTTTCAAGTAACCTTCAATTTGGTCAGCAGCAATTCTTTTCGCTAAGATTTTTTTATCGGCATCCATCAAATACACCACCGGTGTGCTGTACACGTCGTACCACTTTCTAAAGTTATGAGTCACTTTAATGTCATGAACATTGGTCCATCCGTTTAATCCTTTTTCTCGAATGAATTTGGTCCAAAGGTTTTTATCGAATTCGGTATTTACGGCATAAACGGCTACGCCATTGTCTTTGATTCCGTTCCAAAGATTGAATAACATCGGAATTTCTTTTTGGCAGTGACCGCAATCGGGGTTCCAAAATACCAAAATGGTGATAGGTGCCTTAACGGCATAGAGAGAGCGTAGTTTTTCAGAGCTGTCGGGTAGGTTCAACTCCATGCCATTGATGCCGATGAGATTGTACTCCAGCGTGGTAATGCGATCTTTGAATTTGGCCATGGCGGTTTCGTCCATCCACGTTGCTCGGCCTGTAAGGTAATATTTTTTACCCAGGTGAACGAAAACCCGATCCATGCCCATGATTTCCG
>JACCEE010707930.1_pt1 | contig 17707 bp, 14 predicted proteins | sample 7449931 | NCBI WGS metagenome assembly JACCEE01 (sample SAMN15323457, study PRJNA562643) | freshwater metagenome | isolation source: river surface water | place: USA:Blue River Watershed | collected 2017-08-19 | reverse complement strand
TAATCGTCAACTTAGTAAAAAAGTTAAAGTTTTACTCGATTTTTTTCAAAAAATCGTAGGTTTCCAAAGGGCAACGCCATTGGTCGCTTTCCGCAGAAAGCGAAATCTTTATGCTTTAAGAGCTTTTTTGCTTCTTTTTGCGATAGAAAAAGAAGCGGAGTTTGAGGCAGAGCCTCATAAATTGCCTCAGTAATTTTCTTAAGTTGACGACATTGGGTGACCGGAAAGCCCGGTCGACTCGGCAGAGTCGAAATCTATTCACTAAATAGTGAAATCATAACATTCTTGATTAAACCTCTAAATCCTTAATAATATTTTTAAGTTTATTCACAGAATTTACTAAATTAATTTTTTCTTCTTCGTCTAATGAAATATCAAGAACCTTTTCAACTCCATTACTTCCCACAATTGCAGGTACTCCAATATATACATCATTAACACCATAATGGTCATTTACAAAACATGAAATAGGAAGAACCGAATGCTCATCTCTGACAATTGCTTTTGAAATTCTTTTTACTGCCATAGCTATTGCATAGTAAGTAGCACCTTTTCTTTTTATAACTTCATATGCACTATCTCTTACGTCATCAAATATAGACCTTAAAGTTTTACCACCACATTTACCACAAATATTGCAAAAATCATCAAGGCTTATACCAGAAACATTTGCACTACTCCACACAGCAAGTTCACTGTCTCCGTGTTCTCCTATTATAAAAGCATGTACACTTCTACTATCAACACCCAAATGTGAACCGACAAGATGTTTTAATCTTGAGGTATCTAAAACAGTCCCTGAACCAATAACTCTGTTTTGTGGAAATCCTGAGATTTTTAATGTTACATAAGTCAAAATATCGACTGGATTTGATACGACTAATAAAATACAATCTTTATTTACAGCAGTTATTTGAGGAACTATGCTTTTTAATATTTTAACATTTTTATTAACTAAATCTATTCTAGTTTCATCTGGTTTTTGATTTGCACCGGCAGTAATTATAACCAAATAACAATCAGATATATCTGAATAATCTCCCGCATATATTTTAACTGGATTTGCAAAAGAAACACCATGACTTAAATCCATTGCTTCCCCTTCTGCTTTTTCATAATTTGAATCTATTAAAACAATTTCTGAAAACAAACCACTTTGCATTAATGCAAAAGCAATTGAAGCACCTACAAATCCACATCCTATTACAGCACATTTTTGTTTATTCATAAAATCAACTCCTAATTTTTATTATAATTATATTATATAATAAATAAGCATAATAATCAACACAGAAGTTTATATTTTTTAACAATTAATTTTTTATTATATATTTATTTAAAATAATATTGACACTACTATATTTTAAACATTATAATTAAGTTATACGTATTTTTATAATAACTTAGGAGGAATTTTATGTTTAAGAAAAATTTTAAATATTTAAAAAAATCTTTAACAATTTTAACGGCAGCTATAATGATATCATCAACCCCCGTATCAATAAATTATGCAAAAACAACTCCAAATAATGTTGATTACTATGAAACAGATAACAACTGGGCAAGACTACTTCAGCACTCTTTATTTTTTTATGATGCAAATATGTGCGGTTCAGATGTAAAAGAAAATAATCTTCTATCTTGGCGTGGAAATTGTCATGTATATGACTCACAACTTCCTCTCGACTCTAAAAACACAAATTTGACTGATGCATTCATACAAAAATACAATGATATTCTCGATCCTGAAGGTGATGGTTTTGTTGATGTTTCAGGCGGTTTTCACGATGCTGGAGACCATGTAAAGTTCGGTTTACCGGAAGCTTATTCTGCTTCAGTTGTTTCTTGGGGATATTATGAATTCAGAGATGCATACGAAGAAACTGGACAAGCTGCTCATGCTGAAACAATATGTAAGTATTTTAGTGACTACTTTATGCGTTGCACTTTTAGAGATGACGAAGGCAAGGTAGTGGCTTTTTGTTATCAGGTTGGTGATGGTGATATTGACCACGCATATTGGCAAGCACCGGAGATAGATGCAATGCTTAGACCAGCTTACTTTGCTACTACAGAAATACCAACTACTGACGTAGTATCTCAATGTGCCGCTGCACTAGCTATAAACTATTATAACTTCATTGACACAGACCCTGTTTATGCAAATAAATGCTTAGACTATGCGAAATCTCTATATGATTTTGCTACTGAAAACAAAAAAGCTGTTGGCGATGGTAAAGATGGTCCTAAAAGCTACTATACTTCTAGCAAATGGGAAGATGATTATAGCTTTGCTTCATGTTGGTTATATCTTATCACAAAAGATCATAAATACATTCAAAACTGTCTTCCTTATATTGATTATTATGCACCTCCTGGATATGTTTTATGTTGGAATGATATGTGGAATGGTGTAAGTATTTTATTAGGACGAATACAAGAAGAATATCCACAAGTTGCAGAAGAATACAGAACCGCTGGTGGAAGAAATCCATATGAACTTATAGACTTTTGGTATATGTCTGCAAAAGCAATAAATACTTATATTAATGGTGATATAGGAACCATTACGCCTGCAGGATACTTTTGGTTAAACACATGGGGTTCAGCTAGATACAACACTGCTGCACAATTTACTGCACTTGTTTATGATAAATATAATAAAGGGAAAGATAAATTTAACGAGAAAAATCCAGATTATTCATTTTCAAAATGGGCATTAGGCCAAATGGAATATATCATAGGCGATAACCCTATAAACCGCTGTTATGTAGTAGGTTATAGTGATGTATCAGCAAAGTATCCTCATCATAGAGCTGCTTCTGGTTTAACCAAATGTGAAGATACAAAAAAACACAAGCATGTTCTATATGGTGCTTTAGTAGGTGGACCAGATAAAGTTGATAATCATATTGACGTTACTGCAGACTGGATTTACAATGAAGTAACTATTGACTATAACGCTGCTTTTGTAGGTGCTTCTGCTGGTCTTTATAACTTTTTTGGAGATAGTAATATGAAACCCGATGAAAATTTCCCACCTGAAGAAGCATATGAAGATAGTACAGATATTTTTTCTGGAAATGATTTTTGGGTTTCAGGGTATTGTGAAGATAAACCCGAGTCAACTGGTGCTGGCGTTACAAAGTTAACTTTCTTTGTAAACACTGATTCACTAACTCCTAAAACAGATATTTCAGTACGTTATTATTTTGATATATCTGAGTTTACTTCAAATACAACAATTCCAAGTTCTTTTGTATTACAAAAGACTTATGATCAAGTTCAAACTGAAGTAGCTGATAAAGAAGCTGTTTTGTCAAAACCTATTCACTATAAAGACAAAATATATTATGTAGAAATATCTTGGCCAGACTATGCAATTGCAAATTCAAATAAAAAATATCAGTTTATTTTAGGTATGTATTATGGTGATAACTGGGATTCAGCAAATGACTGGAGTAGAAATGGAATTACAACAATCGAAGACTACGATAACATCGTTGGTGGAACTGAGTTAGCTCATAAATGTGAAAATGTATGCGTTTATTCAAATGGCGTTCTTATAGGCGGAATTGAACCAGATGGAACAACCCCTAAAAAAGTTTATACTGTTACACAACTTGTACGACTAAAACAAGCTCTACTTGGTGTAAAACCATTTACTTCAGATGATATAGCTAAACAATTTGATTTTACAAAGGATGGAGTAGTTGATCTTTTCGATATATTAATTTTGAAAAACTTATTATTAAACAATTAAAAATATCCAATTTTTAAATTGTTAATCCCCCTTAAGTATTTTTTACTCAAGGGGGATTTTTTTAACAACATCCATTACTGCAACAATTATTATTTTTTTTACTAGGCTTTTCAATGTATTCACTTAAACCCAAAGATAGATATGAAGCTTTTCTAATTGCTTCCGCTGGAATATCTTCATATTCTTTATCGTTAAAATTTATAATTCTACAATAGCTTTCTAAACCAATTAAATCTGTACATGATTCACAATAATTTTTGCTTACTGTTATATTAAGTACTTGTTCTATAGGTATCCCATTAAAAAGAATTATATTTGACTGTGAAATTTGAGTATTGTCAATTTTAGTTTCAATATATTCAACTTCAAATCCTTTTGAATTAAGTTCTGTATTTAATAGTTCTACCTCTGTTTTAAGTGTTTGCCCTGTATTCCAGCATCTTTCACATGTTTCGCCTTCAAAATCAATATGCATCCACTCAATTAAAAGTTTTTTCATTCTATTACTCCTTAATTTAATCTAAACGTTACTATTTAGCCATATGTAAAGGCAGAGATATTTCACCAAAGTCCTAGAGCAACTGGAAATCCCAATCGACTCTGCAGAGTCTAAACTCATACGAAATCATAAACTGGCTGAATAATAAAATCTAAACAACTAAATTTTTTAACATTTTAGCAATTTCCTCTGATTTTAAAACCTTACCATATGAAACAACTTTTTCATTAAAAACAAGTGCTGGAGTTGACATAACCCCATATGCAGCAATTTGTGAAAAATCAGTTACATGATCAACCGAAGTATCCATTCCTAGCTGTTTAAGTGCCTCAATAGTATTTACCTCTAATTCGTTGCACTTCTTACAACCTGAACCTAGAATTTTAACGACTGAATTCCCAGTTTTCTTATTTTCTAAATCAGAAATTTCTCCAGAACCACATTGCCCACCACAACTACAACTATTTTCCTTTTCTTTTTTCTTTCCGAATAAACCCATAATAAATCCTCCTAATAAATAAAAATATTTTAATATAATTAAACTAATTTAATTTATCAGTAAATTCTGAAATAAATTAAATAAATATCCAACTAAAATAATACCAATCGTACAAATAGCTATGAAAAGCAATAGTAGTTTAGGCTTAACAGCTTTTCTAAGCATTATCATTGATGGAAGACTCAAAGTTGTAACCGCCATCATAAATGAAAGAATAGTTCCAAGCTGTGCACCTTTTAAAAGCAGTTCCTTAGCAACTGGAATAGTACCAAATATATCTGCATACATTGGAACGCCTATGATTACTGCAAGTATTACGCCAAAAGGGTTTTTATTCCCTAGAACATTTTCAACCCATGATTTGGGTATAAAGTTATGAATGGATGCACCTATAGCAACACCAACAAGTATATATGGTAAAACCTTTTTAAATGTATTTATCACTTGTTCTTTTGCATAAATAACACGATCTTTTTTTGTCAGAGTAGGTTCATCAATATCAATTTTACTTGCATTTAGTATAAATTCTTCTACATGTTTTTCCATATGTAGCTTTTCTATTAATGTTCCTCCAACGACTGCAATAATAAGACCTACAACCACATAAAAAACTGCAACCTTTACTCCAAAAAAACTCGTCAAAATTACTAAACTTCCAAGGTCAACCATAGGAGATGAAATTAAAAATGAAAATGTTACACCAAGTGGAAGTCCTGCACTTGTAAAGCCCATGAAAAGCGGTATAGATGAGCAGGAACAAAACGGAGTTACTGTACCAAGTAATGCAGACATAATATTTGCACCAACACCATGAAAACGACTCATTATTTTCTTGCTTCTTTCAGGTGGAAAATAACTCTGTATATAGCTTATTATAAATATCAAAGTACATAACAAAATAGTTATTTTAATTACATCATAAATAAAAAATTGAATACTTCCTCCTAAACGACCTTCTATGTCAAGGCCTATTAATGAAAGAAATTCTCCAACCAGTTTATTTAACCACTTCATACCTAATATTTGATCTTGAATAAAATCCCATATCATATTCATTTATACTCCTTCTTTTAAATTCAACTCTAGTTCATCTATAAATTCTTTTAGAGAATACAGTGTTTTAGTATTCAATGAATAATGAGACCATTTACCATCTTTGCGAATTGTAATTAAACCACACTCTAGAAGTATTTTTATATGATGTGATAATGTTGGTTGTGTTATTTCAAATGCTTCAAGAAGTTTACAAGCACATTTTTCACCATCAGATAACATTTTTATAATTTTAAGTCTATTTGAGTCACCTAATGACTTAAAAATAAGTGCTATATCTATTTCATTCATAATCAATACACCTCAAATATCATATAGATTTATATCTATATGATATCACATATATAGATAATTGTCAATATGTTTTTCAAAAAAATAGCCCTCATATCTAAGCTATTCAAAGCCTAAATACGAGGGTTTTAATTATTTAAAATAAGTCTGAGTGACGGGACTTGAACCCACGGCCTCTACCACCCCAAGGTAGCGCGCTACCAATCTGCGCCACACCCAGATATAAATTAAAATCAACTTATAATATTATAATAAAATAATCACTCTGTGTCAATAACTTAATTAAAAAAATTTTTTTACATAAAAAAACCACATGACTATTCACTATATGTAAAGGGCAGAGATGTTTTACCAAAGGTCCAAGGCGACCAGAACGTCCGGGTCGCCTTCGCCCTACAAAATCGTCTGGATATTAACAAAACAACACCAATAAATGATGTTGTTTGAAGTTATTTTAAATTTCTTTATCTAAAAATTTATTTCTTTTTTTCAATAATTTTTTCATCGCTTTCTCTTCTTTATCTTTAATTTTCACAACTTCATCAAACTCAATATATGATTTAATTACAGCAGATTTTTCTTCATCCATTAAATCACTTTCTCCATAAAAAGTTTTATCAAATAGATCTATTGTTTTAGTTAAATCAAAATCATATTTTTTTCTTATAATATTATCTATTTCTTGAGTTGTTGTAAAATCATCTATTTTTGTTTTAGATTTTATCCTCTTCAAAATTAAAGGCATTACTTTACTTGTATCTGTTTTATTTAATTTTTTTCTAAAATAAAACTCATTTATTTGGGGATAAAATTTTACATTTATAACTACGATGGTTACAATCAAAATCATGGTAATAAAAAGAATCCACGAAAGAGCATTAAAGTCAAATATAAAACCTCTATCTCCATCTGCTGTTACTTGAGTTGGTTCAAACATCACCCAACCATACCCTGATATAAATAACTCCGGATATGCATGAGAGTCTTTTTCAAAAACAGAATATACATCTGAATCTTCGTCCATATCTGTTTGATTATTTACCATAAACCCTTCCACATATCTCGCTGGAATGCCTACGCTTCTCGCTAAAAGAACCATTGAAGTTGCATAATCAAAACAAGCACCACGTTTACTATTAAATAAAAAATAATCTAAATCTGCTCCTGCTGGTTTGCTAAACTCCAAATCATATACAAATCCATTTTGAAGAAAATAATTTTCAATTGCATAAGCTTTTTCTAAATCAGAATTATATTTTCCAGTTATTTTAATAGCAAGCTTACTTACTTTTTCAGTTACTGGACTTCTATAAACATAATCATGATAAAAAAAGGCTTGTTTATAATCTGAGATATAATGTTCAATTATATCTTTTTTATAATTATCATTCTCATAAATCACTAGTAAATCATTTAAAAAATCATAATAATTATCCTTGTTAAGTTTATCCATTATCTTTCCGACAACTGTTTCGTTAATAATTCGCTGTGAATAGTATTCTGTTCCATAATCATCTTTATTTCTACGCAATTCACCATTATTACCTATTTTAAAAATTGATTGATTAAAAGTAAAAATAAAATTTCTAGGGAACTCTTCTTTTGTTTTAAATACGCCTGGTGGTGTCAAGGCGAAAACAGTATCGATAACACTTTCTTTTATGTATATATCTTTTACGTAGCCATTTAAATTAACTTCTTGCAAATACAACTCATTTAAATCATATTTTTCTGCAAAATCCTTATTGTTTACTATTGCATCTATTACTATTTCCCTATAAAATTCACTTGGATTTAATTTTTTAAAATATTCTTCCCAATTTTCATCATTAATTAATATTGAAGGTTCATTTTCTTCAATAAACTTTTTCCATTCACTAAAATCAGTTCTATCAACATCATCTAAGTTCCAAACACCTTTATTGTAAAGACTGTAAGTTTTGGATTTCAAATTAAGTGATTCTTTTGAATACACATTAAAAAGAAACCTGTTTTGACTTTGGTTGCTTCTAATTGTAGGACCACCATCTGAACTTTCCGAAAGCAAACCAAGACTTTCAAGTACATAATTACCAAATTTAGATGAGTCGAAAATATTTTCAATTGCAGACCTATTTTCTTTTATATCTGGTTTTGGTAACATCAAAGCAGCAAAAGATGCTACAGTTAAAAAATAAGCAATTGATTTTTTGTAATTTTTATCAACCATAACAGCTACATTTTTACTTACATCTAATTGTCTATAATAAACCATTAAAGAAAAATACATTATAAGAAGTGCTATTGTAAATCCTATTGGCAATTCATCTCCTGCTTTTGTAAAAGTTGCAAAAGGTATAAGTGCCAGTAGGAAATTAACATAAATTCGATATCTTACTTTTGAAAAATAATAAACAGTAGAAGCAATAAATAAATTACTTACTACGAAAGTTATAAAAGTAAATGTAAAATAAAATTCGTTTATAGCTTCTCTTGGACTCCAAAACCATACTATGAAATCAATTTCTTCGTTGTTTTGAGAAGTCTTTACAATAAAATAAGCCATAATACAAACAATAAAAAAAGAACCTAAAATAGATACATATCTCAGTATTAAACTTTTTTTAGCTAAGAAATTATATATATTAAACATTGAGAATTGAATTAACACTGTCAACATAAATAAAACCAAAAACAAAGGACCTACTACATAATAATTCATAAAGCTAGATATAATAAGTATACTAAACGATATAGGAATTATATCTTTTAAAATTTTAGCTGACATAATTTTAATCACTAAACAAAACTAATTAAAAATTAGCTTTTCTCCTTCCCTCAATATAAGTCAAAAAAACACTTTATACACTTGGCACTATATTATAATACTCATCTATTAACCAAACATTATTTCCTATTATATTTTGAGGATTATTATTACTGGTTATAATATCAACTTCTGTACCTAGCCTTAACAATTCTTCTGATTCACTTATTATATTTTTATCTAATTCAGTTGTAAAAAACAAAACTACACCTACTGATTTTTTTCTTTCATAAAGAAAACTTGGAAATCTTGTTTCTCTGTTACTATTAAAAAGAAATATATTTTTACCTATGTTTATTGCAGCTATTTTAATATCGTCTACATTTGATATTACTTGTGTAGTCCACTCTGTTTTATCAAGATATTCATAATAACACTCTAAGCCCTGTTTAACACAAAGAAGCATCATACCCAAAGCAGCTTCAAGAACTCTTTCCTCTGTTAAAAGTCTTTCACGATAATTATGAATTTGAGTGGATTTGACATAGTCAATGATAATTGTGGGTTTATTAAAAGGTGCAACTTCATCAAGTCTAACCATTAACTCGTCACGTTTAGATGAAAGTTTCCAATTAATTTTCTTCATAGAATCACCAGGTACATAGTTTCTATACTCATACCCTGGAATAGAACCTAAATTAAAAGAAAATGTAGAATTGCTTTCATCATCATCATTGTTAAAAACATTTGTACATATATTTCTAAACAATTCATTATTCTGCTCTATTTCTGGTATATCTGGTTTTATATAAACTGTTTTCATAATGATATTATTCTTTAATAAATTAAATTTATATATTCCTAAATAATCATAAATATACGCTTCACTTACTATTATTTCTGTTTTCCCACATATACGTGGAGTAAATTCTACATATGTTTTAAATTTTTTTTCCTCTGACATAGAAATTCTAAATGTATCAATTTCCAATTTATCAAAATGTTCTACCTGCTGGATTTTAATAGATACAAAAGGAATAGGTAAACGGATTTTTTTATTAATCATTAATTTTAATTTTGATTTATGATTTTTTGTTAAAATATCATCTTTTATATCAAGTTCAATTTCTATTTTATTTTTAGTCAAAAAAGTAATCAATACAGATAATAAAGGTAATAAAGTAAAAAAATAAAGAATAATTAGCCCATTTTTTGCATCTAAGTATCTTATGTATATTATTGAAGCAAGTATTATAAATGCAAAAGAAAGAAAAGTTCTCATAATTATATATTTCCTTTACTATTTATTTTACATTGGTATGGCTATTGTTTTAAATATCTCAGATAATAAGTTAGAAGATGTATGATAAACTGTTTTTCCTTTTGCAGATAAAATAATTCTATGAGATAAAACTTCATTTGCAATATATGAAATGTCATTTGGTGTTACAAAATTTCTACCTTCAATAAAAGCCACTGCTTTTGCGGCTTTATACAAACTTATACTTCCTCTAGGACTAACACCAAGTACTATAAAATCATTGTTTCTAGTTGCATTTACTATATCAAGTATATAGTCTCTTACTTTTTCAGAAACTTTAACTTTAGTAACTTGTTGCTGCAGTTTAACTATATCCTCCAAATTTAAAACAGGTTCATTTATTAAATTTATTGGATTTTGGCTTTCAGTTCTTTCTATTATCAACTTTTCTTCTTCTATACTAGGATATCCCATGCTTATTTTTAGTAAAAATCTGTCCATTTGTGCCTCTGGTAAATGATATGTTCCATATGTCTCTACGGGATTTTGAGTTGCTAAAACCATAAAAGGTCTGGGTAATTTTCTTGTAACTCCATCTAGACTTATTTGGTACTCTTCCATAACTTCCAGTAAACTAGACTGTGCCTTTGGGGAAGCACGATTAATTTCATCTGCGAGTAAAAAATTACACATAGCTACCCCATCTCTATATTCAAAATCCTTTGTTTGAGGATTTAACATAGAAAAACCTAAAATATCTGAAGGCATAATGTCTGGGGTCATTTGTATTCTATTAAATTTACCATGAAGTGAACGTGCAAGAGATGCCACCAATTGCGTTTTCCCTACTCCTGGTACATCTTCGATTAAAATATGTCCATCGCACAAAAGTGAAGATATAACTTTTTTTATAATATCTGTCTTTCCGACAATAACTTTTTCAATACTGTCTATTAATAATTGAACATTTGCTTCCATAAAATTTCTCCTTTTTCATGTTTTATTATTAATTATAACAAATAATTATCATCTTTTCAAGCATTAAATAAACAAATTATTATAAATATTATATTTATCATTACTATTCAGCCAAAAGTTAAAGTTTACTATTTTACAGGAGTTTCGACTCTGTGGAGTCGACCGGGCTTTTCTATCACCATGGTTCTTCGGTAAAACAACTCTGCCTTATACATATGTCTAATTAGCAACACCAATTTAGAAAAATTAAACATAAATAATGAAAATAACAATTGACACAATGGTTAAAAATATGGTATATTAGTATACATAATACTTTTTTAAATAATTTTCATTTTATAAAAGTATATTATATCATATACAAGGGGTTATAAATGAGTTCAAATATTATATATAAAACAATTGATAGAATAAAAGTCTATATTTTATTGCCTTTATCAACTATAATTTTACTTTTTTACGGTATAAACGAAATAGCCGAAAATAAGCGAATTTCCAATGCAACTGCTGATTTTAACAATTTTAATATTAACCAATTTGAAACTGAGCAATATGTATCCGGAAATATAAATTATTTATTGGATCAATTTGCTGAAAATCAAAATACCAACTCCCTCTTTTTTATTAATCTTCCTAAAAAAACTTCTTCTAAATATTTTATAATGCCAATAATTAATGATAATTTATCAGAAGAAATGTATATTGCAGTCGAAAGCAGTAAAAAAGACGAATGGAAAAAATTCAATGAAATTTCAACTGATACTTTAAAGTATTTGCAAGGCAAAGCTGATTACCCTAGTTCAAATTATGACTTTAAAGGTAAAATCAAACCTATGGATGATGAGTTAAAAGGATATATGATCGAATGGTTCAACCAAACAAACTGGTTTGACATAACTGAAAGTAATGACGTAAGTCAACACATCATTCCATATATTATTTATTCTCAATCATCAACTAAACCATATTTTATAATTGCTGTTAGTTCTGTTTTTGCATTGATTTGGATTATAATGATATTGTTAAAAATAAAAACAAATAGATTAAACAAAAATAAAGGAGACTAGTCATGAAACTATTAAAAAAAGTACAGTATAATTCCCCTGTTGTTTTAACATTTACTTTTATAGCTTTAATCGCCATGATCTTAAGTATGATAACTGGAAAAAATTCAACTTCACTCTTGTTCTCAGTCTATAGAGACTCACTTTTAAATCCCTTATTTTATTTGAGATTATTTACACATGTTCTTGGTCATGCAGATTGGGGACATTATACAAGTAACTTTATGATAATTTTACTTATAGGGCCTATTTTAGAAGAAAAGTATGGTAGCAAAAAAATATTATATATGATTATTCTTACTGCATTTATTACTGGTCTAATAAACGTTATCTTCTTCCCTACATCTGCCTTATTAGGTGCAAGTGGTATTGCTTTTATGCTTATTTTATTAAGTTCTTTTACAAACTTTAAATCCGGAACTATTCCGTTAACCTTTATTGTTGTTTCTATAGCTTATATTGGCAACGAGATAATGAAAGGTGTTTTTTCAAATGATAACATTTCTCAAATCACTCATATAATTGGCGGTATTTGTGGTGCTTTTTTTGGATATTTAATGTCAAAAAATAAGCAAAAAACAATGTAGCTAATTTTTAAAAATAAATCAAGCAGATTATAGTGATATTTTACAAATATTATTTTAATCTGCTTTTTTTCATAATATTATATTGACTTATGTTTTAAATTAGTGTACTATATAACTAGTGTAGTAAACATATTATACATTAAGGAGTATATAAAATGAAATCCAAGAAAAAAAAGATTATAATCGCTATTTCTTCAACTGTAATAATTGGTGGATTAACTTCTTTTTTTGTTTTTAGTACCTTATCTTCAAAAAAAAATAATATACCAAATGTAAATATAATTAATTTGGAACAAAAAGACTTATCAAATTTAATTAATTCGAACGGTGTAGTTGATAGTACAACAAGAAAAGATGTTTTTTCTATAACAAACTCTACTATAGAAAAAGTAAATGTAAAAATAGGCGACCAAGTTAACAAAGGTGATATTTTATGCATTATAAACTCTGATGAATTAAAAAATCAACTAAATCAATTAAAAATTTCCAAAAATACTACAAACCTTGATTTAGAAACTGCGAAAAAACAGTTACAATATGCAAAAGACGATTATAATAATGCGTTAATTAGATATCAAAATGAAGATTACTACTCTATAAAAAATTTACAAGCAATTATAGACAGTGTCGAAACTACAGAGCAAAACTACGAAAATGCTTTGGATACTTATAATAATGCTAAACAATAAATTGATAATAAAAACAATGAATTATTAAACTCTGCACTCCTTGCTTTAAATCAATTAAAAAATCAATACGAAGTTTCTTCAGATGATAATAAACCACAGCTTCAGCAGGCTTTAGATATTTCAACACTTGCTTATAATGAATTGCAAAATAAAATTTTAAATGAAGATTATTCATCATTAGCTTCTCTATACTCCATGGTAGTTACAGCAGAAAACAATATTATTGACTATAATTCTGCAGTTGAAAATTATGAAAAAGCTAAACAAAACATAAATGAGCAACACAAAGAAAACATTAAACTAGCAGAAAGAGCTGTAAAAAATTCAGAAGATTTAGTAAAAAAATTAGAATCCAGTTTACCTTCTTCTACAAATGAATTAAAAGAAAATTATTCCGAAATTGAAATTTTAAATAAAAAAATAGAAGAATGTACCGTTGTAGCACCTGTGAGTGGCACAATTACTTATATTGGTGCTGTAGAGGGAAATGTTTCATCCGGTTTATTATTTAGTGTTGAAAATACAAATCTCTTAAAAATAAACGCTAGTATAAAAGAAAAAGATATATCAAATGTTAAGGTAGGACAAAATGTTATTATAAAGCCAAATACACTAAAATCAGATGAATATTCAGGTAAAATAACCTTAATACATCCAAAGGCGACATTAAATCTAGAAGGTATAAATGTATACACCGTTGAAATTGATGTTATTTCTGAAAATACAAATTTACTATTGGGTATGAATACAAAAATTTCTATTGTAGCAGAAAAATCAGAAAATGTTTTTGCCGTTCCTTTTGATGTAATTATAAATGAAAAAGATAAAGATTATATATATGTTGCTGTAGAACAAAATAAAGATAAAAATAAATATATAGCTAAACAAATCCCAGTTGAAATTGGTTTTGAGAGTGATTATGATGTTGAAGTAATATCAAATGAATTTACTGATAACATGAAAGTTATCTCAGATATTTTAAACATAAAAAATGGTCAAGAAATAAAAATAAATGAAAAGTGAGTGAATAATATGGAAATAATTAAAGCAAATTCGATAATCAAAAAATTTTATGTTGGTACGGAAAATGAATTAGAAATCTTACATGGATTAAATTTCAATGTAAATAAAGGTGAATTTATATCTATAGTCGGTGCTTCTGGTTCTGGAAAATCAACATTAATGAATATAATTGGTTGCTTAGATCGTCCTACTTTGGGTGAGTACTTCTTGGATAATATAAACTTATCCAAGGAAAATGATAAAAGCTTATCTGAAATAAGAAACAAAAAAATAGGATTTGTATTCCAAAGTTTTAATTTAATCCCTAGAACTTCAGCGTTAAAAAATGTCGAATTACCAATGTTGTATGCTGGTGTTCCTAAAAAACAAAGAATACAAAGAGCAAAGGAACTATTGTCAATAGTTGAAATGGAAGATAGAATGTCACATATGCCAAATGAACTTTCAGGCGGACAAAAACAACGTGTATCTATAGCTAGAGCTATGGCAAACGATCCTTCAATAATACTTGCCGATGAGCCAACAGGTGCTTTAGACTCAAAGACTGGTAGAATGGTCATGGATTTATTTCACAAATTAAACAAAACACAAGGAAAGACAATTGTTTTGATAACACATAATAACCAACTAGCTTCTGAAACAGATAGAGTAATAACGCTGTCTGACGGTCATATAATTTCAAATGTAATTAACAATAATAAAATACGAGTTGCAAAAGAAGCATGAACATTTCAGAAAATATAACTAACGCTATAGGATGTATTAAATCTAATAAAATGCGTTCTTTTTTAACAATGTTAGGAATTATTATAGGTATAAGTTCAGTAATTATGATTACCACTTTAGGCATAATTGCAGATAAAGGCTTAAATAAATTATTTGCAGATATAGGCATTTCAAATAGAGTTATATATCCCTATGTTACATCTAATGAAAATCCAGTAAGAAGCAGATTAAATAGAGATGATACAATAAAAGAGGAAATGATTGAAGATTACAAAAAGAAATTTTCTAATTATATTGTTGATACTTCTATATCAATAAATGTAGGTGGCGGAAATATTCAAAAAGGGAAAATCAGAGAAGATGTTACTGTCGACAGTGTTGATATTGGTTTTTTTAACGCTAATGGATTTAAGATTTCTAAAGGTAGAAATATACAGGAAAAAGATATAGAAAAAACAAAACATATTTGTTTAATTCCAAATAAAATGGCTAAAAAATTATTTAAAGATGAATCTTCTGCTTTGGGTCAACAAATAACTGTCAATCTTAATGATACTTTTTTAGACTTTACAATTATAGGAACATATATAAAACCACCTTCTACATTTATGGGTGAGGCAAAAGATTCTGTCTTTATTCCTATTTCCTTAGGAAAAGAAATGGTTTATAATTTTTCAGGACACTTTTATTTTACAGTTACCGCAAAAGAAAATATTGATTTAGATGAATTATCAGAAAAAACAATAAATTATTTAAACAGAAAATATTATTCTGAAAATGATAGCTTTAAAATTTCAGTTGATAATACCGAAGAATACTTAACGATGATTTATAAATTTTTAAACATTTTAAAGCTTATTCTTTCTATTATAGCTGGTATTTCTCTAGTTGTTGGTGGAATAGGTGTTATGAATATTATGCTTGTTTCCGTTACAGAAAGAACAAGAGAAATTGGAATTAGGAAAGCTTTAGGAGCACCTAATTCAGCAATTAGGACTCAATTTATTGTTGAATCTTCGATAATTTGCATCATAGGTGGAATTATTGGTGTTATTTTAGGTGTAGTCTTAGGCAATATAGGTGGTTTAATAATCAAAACGAATGCATCACCTTCCATTTTAGCCATAATAATTGCTGTGATTTTTTCAATGGCTATTGGTATTTTCTTTGGTTATTATCCTGCAAATAAAGCATCTAAGCTTGACCCTATTGAAGCTTTGAGATATGAATAAACTAGTAAAAATCCTCTACCATTAAACGGTAGAGGATTTTTAATTACAATAATATTTTATAAATAATTTTCTATCACATCATTTGTTTATAAAGCACAAAATACACCAAAATAATATATTATAGTTGACATATAGACTAAAGTGTGATATAATATGATTAGAAATTTATATGATTTTCCCCAATATTATTAAAAGTGAGGTGCTTTTTATGTATAAAAACAAAAAAAAGTTCATAAAATTTATGGCTTTTATTATGCCTATTCTTTTTCTGTTAAATAATATATTTATGGTATACGCTGAACATATTGAATTAAATACAATAACATCTCATGAAATTAATATTGATGCAGAAAATTTTGATTCCATAAAAATCATAAATAAAAACAATGTAAAGGGTTATAACTCTATAAAATCAGTTACAATAGAAAATAATATATCAAGTATTATTGTTCCTGGAACATTAAAATATCACTATAAATCACAGTATACTCAAAACAACGAAGTAGAACACGACTATGTTTCAACATTTAATCTTGATGCCAGTGACACTATGTATTATACATACATTACTTTTCAATTGATATCCGGATATACCATGAATGATATTGATGTAAAGACAAATGGTATTGTAGCACTTTTTTTTCCGGATTATACAAGAGTAAAATGTCAAATAGCTAATGAATCAAACTTTTCTGCTAGTGCTCTTACTTATACCCTATCTGTTAAACCTTCTGTTACAACTCCCACAACAGTCAGCACAAGTTCGACTACTACTTCTACAACAGGAAGTTTTGGTATGATAAACAAACTTACTATTAATAATAATATTTCCAATATAGTTGTTCCTGGTTCAGTTGTTTTTTACGTATCTACAAATGGTTATCAAGCTGGAGTACCTACTTCGTATTCTAGTTCAGTTGATTTCACATCAACTGTCTATTGGCTAAAGATAAAATTCCAAGTTAATTCAGGCAAAATTGTAAATCAAGATTTCTTCATATCAGTAACTAATAGCGACTATAAAGTTTATCAAAACGGAACTGAAATAGATATACAATTAAAGTCTGAAACCATATCAGGTAATCATATCATTTTTAATTTAAACCCCGAACTAGAATACACTACTACCACCACTGTTCCTACTACTACAACTACCACCACTGTTCCTACTACTACAACTACCACCACTGTTCCCACTACTACAACTACCACCACTGTTCCCACTACTACAACTACCACCACTGTTCCCACTACTACAACTACCACCACTGTTCCCACTACTACAACTACCACCAC
>JACCEE010913958.1_pt1 | contig 17709 bp, 8 predicted proteins | sample 7449931 | NCBI WGS metagenome assembly JACCEE01 (sample SAMN15323457, study PRJNA562643) | freshwater metagenome | isolation source: river surface water | place: USA:Blue River Watershed | collected 2017-08-19 | reverse complement strand
GATGTTTATTTTATTCCAACGATTGCGGTTTTATACTATACAAAGAGAAATTGTACTGAATATTTTGCAGATTTAATGCTCGAAGGTACGTTTAAGAAAACAATTGTTGGTGTAAGGAAGGAGATTGAATTTGTTGGTCAACTAGGCTTGAATGTTAATCATAAACGTGAATATCATCCGTCAACTTTACTGCAACCTTATTTTACGCTCGACTTTAGAAACTATACCATTACTTATGCTCATAGTTTTTATCTGGAGAATGATTTAGTTCAAGCGAGCCCCAAAATTATGGGCGGTAATCAGATTAGTGTGTTGTTTAAAATAAATCGGGACAGAACTATTCGTGAAGGAAGGTTTTCGAATAAATTTCTAAGTAAATAATCAATTTTTTAATTGATTTTGGAACAGCTTATTCTTCCTCATAAAGGAATAATAAGCTGTTTTAATTGGTAAATATTGGTTCTTTTTGTATTTTTTTAAAGTGTTTTTTCATCAAATTAACTCTTCTCTTTTTAGATACTACTGCAAATAAATTACTTTTGTTTTCAATATTAAATAGAGTTGAAAATCAATTAATCGATAATAAATAAATCAGATATGGGTATTGCAAATTTTTTAAGTGGATTATTTGGCAATAAATCAGATAGGGACATTAAGGAATTAATGCCTTTAGTTGATGCTATTAAGGCTGAATATCCCCGAATCAAAGAACTGTCGAACGATGAATTGCGTGCAGAATCGGCATTGCTAAAGAAACGAATCAGCGATTACATTAAAGAGGAAGAAGATGACATTGCTCAAATGAAAATTAGGGCAGAAGAGGTTGAATTAGAGGAAAGTGAACAATTATATGATAAGATTGATAAGCTTATTGAAGTTATTGACGAAAAACTTGAAAAAGTTTTAGAGGATGTACTTCCTATCGCTTTCTCAATCGTTAAAGAAACAGCGCGTCGCTTTTCTACCAATCCAACAATAGAGGTTAGTGCAAATGATTTCGATCGGAATTTGGCTGCAAAGTACTCTAATGTTGAAATTTCTGGAGACAAAGCCATTTGGCATAACCACTGGTTTGCTGGCGGCAACGAAATTACATGGGATATGGTGCATTACGATGTCCAGCTTATTGGTGGAGTTGTTCTTCATAAAGGTAATATCTCAGAAATGGCAACTGGCGAGGGTAAAACCCTTGTAGCTACTCTTCCTGTTTTTCTTAATGCTTTGACAGGCAAAGGTGTTCATGTTGTAACTGTGAACGATTATCTTGCAAAACGAGATTCCGAATGGATGGGGCCTATTTATCAGTTTCATGGTCTTTCAGTTGATTGCATTGACAAGCACCAACCGAACTCCGAAGCTCGCAGAAATGCTTATTTATCCGACATTACCTTTGGTACAAACAATGAATTTGGCTTCGATTATCTGCGTGATAATATGGCAATTAACCCCGAAGATCTTGTTCAGCGTAAACATCATTACGCAATTGTCGATGAGGTTGACTCCGTTTTGATCGACGATGCTCGTACTCCTTTAATCATTTCTGGACCAGTTAAGCAAGTTTCGGGCGATGAGCTTTTTGCTGAATATCGTCCAAAGGTTGAACGTTTGGTTGCTGAGCAACGTAAGCTTGTTAACCAATTGCTTGCCGATGCTAAAAAGCTTTTGACAAAGCCCGATGCGACTAAAAAAGAGCTTGAAGATGGTGCTTTGCTCCTTTTTCGTGCCCACAAAGGGTTACCTAAGAATTCGGCCATTATTAAATTCTTGAGCGAAGAAGGAAACAAAGCCTTAATGCACAAAACCGAGAATTTTTACATGCAAGATAACAGTAAGAACATGTTTGTTGTTACTGATCCACTGTATTTTATTATCGAAGAGCAACACAATTCTATTGAACTTACAGATAAAGGTATTGATTTAATCTCGGGCGACACTAGTGACCCTGATTTCTTTGTAATGCCAGATATGGGCTCTGAAATTGCCTTGCTCGAAAGCAATACTGTACTTACACCTGAAGAGAAAGTAGCTAAAAAAGATATTCTGCTTGAAAACTATAGCATTAAATCGGAGCGTGTTCATACGTTGAATCAGTTGCTTAAAGCATATACTCTTTTTGAGAAAGATGATGAATATGTTGTGATTGATGGGAAGGTTAAGATTGTTGACGAACAAACTGGTCGTATAATGGAAGGCCGTCGTTATTCCGACGGTTTGCATCAGGCTATTGAAGCAAAAGAACAGGTTCATGTTGAAGCTGCAACACAAACCTTTGCTACCGTTACGTTGCAGAACTATTTCCGCATGTACCATAAACTTTCGGGTATGACCGGTACTGCCGAAACTGAAGCAGGCGAGTTATGGAATATTTATAAGCTAGATGTTGTTGTAATACCAACAAATACTAAGATTATCCGCGACGACCGCGAAGATTTGGTTTACAAGACTAAACGCGAAAAATACAATGCAATTATTCAAGAAATTGTTGAGTTAAATAAAATAGGTCGCCCTGTTTTGGTCGGAACAACTTCTGTTGAAATTTCAGAGTTGTTAAGCCGTATGCTTAAAATGAAAGGCATTAAGCACAACGTTTTAAATGCGAAGTTGCACCAACGCGAAGCCGAAATTGTTGCAGAAGCAGGTAAATGGGGCGCGGTTACTATTGCAACCAACATGGCAGGCCGTGGTACCGACATTAAGCTTACTCCTGAAGTTCGAAAGGCCGGAGGTTTGGCTATTATTGGTTCAGAACGCCATGATTCCCGTCGTGTTGACCGTCAGTTAAGAGGTCGTGCAGGGCGCCAGGGAGACCCGGGTTCTTCTCAGTTCTTTGTGTCTCTCGAAGACGATTTAATGCGTTTGTTCGGTTCTGAAAGGATTACTGGCATCATGGATAAATTAGGCCTTAAAGAGGGCGAAGTTATTCAGCATTCAATGATTTCGAAATCTATTGAGCGTGCACAGAAGAAGGTTGAAGAAAACAATTTCGGAATTCGTAAACGTTTGCTCGAATATGACGATGTAATGAATTCGCAGCGCGAAGTGGTTTACAAACGTCGTCGTCATGCTTTGTTTGGCGATAGGCTTGAGGTTGATATCATGAATAACATGTATGACTCAATTGAAGAGCTTGTAAATCAATATTACGAAGGCGATTATGATGATTTCAATCTTGAATTATTGCGTGTCGCTTCTATTGAGTCTTCAGTTAATGCCGACGATTTCAAACGAAAAAGTGCTTCTGACATTACAGAGGTTATTTATAAACAATTGCTTGACACATACCTTCGGAAGATTGATAACATTGCCAAACAGGCAAATCCGGTAATTAGGAATGTGTATGAAAATCAGTCGCATCAGTACAAAAATATTGTTGTTCCTTTTACCGATGGTAAACGCTTTTATCAGGTAGTTGCGAATCTCGAGAAAGCATATAACAACAACAGCAAGGAAGTTGCCCGTTCATTCGAAAAACAGGTAATTCTTTCAACAATAGATGAAGCTTGGAAAGAGCAACTACGCGAACTTGACGATTTGCGCCAGTCGGTTCAAAATGCAGCCTACGAACAGAAGGATCCGCTTTTGATTTACAAACTTGAATCATTTAACCTCTTTAAAGAGATGATGAACAAGGTTAACCGAAAGATTGTATCTATTTTGGCCAAGAGTCATATACCTATTAGCGATGCATCTGAAGTGCGCGAAGCTGCAGAACAAAAACGTACCGACATGAGCCGTATGCAAACAGGCAGGTTAGGGGCTGAACCTAACAATCCGGGAGCTCAGCAAGAACCACAGAAAGTTCAACCAGTAAGAATTGAAAAAAGGGTAGGGCGCAACGATCCTTGTCCTTGCGGAAGTGGTAAGAAATACAAAAACTGTCACGGTGTTGGCCTGCCCGAATAATCTAAAGAAATCAGAATATGATCGATGCGTTAAGCTTTATACACTGGAATTTTGATCCCGATATCTTTGTGATCTTTAATCGTCCCATTCGTTGGTATGGGCTGATGTTTGCCATTGGTTTTATTTTTGGTTATTCGTACGTTGAAAAAGCATTTAAACACGAAAAAGAGAACCTGAAATGGCTTGAAAGCTTATTCATGTTTATAATTGTTGGAACAGTTGTTGGAGCAAGGTTAGGGCATGTTATTTTTTATGCCTGGGACTATTACTCGCAGCATCCATGGGAAATTCTCAAAACCTGGGAAGGTGGTTTGGCCAGTCATGGTGGTGTTGTTGGTATTTTCCTTGCTTTGTTGATTCATTCGAAATACTATACCAAGCGGAATGTTTTCTGGACTATTGATCGTGTGGTTATCCCAACGGCAATTGTTGCTATGCTAATCAGATTAGGCAATTTGTTCAATTCTGAAATTTATGGTGTAGAAACTTCACTTCCTTGGGGTATTATTTTTGAACGAAACCATGAAATAGTACCAAAGCATCCTACCCAGATTTATGAAGCTCTCGCTTATCTGGTCACCTTTATTGTTGTTCACCGGATGTATTGGAAGACTGAAGCAAAATCGAAAACCGGATTAATATCTGGAGTGTTCTTTATTATGGTGTTTTTAGCTCGTTTCCTGATCGAATTTGTAAAAGAAGATCAAGAGGCTTTTGAAGCTACTATGATGCTGAATATGGGGCAATGGTTAAGTGTTCCGTTTATTTTGGGTGGAATAGCATTGATTGTTTTGGCAAGAAAAGGCAAGTTAAACTCTAAAGTGGCTACTGCAAAAAAATAGTTTGATTCTTATTTATAACTGAGGTCGGAATAGATAACTTTCTATTCCGACCTTTTTTGTTTCGCTCAAGCCCCATAGTCCTATGTTTAAGGATTCTGGTTGGGTGTTTAGAATATTGTAACTATTTAGTATCAAGTGTCAAGACCAAAACTGATTAGATCGTTGAAACATTACGATTTCTGTAATCAATTATTATTCAAACCATATCTTGATTCTTGATACTTGTGTCTTGCGACTGAATAGTTACAGAATTTTTGTTTGTTTACCAGTGATGCGAATATGGCACTTTGGTACATTCTTTATCTATTTTTAACAAACACTTTATCCCTTTTTAACAAATGCAAACCGAAATGATAGTTGCAAAAGGCATTTGAATAAAACCTTTTTTTGAAACTTGTCAATTTATTTTTGATGAATAATGCTCTGATATTCAATTTATTGCAAATTGATATTGGGGCATTATTTATTTTACTCAAAAACGGAAATTGTATATCTAAAATTGAATCAGAGAAAGAAAGTCTACCTCTACTTTTATTCCAGAATAATTACCAATTCATGGCAGTTCAATATGAGAAAAAAACGGTTACAACGATGTTTAGATTTTGCTCCAAAATTGTTCATTCTTGCTGGTGCAATTACATTTTTTAGTTCATGCAATTCGTCTGTTCGAAGCAAATCGAATCAGATACCAACTGGCAAATCGGTTGCTAGTTTTGATTTCTTTAATTATAAAGGTGAAGATGATTATTACAAAAATAACGCTTTGCCCGACGAAGAAAGTTTTTATAATCCAATCCTTCCCGGATGGTATTCAGATCCAAGTATCTGTAGAAATGGAGACGACTATTTTATGGTATTGTCAACATTCTCGTATTACCCGGGAGTACCAATTTTTCATAGCAAAGATTTGGTCAACTGGAAACAAATTGGAAATGTACTCGACCGTCCAACACAGTTAGTTAACCTCGAAGGAAACGATATTAGCAGAGGCATTTTTGCACCTGCAATCAATTATAATCCTCACAATCAGACTTATTACATGATTACAACAAATGTTTGTGCAGGAAACTTTTTTGTAAAAACTAAAGATCCGTTTGGTTCATGGTCCGAACCAATTATGTTGCCCAATGTTCAAGGCATTGACCCATCATTCTTTTTTGATGAAGACGGCAAAGCTTACATTGTAAATAACGATGCACCTGACGGTCCTGCAGAATATGATGGACATCGTGCTATCAGAATTCATGAGTTTGATATTGCTTCCGATAAAACAGTTGGTGAAAGCAAGGTGCTCGTAAATAAAGGTGTTCATCCTGAAGAAAAACCTATTTGGATTGAAGGTCCGCACATGTACAAAATTAACGGGAAATACTTCCTTATGTCGGCCGAAGGCGGTACAAGCACAAATCATTCAGAGGTTATTCTTCGTGGAGAATCTCCGATGGGTGAATTTAAGGCCTGGGATAAAAACCCGATACTTACGCAGAGGCATCTTGATCCAAACCGTCCTGACCCGATAACTTGTGCCGGTCATGCCGATTTAGTCCAAACTAAAGAGGGCGACTGGTGGGCTGTCTTTTTAGCTTGCCGACCAATTAATGGTCAGTTCGAAAATCTAGGTCGCGAAACATTTCTTATGCCAGTGAAATGGAGTGACGATGGTTTTCCATACATGACTCAGGGCGACGACCTGATTCCAATGATCGGCAAAAAAGTTGGAGTGAAACGCGATGCTGATGTTACGTTCGGCAATTTCGAGCGAAACGAAAATTTTGATTCGACAAAACTTGGACTCGAATGGATGACTTTAAGAGCTCCTGCTACAAACCTCTATTCGCTGACCGAAAATTCAGGATACCTGACATTAAAATGTTCCGATGTAAATGCATCTGAAATGAAGACGCCTTCGTTTGTTTGCCGCCGCATGCAACACCACAAGTTTGAATGCCAGACCAAGATGTATTTTGAACCTGTTGGAGATTCAGAATCTGCCGGAATTTTGCTTTTCAAAGACGAAAAACATCAATACTTCTTCGCAGTCAGCAAATCGGAGACTGGAAGGAAAATTAGCCTTAACAAGATATCCGATTCTGGTTCTCAGATTTTGGCTAGCAGGATAGAAGATTCTGAAAATGACCCAATAACAATGAAAGTCGTGTCGAAAGGAACTCATTACGACTTTTATTATGCAATAGGCGAGGGGCAATTAGAAGAGTTATGTCAAAATATCGACGCAATGTATTTGTCAACAGCTAACTCATTTGGCTTTACCGGTACTACAATTGGTATGTACGCAACAAAGTCATTAGGAGTTGTAAGAAAATAATTTCTGGGAGAGATAAACATTCTATTTTTTAACCTAACAATTTATTTTATGATCAAAATTAGAGGAGACGAAAGTTTGTATTTAGATGTGGGGAGTTTATACCGTAAAATGTGTTCGGATGAAACTTCCATGTTTGTATTTTTTTGATTCGACAAATTAATCCATTTAACTTATTAGTATAATGAAAAACAAATTCGAAAAAAAGCATCAAGCTGTTTCTTTATTTCGGAACAGATTGAAATTGATGCTGAGAGGAATTTTGTTCTTATCAATAATTCTTTGTAGTTCTTCTGTGTTTGCACAGGATAGGATTACTATTAAAGGAGTTGTTGTTGATGAGCAACAAGATCCTGTTATTGGGGCAACTATTGTACTTAAAGGTTCAACAGTTGGAACTATTGCTGATGCAGAAGGGAAATTTTCTCTTACAATACCATCAGGAAACCAGAAACTTATTATTTCATTTATTGGAATGGAATCAACCGAAGTTCCTGTTGATGGTAAAACAAATTTTAAAATAACTTTGAAGAGTGGTAATGTTCAACTTTCTGAAACTGTCGTAGTTGGTTATGGTCAGCAGAAGAAAGAGAGCGTAGTTGGGGCAATTTCGCAAACTAAAGGCGAAGTACTTGAAAGAGCCGGTGGTGTTTCAAATGTGGGTGCAGCTTTAACTGGCAGTTTGCCGGGGGTTGTTACTGTTGCAACACAAGGTACACCAGGAGGAGAGGATCCAAAGATTTACATACGTGGACAAAGTACTTGGAACAATAGCGATCCATTGATAATGGTCGACGGAGTTGAACGTACAATGAGCAGTGTTGACATTGGTTCTATTGAAACAATATCGGTATTGAAAGATGCTTCTGCTACGGCAGTATTCGGTGTTAAAGGTGCCAATGGGGTAATTCTTATCACAACAAAACGTGGTAAAGAGGGAAGAGCCGAAATTCATGCAGGTGCAAGTGCAACGGTTAAAGTGCCATCTCTTTTAGCCGGTAAGTACGATTCTTATGATGCTCTCCGCATTCGTAACGAAGCAATTGAACGCGAATTAGCCATGTATCCTTCATCTTGGGATGAGTACATGCCTTATGGTGAGCTTGATAAATACCGAAATCCTGCTAACGATACAGAGAGAGAGCAATATCCAAATGTCGATTGGGCAGAAGTGTTGGTGAAAGATTTTGCTATGTCGTATGCTGCAAATGTTAATGCTTCGGGAGGTACTTCTTTTGTAAAGTACTTTACTTCGATTGATTATTTGTACGAAGCCGACATCATGAAGAAAATTGAAAATAATAAAAACTACAAACCTGGCTATGGTTACAATCGTATCAACGTTCGTAGTAATATGGATTTTAATTTAACAAGTTCAACCGTACTTACAGCCAATCTTTCAGGTTCTTACGGTGTTAAGCAAGATGTGTGGGGACAAGATTCATGGGAATATCGTATTTGGCAAAGTATTTATAGTTCGGCTCCCGACAACTACTTGCCTTATTATGATGATGGTTCATGGGGTTATTATCCTCCCGATCAAGTATCTACGGTGAACTCGGCATTGACTATGGCTAATAACGGTATACGTAAAGTAACCACACTTAACATCAATACAGACTTCACGTTGAAGCAAGATTTGAGTATGATTTTAGACGGGTTAAATGCTAAGGGAACTTTATCGTTCGATAATGTTTTCAAAACCCGTGGTGGTATTTACGATAATGGAAATGTTCAGCAGAAATATGTTGACCCATTTACTGGTGAAGTAACTAACAGCCAATATCTTGGATTGAATCAATTTGATTGGATTCCAACACGATGGAGCCCACGTGCAGAAGAAACATATACAAATCAGTGGGGGGGTAATGAAAACTCTCGTAAGCTGTTTTATCAGTTGCAATTAGATTATGCCAAGAAATTCGGAGATCACGATATTACTGCAACCGGTGTTTTTAGTCGCGACAAAAAAGCAACAGGTAGCGAGTTCGAGCATTTTCGCGAAGACTGGGTTTTCCGTTTAACTTACAATTATATGTCGAAGTATATGTTCGATGTTAACGGTGCTTATAACGGATCAGAAAAATTCGGTCCTGACTATCGCTTCGCATTCTTTCCTTCGGGAGCCATTGGTTGGATGGTAAGCAAGGAGGATTTTATGAAGAACCTGAAATTTATTGACATGTTCAAAATTCGGGCATCTTATGGACAGGTAGGCGATGACAATGTTTGGGATCGCTGGCTTTATATGACACAATGGGAGTATGGAAAAAATGCTTCACTCGGACAATTGCCAGGAGACGCAAGCCCTTACACATGGTGGAAAGAGGCAAAAATTGGAAATGAAAATATCCATTGGGAGAAAGTAACTAAAATAAATGTAGGTACCGACTTTTCGTTTCTTGATGGACTGATTGCCGGTAGTTTCGATGTATTTAACGATCATCGTACCGATATTCTTTTAACTGGAGACAACCGTTCTGTCCCTTCTTATTTTGGAGGTAAACCTGCTACTGCTAATATTGGCGAAGTTCGTGTGAAGGGTTATGAACTTGAACTTAGGGTGAATAAAGTTCTGCCTAATAAAATGAGGCTGTGGGGCGATCTTAGTATGTCTCATGCAAAAGATGAAGTTCTTGAAGCCGACGATCCAGATTTGCTCGATGATTATAAAAAGGCTGCTGGAAAACAAATCAATCAAACACGCTCACAAATTAGTGCAGGTTATTACAATACATGGGATGAAATGTATGGTAGTACCGAACTTAATACCTATGATACTGAGAAACTTCCAGGAAATATAAACATCGTTGATTTCAACGCCGATGGAGTAATCGACGATTATGACCAAGTTCCTTATGGATATCCTGAAAGACCGCAAAATACTTATAATGCTACAATTGGTTTTGAATGGAAAGGTTTCAGCGCGTTTGTTCAATTTTATGGTGTAAACAATGCAAACCGCTATTTGAACCTGTCGAGTTTCTCGGGTCATTTAAACCGGGTATACGAACAAGGAACCTACTGGAACGAGGATGATACTAATGCCGATGTGTCAATGCCTCGTTGGAATTCGCACATGAACTTTACAGGTACAACCTATATGTACGATGCATCTTATGTGCGATTAAAAAATGCTGAAATAGCTTACACCTTTGGAAAAGAAAGCGTAAGGAAATTGGGTATGACTTCATTGAAAGTCTTTGTTAATGGTAATAACCTGTGGATGTGGACTAACATGCCTGATGACCGCGAAGTAAACATGGGTAATTCATCAGCATATCCAACAGTTCGCCGTATTAATATGGGTATTAATTTCGTTTTATAATATGCCGTTGATATGAAAAAATATATAAATAAAATATTTCAAGTTTCTGTCGTTCTGATTGCGATCGGATTGACTGCTTGTACCGAATATTTGGACAGGAAACCTGAAGCAGAAGTCTCTTCGACAGATGCTTTTATTAATTTCGATAACTTCCAGGGATTTACCGAAGAATTATACTGCTGTGTTCCCGATTTTACATCCCGTACTTGGGCTACCGATTGGAATATGGCTGATGAAGTTCTTCATAAAGACGGAGGAATTTGGCTAAATGATTTGTTCGATAAAGGCGATTACTGGGGATGGACTAACAGCGCATGGATTTCATGGTTAGATAAAGATGCTGCTAATTCTGATCCAGGTGAAAGGGAAAAGGGATTATGGCCTAACGCATGGTATGCAATCCGTAAAGCAAACCTTGGTTTGGAAAACCTAGAGAACCTTACTGGTGCAACTCAAGAGGAAAAAGACATAATTAAAGGCCAATTATTATTTTTTAGAGCTTGGTTCCACTTCGAACTGATGACTTATTGGGGAGGACTTCCTTATATCGATTATGCATTAAATTCTGATGAGAAACTTGAATTTCCAAGATTAAACTGTCATGAAACCGCAGAGAAGATTGCTCAAGATTTTAAGGAAGCAGCAGACTTATTGCCTGTCGATTGGGATAAGACAGTAGTTGGTCAGCGAACTCCAGGGAAAAATCATCAACGCATTACAAAAGTAATGGCTTTGGCATACCTTGGAAAAAACTATTTGTATGCAGGTAGCCCGTTATTGAACTCTGAATCTACAGGTAATGCTTCTTTTAATGCTGAATATTGCAAAAAAGCAGCCGCAGCTTTTGCCGAAATGCTAAATTATGTAGAAAACGGAGAAAGTTGGGTTAAACTTGTAACGTTCAAGAATTATAGCACCTTGTTTTACTCAAACGGGAGTTCTTTCATTCCAGGCTATCCCGAGACTATATTTAAAGCTCCAGTATACAGCACTTGGTTCAACGGTTGTCCGTGGGGCCCTTCAGCAATATTTAACGAAGGTAATATTGGTGGCGGTTATTCATCTCCAAATGCAAGATATGTAGAGAATTATGGAATGGCTAATGGTCTTCCTATTGATGATCCTGAATCTGGTTTCAATCCTGCGGATCCATGGTCTAACCGCGATCCTCGTTTTTATAACGATATCATTATCGATGGTGCTAAAATTATTCAAGGTTCGGCATCCGAAACCATGGAAAAATTTCGCTATGCTGCTTTGTACAACGGAGGCCATAGCCGCGACAACCAAAAAGTGGGAAGAACAGGGTACATGCTACGAAAATTAACCCCGATTAATGTAAACGATGTTGACAAAGGTTATGGAAGCAATTACATGCACCTGTCTTATATGCGATTAGCTGATGCTTACCTTATGTATGCCGAAGCTGTATTACAAGGCTACGGATCAGCAACAAGCAGTAATCCTGGGTTCATAACTGCCGAAGAAGCTTTCAATAAAGTGCGTACTCGTAGTGGTGCTGGTGCTGTAGCTCAAAAATTTGTTGCCAATAAAGATCTGTTCATGAAAGAAATTATTCGCGAACGTGCAGTTGAGCTTTCTTTTGAAGGGGATTTCCGTTTTAACGACTTGCGTAGATGGATGTTATCGTCTGAGCTTAAATACAGGCAGAAGACCTCAATCGATTTCGACAGAGATGCTGTTACTGGTAAACCTATCAATATAAAAGAAACGGTTATTGTTACCCGTCCTTTTGAAAACAAACATTATTGGTTGCCTTTGAAAATCGATGATGTATCCTTATACCCTTCTTTTGGTCAAAACCCTGGATGGTAAAAATGTAGTTTTGAAATCTTAAAAAGTATAAAATAATGAAACTTATAAGAATAGGAATGTCTTTATTTGTGCTGTGCTTCTGCTTTTCGTTGGGAGTTATGGCTCAAATTATTGAAATTGAAAATCCAGAGACCAAAGCCAACGATTCATTGGTAAATGTAGCATTCGGAACTGTCAAAATTAACGATTTATCAGGCGCCATATCAGTTATGAACCCTGCTGAATATTTGGATAAAAGTTTCGGAAACTATGCCCTTGATGGTTCAACGGCTTATGTTGGTGGTAATAATTTTTGGAACCTCGGGAATGTACTTGTGTTGATAAATGGTGTACCTCGGTCGGTTAGTGATATTACACTTACCGAAATAGAACAAATTACATACCTTAAAGGAGCAAGTGCAGTTGTGTTATATGGTAGCCATGCAGCTAATGGTGTTATTCAAATTACAACTAAGCGTGGTAAAAATGATAAGAGCCAAATAAATGTCAGAGTAAACTCAGGCATTAACCTTCCAAAGGCATATCCAAAGTATTTAGGCGCAGCCGATTATATGAGATATTATAATCAAGCTTGTGCAAACGATGGGTTGGCTGAACTTTACGACTCTACAACGATAGGCAATTATAGTTCACAATCGAATCCTTATTTATATCCTGACGTTGATTATTATTCGTCGGATTATTTGCGTAAAATGTCGAACACGCACATGGCCACTGCCGATTTCACAGGCGGAAACGATCGTGCTCATTTTTACGCTTCAACAGGTTTCGAAAACCAAAATTCATTGCTTAAAATTGGAGAAGGCAAAAACGAAGGCATTACAAGAATGAATGTTCGTGGGAATATTGACCTGATTATCAATGAATATATAAACACATTTGTTGATGTTTCTGCCGTTTTTTATGATGCACGAACAGCAAACGGAAATTACTGGCAGCAATCTGGAACATTACATCCACATAGGTATGCTCCTTTAATTCCTATTGATCTTGTAGAACAGGATAATGACCCAGCTCAAAATTTAGTAGATGCGAGTAGGCATGTAATCGACGGAAAATATATCTTGGGTGGAACTCAGGAATATTTGACTAACCCTATTGCCGATGCTTATGCTGCTGGATACAGTACTTATACCAGCCGTCAATTTCAATATTCTGCTGGGTTAAATGCCGATTTGATGAAAATTATGAAGGGACTTTCTTTTCATACTCAAGTAAGTGTAGATTATTCAAATAGTTATCGTCAGTCTATAAATAATAGCTATGCCGTGTTTGTTCCTAAATGGACTAAATATGCTGAAACTGATTCAATTAGCGATTTAACCAAATACAACAAAGACTCGAACAACGGAAATCAGAATTTGAGCGAAAACTGGAACAATCAGAACATTGATTTCAATCTTCATTTCGACTATTTGAATACTTTTCAAGGGAAACATAATTTGATGGCTAAAGTAATTGTTAACGGTTTTCGTGGTCGCCGTACTGCTGAATATCAGAACCGTACAAATACTAATTTGGCATTACAATTTAATTATAATTACTTGCAGAAATATTACGTTAATTTTAATGGAGCAATTGTAAACTCAACAAAATTACCAGTCAATACACGAGTGGCTTTTTCGCCTACCCTTGAATTTGGTTGGGTGCTTAGCGAAGAAGAATTCCTTAAAAGTTCAAGTGTAGTCGACCGTTTGAAAGTTCATGCTTCAGCTGGGTTGGTTAATACCGATATCGATTTTCAGAATTACTACATGTACGACCAAATATACGCTTCAACAGCATATTTCTCATGGAAAGAAGGTACTTGGACTAACAGGACAACTACCATGTCTCACGAAAGAAATGATAACTTGGGCTATGTAAAACGCAAGGAAGTAAACGTTGGAGTTAACGGAGCCTTGTTCAATAATTCGCTTAATTTCGATATCAATGCCTTCATGGTAAGAAAAGACGGTATTCCTGTACAACGGTATACTAAATATCCAAGTTTCTTCTATACTTATTATCCTGAAACTTCGTTTGTTCCTTATGAAAACTATAATGCAAACAGTTACACTGGATTAGATTTTCAAATTAACTATACCAAAAAAATTGGCGAGTTCAATTTGGAATTGGGTGTAGCCGGAACTTACGTTACTGCAAAGGCTTTGATAAGAGAAGAACTCTATGCCGATGCATATCGTAACAGGGCTGGAAAAGATCTTGGAGCAATTTTCGGATTGCAAAGCGAGGGTTTGTTTATGAGCCAAGATGAGATAAACAACCACGCAGTTCAGAAATTTGGTGAAGTAAAACCCGGCGACATTAGTTATAAAGACCAAAATAACGACGGTGTTGTTGATGAAAGAGACGAGGTGATGATTGGCAGTTGGATGTCGCCATTAACCGCAGGTTTACATTTGACTGCGAACTGGAAAGATTTAACGCTTTTTGTAATTGGTAACGGAGCTTTTGGAGGCACATCAATGAAAGGTGGTGATTATTACTGGATTTCGGGTAATAAAAAATATTCAGAAGTTGTGCTCGATAGTTGGACTGAGCAAAACAAACAGGATGCAAAATACCCAAGGCTTACAACACTTGGCGGAGATAATAATTTCCGTAATTCAGATTTCTGGTCATATAAAAGCGACGTTTTCAATCTTGCCAGAGTACAATTAACTTATTCATTACCAAAAGAAATATTGAAACAATCTTTTGTTAAAAGTTTCGATATCTACTTGAATGGTTCGAATTTGTTATATGTTTCAAACAACAAGGATATAATGGAGCTAAATGTGGGGAGTACACCTCAAACACGCACCTTTAGTTTAGGCGTTAAGGCTGTATTCTGAAACTCATAAAATAATAATGAATATGAAAACAAAATTAATCATATTACTTGTGTTGGTTTCAATTTTTGCCGGATGCGAAGAGTTTTTGGTTCCGGCCGATGAAAACAACCGTAAATTAGAAGAGATCTACACCGATGCAGGTTTTGCCGAAGGACTGTTGCTGAATGGGTATGTACGCCTGCCTTCTGGAGGTTATTCGTTTAACGATGTAGCAACCGACGATGCAGTTTCGAACAATCCAAATAACGGTTATTTGATGATGGCTGGAGGAAAATGGTCGTCATTGAATAATCCTACCGAATCGTGGTCAACTGCTTTTGCAGCTATTCAATACTTGAATATAATATTGGAAAGAACAGATAGCGTAGAATGGGCTATAACCGGACAATATGTGGATGAAATGTTCAACGACCGCACAAAAGGGGAAGCCTATGGGTTGCGTGCTCTTTTCATGTATTACCTTTTGCAGGCACATGGTGGCTGGTCGGCTGGTGGAGAATTGTTGGGCGTTCCAATTTTAACAACTCCTCTTTCGTCCGAAACAGATAATAATTTGCCAAGGAATACTTTCGAAGAATGTTTGCAGCAAATTTTTACCGATCTCGATCTTGCCGAGAGTTATTTGCCTCTCGATTTTGAAGATGTTACCGACAGTAGTTCGTTTCAAATTCCTGAAAAATATGTTGGTAAGACCACCATGTCTGATTACAACCGCGTTTTTGGAGCTTTTAATCGTCAGCGTCTTACTTCGCGAATTGTAAAAGGGATTCGGGCAAAAGTTGCTTTGTTGGCAGCCAGCCCGGCATTTAACGAAGGTACTTCGGTTTCGTGGGAAGAAGCAGCTGATGCTGCAGCAGAAGTTCTCGACCTCATTGGCGGCGTATCAGGTATTGCACCTAACGGAGCTTATTGGTATGCTAAGAAAAATAGCGCCGAAATTACTGCAATCGCCTCAGGAATAAACCCTCCGGAAATCTTATGGAGAACTAATGTTTATGATTCGAGAGATCTTGAAGCCGATAATTACCCACCTTCTTTATATGGTAAAGGACGGGTTAATCCAACCCAAAACTTGGTCGATGCATTTCCTATGGCAAATGGCTTACCTATTTCAGACCCAAGTAGTGGTTACGATCCTGCAAATCCGTATGCAAGCAGAGACCCTAGGTTGAGCATGTATATTGTTGTAAATAACTCTAAAGTTGGGCCATCGAGCACAACAATCTTTACGCAGGTAGGAAAAACAAGCGATGGTTTAAATGCCCTTTCTACATCTACTCGTACTGGTTATTACATGAGGAAACTGTTACGTGAAGACGTAAGCTTGAACCCTACCAGTACAACTCAGCAAAAGCATTATGTGCCACACATTCGTTATACAGAGTTGTTTTTAGCCTATGCCGAAGCAGCTAACGAAGCTTGGGGTCCCGATGGTGCTGGTTCTCATGGATACTCTGCCCGCAATGTAATTGCAGCAATTCGTAAACGTGCCGGCATTGCTCAGCCCGATAATTATCTTAATTCAATTAGCAGCAAAGAAGCAATGAGGGAACTTATTCGCAACGAACGTCGTTTGGAATTGTGTTTTGAAGGTTTCCGCTTCTGGGATCTACGCAGATGGAAAGAAGATATCACTGAACCAGCTTCGGGAATGAAAATTCTAAATGGAAATTTTGAAACTACTGTTGTCGAAAACAGGATCTATCAAAGCCACATGATTTATGGCCCAATTCCTTACGGCGAAATTTTAAAAGCTGGAAAATTAATCCAGAATTCGGGTTGGTAAATCGCTAACATCTAATAGTATTATAAAATGAAAAAGTTAATTTATCTATTACTTATATCATCGGGATTATTCACAGCTTGTCATAATCAAGATTGGGATTTCCCCGATTACGATTACACAACTGTGTATTTTGCCTATCAGTACCCTGTGCGAACACTGGTACTTGGTGAAGATATTTACGACAATACGCTCGATAATGCACATAAGTGCAAGATTATGGCAACAATGGGAGGTGTTTACGAGAATACGAAAGACCGAACAATTAATGTTGAAGTTGATAATACATTGTGCAACAATCTTATTTTCGATGTAGATTCTAATGATGTTATTCCAATGCCGGCTGAATATTATTCATTAGCAGCCAATAAGCAAATAGTTATTCCTGCAGGTTCTATCTCTGGCGGTATCGAAGTTCAGTTAACCGATGCTTTCTTTGCAGATAGTAAAGCAATTTCTAATAACTATGTTATTCCATTGGTAATCAAATCGGCCGATGGTATTGATTCTATTCTCAGTGGAACGGCCTCAGTTGCAAATCCAGATCTTCGGATTGCTGATAATTGGGGCGTTGCACCTAAGAATTACATTCTTTATGGTGTAAAATACATTAATCCATGGCATGGTTCATATTTGCGTCGTGGTGCTGATGTGTGCAAAGGTAGCAATGGAAATTCTGCTCTTGATACGGTTATTGGTTATCACAATGAATATGTAGAACGCGATCAGGTTGTGAAACTTAACACCGTTTCTCTAAACGAAGTATCATTTATTTCAGCAACAAGGGTAAGAGGAAGTAGTTCTGATATTCCGTTTGAAGTAAGAATTGTAGTTGGTAACGACGGCAATTGTACGGT
>JACCEE011529002.1_pt1 | contig 17716 bp, 13 predicted proteins | sample 7449931 | NCBI WGS metagenome assembly JACCEE01 (sample SAMN15323457, study PRJNA562643) | freshwater metagenome | isolation source: river surface water | place: USA:Blue River Watershed | collected 2017-08-19 | reverse complement strand
TTGGGATTTATTGTGCTATCGCTAATTGTGTCGGCACTATATATTCATGTGGGAGCCGTTAAGGATCAGTGGATTCCTGCGATTATAAGTTTTGTAGAGATTGACTCAGTCTCAGGAAATTTCTCAAATATGCTTGCACTGGTGTTTCTATCGTTGTCTGCGCTTTCTCTCTATATTCTGAACGAAAAGGTGATGACAATAGGTTCTAAGGGGGCTGTTCTTCCGATGATGTATCTAGTGTTTACACTAATATCACCTCAGGCTGTCTATTTTTCTGGAGCTTCGGTTGCTGCCTTTCTGATTATTTGGTCGGTCTATTATTCGATTCATTCTAAAAATGGTGAAAAGGAGTTCTTTTTAGCTGGATTTTTTATTGCATCAGCAGCAATATTCGAACCAGTTGTTTCGTTAATGATTCCGTTTGTAATTCTTTTCTCTTTTTCGGGTAGATCATTTACTCTTAGAGGATTAGTTACAATTATTATCTCGGTTTTGATTCCTTTCTTCTTTCTCCTTTCGTTGAGGTATATCTTTTTCCAGGATGCCCTTGATTTTGCCGAGATTTTTGTTGATGATATTGTGAAGATTGAGAGTATTAGTTTGATTCAAAAGAAAATAGCAGATTATGCTGTTTTGAGTGTCATTTTATTACTTTCTGTTCTGTCTCTCTTTTCTGTACTTAGATATGTTAATCGTTATAAGATTATCAAATCAATGGCACTAAATAGATTTTTTGCAATTTTAATCTCTGGCTCAGTAATTCTTCTGCTATATCCTTCAATCAGAGACTATTTTGCGCCTGTTATAGCTGTTCCAGTTTCGGTAATCATAACAGATGCATTGTGTGAACAGGATAAAAACACTGGTAAAAGGGTTATTTTTCTGATAATGATTATCTTTATCCTAATTAGCAGAGTAGCCGAGTTTATTTAACAGATTTCCAATGAATCCAACCGACAGCGAGTACAGATTTAGAATCAACAAGGCTCAGGATTATATAGAGCGTAATCTTGAAAAACAGATATCTTTAGAGGAGCTTGCCGAAGTTGCCAATTTCTCGAAATTTCATTTTAATAGAATATTCAAGAGTCTAGTTGGTGAGACTCCATTTCAGTTTATCACAAGATTAAGAATGCAGCGCGGAGTAAATCTCTTGTGCGCAAATCAATATACACCAATTCATCAAATTGCATCTGAGTGTGGTTATACCGAATTGATCAAGATGAGAGCAATAATCGTCTAGTCTTTAGCAATACTGGTAAAACTGAAAAAGTTGTAGAGCCATACCTTTGCACTGAAACAAAATCTTTTAAATGGCAAAGTAATATGGAAATCTGCAAAGGAGTGGAGGTTATGAACCTTCCAAAAATGAATGTTGTCTATGTCCGTCACACAGGACCTTACAAGGGAAATTCAAAGCTGTTTGAGTCTCTTTGGAATAAAATCTGTACTTGGGCAGGCCCTCGCGGTCTCTTCGCCCAACCCGACCTAAAGTCGTTAGTTGTTTATCATGACGATCCCAAAATTGCATCGGAAGACAAACTTCGAATGAGTATCTGTCTCACTGCTCCAGAAGATATAAAAACTGATGGAGAGATTGGTAAAATGGAGATTGCCGGCGGTACTTACGCTGTTGCCCATTTCGAAATTGATGCTACTCAATTTGAGCAAGCCTGGGACTGGGTCTATTCAAAATGGCTCCCATCCAGTGGCTATCAGCCAGACGAAAATCAATGCTTCGAGCTCTACCCAAAAGCACCAGAAAACGGACGATTCACGGTAGACATCTGCATTCCAGTCCGCCCCCTCTGAATCCTCGAAGACTTTTTTTGTCTTTCATGAAAGACAGAAATATCTATGAACCCCGAACGCATTTGGCTAACGTTCAGGGTTCATTTCATATTTTATAAACCTGTATCTTTTCTCAGTAATCTCTTTAACGACCCTTTTCTCTCAGTTGATGTAATAGTCAATTGAGTCTTGTATTTTACAGATGCTAAGTAGTACATATGCAATAAGATATGCGATTTCCTGCAGATGGGGGTATTCTGCAGGAAATCGCAAAACAGCCACACTGTCAGGTAGATAGATTAACAAATAAAAAGATATAAATGAGAACAGATTAAAGATAAAAAGACTGACTAAATTTGTTAGCCAGTCTTTTATAGGTTGTGAAATGGATAATCTATCAAATAGAAAATCTATTTAGTTGTTCTTCCTGGGTATTGTTGAAGTGCAACTTCTAGGCATTTCATCGCAGCTTTAAGATCTTCGATTTTTAAAACATAAGCGATTCTTACTTCGTTCTTACCTTTTCCAGGAGTTGCGTAGAATCCTGCAGCAGGAGCAACCATTACAGTTTGTTTTTCGTAGTCGAACTCTTCTAGAAGCCATTGAGCAAATTTGTCGCTATCATCGATAGGAAGACTTGCAACAGCGTAGAAAGCTCCCATAGGATTAGGGCAGAATACACCGTCCATGCTGTTTAGAGCAGCAATCAGGCAATCTCTACGATCCATGTACTCTTTTCTTACTCCGTCGAAATACTCTTGAGGAGTAGCAAGCGCACCTTCTGCAGCAACTTGACCATATGCAGGAGAACAAAGTCTAGCTTGAGCATAGCGAAGAACACCGCTCATCACCTCTTTATTCTTTGAAACGATTGCACCAATACGAACACCGCAAAGACTATATCTCTTAGAAACAGAATCTAGAAGAATAACGTTTTGCTCAAGACCTTTCAGATGCATGCATGAGAAGTGTGGCTCGTCGGTGTAGCAGAACTCTCTGTAAACCTCGTCAGAGTAGATGAATAGCTCGTGTCTCTTTGCAAGTTCACCAAGTTTAATCAAAGACTCTTTTGTATAAAGAGTACCAGTTGGATTACCAGGGTTGCAAAGGATAATACCTTTAGTTTTTGGATTGATAAGCTTTTCGAATTCAGCGATATCAGGAAGTGCAAAACCATCTTCGATTTTGGTAGATATCGGACGCAATTTTACGTCGTTTTGAAGAGCAAACGAATTGTAGTTAGTGTAGAAAGGCTCCATTACGATCACCTCGTCGTCTGGATTACATGTTACAGCAAGAGCAATTTGTAGAGCTTCGCTACCACCAGTTGTGATGTTGATCTCATCAGCAGTCACATCGATATTGATTCCTTGGTAGTATTTAGCAAGACCTGCTCTGTATGTCTCGTTTCCGGCAGAGTGTGGATAAGGAATATAGTCTGCCTTCATGTTTTTAACGGCGTCCAGTGCCTCTTTTGGCGAAGCTATGTCGGGCTGACCGATGTTAAGGTGATATACCTTTACACCGCGTTTTTTAGCGGCTTCGGCGTATGGAACTAGTTTTCTTATAGGAGATGCAGGCATCTCGTTTGCTTTTCTGGAAAGTGTTAACATTACTTTGTATATTTAGTTAGTTTTACCTGATTAGTTCTTCCATTAACCCCTCTATTCCCTCCATCATTACAGCCGTTCTAGACGAGTAGTTGTTTGTCAGTATGGCGAAAGTGTATGTCTCCTTGCCCTTTACTACGTATCCTGCATAACACTTGACGCTCGAAAGCGAACCACTTTTGGCATGAAGTCTCTCTTTTTCCTCCTTCTCTTCAACGTAACTCAATACATTTTTGAGAGTACCAGGCCCACCAGGTTGAGGAAGGCTGCCAAAAAACTGTGCAAATGTATTGCTTTCTTTCATTTTATTGAAATAATTACAGAAAAATCTGGCAGAGACATAGTTTTGACGCGATAGACCGCTTCCGTCTGCCATTGTAAACCCTTTTAACGATAGACCTTTTGATTTAAAATATCTCTTTACAGCAGTAATAGATGAGTCGTACGAGCCAACACCAGTCAATTTTACTCCAATGTGTTTGAGCAGCGTCTCCGCAAAAAAGTTATTGCTGATTCTATTAGTCACATTCACAATTTTCCATAACTCTTTAGACTCACTCTTTCCGATAATCGTCAACTCAGAAGCCTGAGCTGCATTGAACGATTTTGCATCCTTTATTTCGGGAGACGAGAAGATTCCGTTTGATCTTAGATATTTTCTGAATTCAAAGGCACAGCTTAGCGCAGGAAACTTATTTGAAACGGAGACTATCATTGAATCGCGACCAGCAGGAAGGAATCCTGTAAAGCGACCGATTTTTGAAAGGTCAGACACATAATAAGAGCTTCTGTCGCCAGTTCTCGATCCAGCAGTTGAGAGCCTGTTTTCGTAAGTCATTTGTGGTATCTCAGGATACACGCTGTCGAAAAATACAGCGTCACCAATATTAACACCTGTGTTGAACTTAAAGTATTGGATATTCTCGCAAAATGACAGACCCGAAGATGTACTGCCGTAGTTCGTACCCATATTGCTCCACGACCAGCTATCTGGCATAGGTTCATCCTCAAAAATTCTGTCGTCAGCAACTATATGACCATTTATTCTCTTGATTCCTTTCTCCTTGATAAATGATAACCACTGAGCAAAGACTTCGCCTATCGGAAATGCGACAGTATCCTTCGAACCTAACGTAGGATCGCCACCGCCAACAATATATAGATCTCCATAAAGAACTCCGTCTGCAATAAATCCACTATGGGCAATTTTTGTAGTAAACTTATGGTCTGCCCCATATAGATCTAGAGCAATACCTGTAGTTATTGTCTTCATTGTAGAAGCGGTCAATAGCGGCATATCGGGGTTCCATGATGCTACTGTGTTCCCTTTGCTGTCCATCACCATTATTCCAGCTACTGCGTCAACAAAAGAGGAGTCTTTTTTAAGTTTTTCGATGAATTTGCGGATGTTTCCGCCTTGGCCGTTCGCTGAGATGAAAATTAATAGGAGCGCGGCAAGAAGGGTAATTTTTTTAAAACGAAACATTTCGATTGTGTGGTTATCTGGTTAATCAGCAAATATACAAAAAAGGGCCGAAGGTTTTTAAAAATTTATATACATTTGCCCGGATAATAAAATATAACGATGAGTAGTTTTAGAAAAAGAGCGTTAGATGAATTTTCTAGCCACAAAGCCGAAAGATTCTATGTTGAAAATCAACCAGTTTCTAACTATTTCGGCCAGAAAGTCTTCGACATTGAGAAGATGCGTCGCTATCTATCCGCTGAGGCATTTGAAGCAGTTCAATTAGCTATCAGCGAGGGTGCTAAGATCGATCGCGCCATTGCCAACCAAATTGCTTCCGGTATGAAAGCATGGGCAGTAGAGAACGGTGCAACGCATTACACTCACTGGTTCCATCCCCTGACAGATGCAACTGCAGAGAAGCATGAAGCATTTGTAGATCCTTCAAAAAACGGTGGTGTTTTCGAAAATTTCAAAGGTGATGCTCTTGTCCAGCAGGAACCCGATGCGTCGAGTTTCCCTAATGGAGGTCTGAGAAATACCTTCGAAGCCAGAGGATACACAGCTTGGGATCCTACCTCTCCAGCATTTATTATGGATCAGACATTATGTATTCCAACAGTGTTTGTTGCATACACCGGAGAATCTTTGGATCAGAAAACTCCTCACCTAAAATCGCTGCAAGCGTTAGATAAAGCAGCAATCGAACTTGCTAAAGTATTCGATAAGGAGACTAAGCGAGTAAATGTAATGCTCGGTATTGAGCAGGAGTATTTTTTAGTTGATGAGGCTTTTTACAGAGCTCGTCCCGATCTTATGCTTTGCGGCAGAACATTGATTGGACACACTGCTGCTAAAGATCAGCAACTAGAAGATCACTATTTCGGTGCTATACCTTCGAGGGTAATGGCATTTATGAAAGACTTCGAAACAGAGGCTTACAAACTTGGAGTTGTTTTAAAGACACGTCACAACGAAGTGGCTCCAAATCAGTTTGAATTTGCACCATACTTTGCTGAGGCAAATCTTTCGGTAGATCACAACTTAATGATGATGATCTTGATGCGTAAGATTGCAAAGAAGCATAAACTAAAAGTCCTTTTCCATGAAAAACCTTTCGCAGGCGTAAATGGATCTGGAAAACACTGTAACTGGTCGATGGTTACCGATAAAGGTAAAAATCTGCTCTCACCAGGAAAGACTCCGAAGAACAATCTTCAATTCTTGAGTTTCTTTACAGCAGTAATCAGAGCGGTTTACGAACACCATCACCTTTTGATGGCAGGAATTGCAAACCTCAACAACTCTTACCGTTTAGGTGGAGGCGAAGCTCCTCCTGCAGTTATGTCTGTCTTTGTGGGTAGCACACTTACAGAGGTGTTAGATGCAATTGAAAGACTAGATTTAGCTGATGATAAGCATGTTGATTTAACAGACATTAAGATCGATGTAGTAAGCAAGATTCCAGATATCAGACCCGATAACACCGACCGTAATAGAACCTCTCCATTTGCATTCACTGGTAACAGATTTGAATTCAGGGCTGTAGGCTCGTCGGTAAACGTTGCTTCAGCTATGTTCTTGTTGAACTCAGCTGTAGCACAACAACTTGTTAGATTCAAATCGATGGTTGATGCAGGATTGAAGAGCGGTTTGAAAAAAGAGGAGGCTGTAATTCAAGTGATAAGAACCTTTATCATTGAATCTAAAAAGATTAGATTTGAAGGTAACGGATATAGTCAAGAGTGGCAAGAAGAGGCGAAGGCTAGAGGCTTGAAGGGAATTAGTAACGTTCCTGAAGCATTCAAAGTCTTCATGTCTGAAGAGTCTATGAAATTGAGGCATGAGACTGGCGTTCTGACCGAGAGAGAGGTAGAGGAAAGATACGAAGTAATGAATGAGACATACATCAAAAAACTTCAGATCGAGGCTCGAGTAATTGGAGATTTAACAATCAACCATATCATCCCAACAGCAATCAAGTTCCAAAATTCTCTTATAGATAATGTTTTGGGTCTAAAAGAGATCTTTGGAGAAGAAGAGTATAAGATTATGGCCGACAGGCAGTTATATACGATTAGAAAATTATCTGGCTACATTCAGTCGCTTAGAGAAGATTTTCAAGGCATCGTACAAGCGAGAAAAGAGGCAAATGTTATATCTTCGTACCCAGAAATGGCTGCTGCCTATGCGGCAAATGTTCAGCCATACATTGGAAAGATCAGAACTACAGTTGACAAACTAGAGATGCTTGTTGACGATGAGTTGTGGCCACTTCCAAAGTACCGTGAGATGTTGTTCTGGAGATAATTAACTCAATATGACGAAAAACAATACAGAAGCTTCTAAATATGCTCTAAGAGGAGTCTCCTCTTCAAAGGGCGATGTACATAAAGCGATAGCCGGGATAGACAAAGGTCTGTTTCCCGGCGCTTTTTGTAAAATTATTCCCGATTATTTAACAGGAGACGAAGATTATTGCCTTGTAATGCACGCCGATGGAGCTGGTACAAAGTCTTCATTAGCATATGCTTATTGGAAAGAGACAGGCGATCTATCTGTTTGGGCAGGAATTGCACAGGATGCGATAGTGATGAATACAGACGATTTGATCTGTGTTGGCGCGTGTGATAAAATGTTGCTCTCTTCAACAATCGGTAGAAACAAATATCGTATTCCAGGCGATGTAATAGCTGCCGTAATCAAAGGATCTTCCGATTTTGTGGCCAAAATGGCTGAGTATGGAATAGATATTCAGTTGACAGGTGGTGAGACAGCTGACGTCGGTGATTTGGTTCAGACGATAATTGTAGACAGTACCGTTTGTGCAAGGATGAGACGTGATGAGGTGATAGACAATTCTCGAATTTGTGGTGGGGATGTCATTGTAGCTTTAGAGTCTTCGGGAAAGGCAGTATATGAAGATGAGTACAATGGAGGAACTGGAAGCAATGGTTTGACCTCGGCACGTCACGATGTGTTTGGCAAATCTGTTGCCCAAAAGTATCCCGAAACGTACGATAAAAACAATATGCCAGACGATGTAGCTTACACAGGTACAAAAAATTTGACAGATGTAGAACCACAAACAGGTGTTACATATGGAAAACTTGTTCTTTCTCCAACAAGGACTTACGCGCCTGTTGCAAAAGAGATTGTAGACAAGCATCGTTCAAAGATCAATGGAATGGTTCACTGTTCAGGTGGTGGACAGACAAAAGTGCTACACTTTGTGAATAATGTGAAGATTATTAAAGATAATCTATTTCCAGTTCCACCTCTCTTTTCCGAAATTCAAAAGATTTCTGGAACACCATGGGAGGAGATGTACAAAGTGTTTAACATGGGTCACAGACTTGAAATTTATACAGATAAATTGACAGCAGAGGATATAATCTCAATTTCAAAAAAGTACGGAATTGATGCAAAGATTATTGGGCGTGTAGAGGAGAGTCAAGAGACTAGTTTGGAGATTAATACTCAAAACGGTAGCTTTACATACACAAAATAATATTGTCATGAAACAATGGTCAACTTCGTTGATTGTAGTATCATTAATCATTTTTAGCTCTTGCAGCGACAAGAAGATCGATACTACAGGGCTTATTCCGATAAGCGTAGAGGCGTTGACAGATGAAAATTCTGCCTTCTTTGCCGATTACAAGAATTATCCTTCAAATAGGGTAGAACTTCCAATAGGAATATTCGACTCTGGTACCGGAGGATTGACTGTATTGGAGGCCTTTCTGAAGATTGACTGTTTTAATAACGCCACAGGCGAGGAGCAACCAGACGGAGTCCCAGACTTCGAAGGGGAAAAGTTCATCTACTTGGCAGATCAAGCAAACATGCCTTATGGCAATTACCCGTCCGAAAACAGAACAGACTATTTAAGAGAGCTCATTGTCAAAGATGCACTTTTTCTTACCAGAGATACAAACCGCTCAAAGATTGTTGTGATAGCATGCAATACAGCAACAGCCTATGGTAAGAACGATATTGAGCTCCTTATGAAGGCAGGTGAGACAGATATTAATGTTGTAGGGGTAATCAATGCAGGAGTAAATGCAGTTCTTGATAATTTGGACGGTTCCAAAGAGTCTGCAGTTGGTGTTTTAGCAACTGTTGGCACAATATCCTCATGTGGTTATCAGAATACAATTAAAAACCTCTCAACCGAAAAGGGATTTAAACTGTTGCCTCCTGTTGCACCGCAACCTGGAAAAGGGTTTGCAGAGGCAGTAGATATGGTAGCCGATTTCATTGATCCCGCAGCTACCTCTCCTCGCGACAACTATAAAGGCCCTGCACTTGGAACAGATTCACTATCTGTTAATCCAGATTTGATTGATGTTTATAATTTTGACTACTCTTCTAATCGAATACTTCTACAGAAGAGAGGTAAAAAGATAGAGAAACTGCAACTAAATTCGGCTGGCAATTATGCTAGATACCATATGGTTTCGCTGGTTGATAATTATATTAAACATGGAGGAAAAGCTCCAATCAAAAGTATAATTCTTGGATGTACTCACTATCCTTATCTTTTAGACACTCTAACCAAATGTGTTAATGAACTTAGAGATTTTAAGAGAGGTGGAGTGTATGTTTACCGAGAGGTATTAGATTCAAATGTCACTTTTGTAGATCCTGCGATGTACACAGCAAAGGAGACATACAAAACTCTTAAAAATAAAGGGTTGTTAAATAGTAAAAAGGGAGATTTTTCTCTAAAAGCTTATATTTCGGTAGAAAGAGGAAAAGACAAGATAGAACAGTTTTCGAAGCAAAATATAAATCCTCAGAATTTAACAAGGATCCAGGATCGTTTGCCGGAGACCTATAGATTAATTAAACCACTCACAGAGTAGATGACATTCAAAGCAAAAATAGAGGCGTCGGAGATTGAGAGACTCAGCGTTGCAGAATTTGGAGGCGAGATATGTGTTATAGATCATATATCAGAAGAGTATTTCAAGGCCGTGGAGTATTTAAAAAAGCAAAAAATTCTCGGTTTCGATACTGAGACAAAACCTACTTTTACAGCCAATGAGAGAAGAAATAGAGTTGCTCTGCTTCAATTATCAGGTGCCGATAAGGCATTTATATTCAGACTTATCAAGTTGGGGATACCCGATGACCTCGCTAAGATTCTCTCAAATGCAAGAATTAAAAAAGTTGGAGCAGCAGTACATGATGATATTCGAGGACTTCAGCATTATAAACAATTTGTAGCTAAGGGTTTCGTGGATCTTCAAAAAATTGGAAAGGACTACGGTATTGAGGAGAAAAGTGTCCGTAAGATGGCAGGTATTATCCTTAACCTTAGGGTATCAAAGTCTCAACAACTATCAAACTGGGAGTCCAATGAGCTTTCACACGGTCAAATCCAATATGCAGCTATCGATGCTTGGGCGTGCAGAGAGATGTATGTGAAGCTGATAGCGGAAAAAGCAAAGGTAGAAGAGAATCCAAAAGCAAAGGTAGAAGAGAAGCCAAATACAAAGGCTAAAGCAAAACAAAAAGAGACAATATGCCAGTAAAAATATATTTAAAAAAGGGGAGAGATGAGTCTTTAAAAAGATTTCATCCATGGATTTTCTCGGGAGCTGTAGACAAGATTTCGGGAAAAGTAGAGGAGGGCGATGTGGTCTCTATCTACTCTCATGATAAGCAGATAATGGGATGTGGACATTATCAAATAGGATCAATTTCTGTACGAATGCTATCATTTGTAGAAGAGGATCTTGGTCCAGCTTTTTGGAGAGATGCGATCTCAACAGCATTAAAAGTCAGAATAGATACAGGTATCTGCCTGCCAAATGATGAGAGTGCTCCAACAAATGCCTTTAGACTGATTCATGGCGAAGGCGATAACTTGCCAGGTTTGATCATAGATTACTATGATGGACATATTGTAATACAGGCTCATTCAGCAGGAATGTATCGTTCGCTAAGCCAGATAAGTAATGCCTTACTTGAGGTTTTTGGGAGTAACTTAAAATCTGTTTACAATAAAAGTGAGGGAACAGCTCCATTTAAAGCGGGATTAGAGCTCAAGGATGGTTATCTCTATCAATCGGCAACAGTTCCTCAAGTAGTAAAAGAGAATCGTGTTCTTTTTGCAGTGGATTGGGAGAGTGGTCAAAAGACGGGCTTTTTCTTAGACCAAAGAGAGAACAGAGAGCTTGTCAGAAGATATTCTAATGGGAAGAGAGTTTTAAATCTATTTTGCTATACCGGAGGATTTTCGATGTATGCCCTCTCTGGTGGTGCTATCTCTGTTGATTCTGTCGATAGTTCTGCAAAGGCAATAGAGATGCTCGAAAAGAATTTGGAGCTAAATATCTCAAATGGAGTGATTCCTGCAAACGCAAAGCACACTTCTTACTGTACTGATGCAATTGATTTTATAAAGCAATCTGCTGCCGGAAAGTATGATTTGATGATTGTCGACCCTCCAGCTTTTGCAAAGCATAAAGGGGCTTTAAGTAACGCACTAAGAGCCTATCAGCGCTTGAATGCGGCAGCAATTGCAGCTGTAGCTCCAGGAGGAATCGTCTTTACTTATAGCTGCTCGCAAGTTGTTGATAAAATTTCATTTGCCCAAGCGGTCTTCTCTGCTGCTGCCCAGACTGGAAGGAGAGTTAGAATTATACATCGTCTCACTCAACCTGCTGACCACTCTGTAAATATATATCATCCCGAAGGTGAGTACCTTAAGGGGCTTGTTCTTTATGTAGAATAAAATTTAAAAAGCTATGGAGACATTAATTCTTCCCGAAGAGAGTAATAAATTATCTATTTATGAGGCAATCACGCCTCAGATTCAATCTTTGCTTGAAATAGAAGACGATTTAATTGCAAATATGGCTAATATGGCAGCTGTTCTCAAAGAGGCACTCGGATTCTTTTGGGTTGGTTTCTATATTGTTAAACAGAACGAAGCAGATAGCCAGGAGCTTGTCCTCGGACCATTTCAAGGTCCATTAGCTTGTACCAGAATAAAGTATGGGAAAGGGGTTTGCGGATATACTTGGCAAAAGGGAGAGACAGTTATTGTTCCCGATGTTGATGCATTTCCAGGTCACATTGCGTGTAGTTCGTTGAGTAAATCCGAAATTGTTGTTCCAGTTTATAACAATGGTAAAATCGTTGCTGTACTTGACGTTGATAGCGATGAGTTGAATATGTTTGACGAAATTGATAAGAAATATTTAGAAAAAATTGTAACTTTTTTATTCGAATAAAAAAAATAAATTACATTTGCAGAATAACAGCCACAAAAAATGTTGAAGAGCCTTAATCATAATTTCTTTAATTTTTTTTATTACTTCTTTACATCAAAAGGGGCTGATATTGCATTGAATTAAAGAAAACGAGCAACATAGTATGGAGAGCCCCGATAGTCGGGGCTCTTTTTTTTTACATAAACTTGAAAAAATGGATTCAAAAAAGATCATTACAGCAATCCAAGGGGGGCAAGGTTCGTTCCACCACATTGCAGCCGAAAGGTATTTCAATCATCATGAGATTGAAGTAGTTCCTTGCACATCTTTTCGCTCTCTGTTTGCAAAATTGAGAAATCAAGCTTGCGATTATGCGGTCTGTGCAGTAGAAAATAGTGTAGCAGGTTCAATTCTGCAGAATTTCTCTCACATTGTGAATTATGGAGCAAAAATCGTTGGCGAAGAGTATCTTAGGATTGAACAGAATCTTATTGTACACCATTCTACTCAAGAGGATGAAATCATAGAAGTATATTCGCATCCTGTTGCTATTGAGCAGTGTAGAGTATATTTAGACCGTCTTGTAAAACGAGGAGTAAGAGTTGTCGAAAGTGAAGATACTGCGTTAAGTGTAAAGTATATCAAAGATAACAACTTAACCCACTCTGCTGCGATTGCAGGATCATCTGCAGCAGAACTATATGGGATGAAGATTTTAAAGAGGGGGATAGAAGACAATAAGAGAAATTTTACAAGATTTCTGATTCTCCAACATTGCACCTCTTCAGGTACAAGGTCGATAAAGCCAGCAATTATTAATAAAGCATCTGTCTGCTTTACACTACCCCACAAGACTGGATCTCTTTCGAGCGTCTTGTCGATCTTCTCTTACTATGGAATAAACCTTACAAAAATTGAGTCTCGGCCTATCATCGGAAAAGAGTGGGAGTATCTCTTCTACACCGATCTGTTATTTGACGACCTCTCAACATATAATCATTGCTTGGCTGCAATTAAGCCACTTGTCTCGGAACTTATAATACTTGGTGAATATGAAAACGGAAGAAAAGAAGATTAGACCTTCGCAAAGAAGTTTTGCTAGCAAAGAGTACTATTTCTCCTCGAAATTGAGAGAGATAGAGCTGCTAAAAAGAGAGGGTAGAAGCATCATTAATCTTGCTATCGGTAATCCCGACCTACCTCCTGCTAAACGAGTTGTAAATACTTTAATTAATGCAGTTGAGGAGAATGGATATCATACTTACCAAAGTTATCGTGGTATTCCAGAGCTTAGAGAGGCTTTTTGTGAATGGTACAAAAACTATTTCGACGTAAAGCTCGATAAGGAGAGTGAAATCCTTCCATTAGCAGGTTCAAAAGAGGGGATCGTACACATCAGTATGGCCTTTTTAGATCCGGGCGATGTTGTATTGATTCCTGATCCTGGATATCCTGCATATCAGGCAGCTGCAGGACTTTGTGGTGCTGAGGTTGTCCTTTATAAACTCGATCCTTCGGCAGGGTGGAGACCAGATCTCAAATCGATTGATAAGAGGGTCTTAAAGAGAGCAAAACTGATGTGGATAAATTATCCCAATATGCCTACTGGTGCAATGGCAGATACTGCTCTTTTTAAGGAGATTGTGGAATTTGCAACGAAGCACGAAATCCTTGTTTGCAACGATAATCCATATAGTTTTATTTTAAACGAAGAGCATAAAAGTATTCTTTCAATTGAGGGTGCAAAAGATGTAGCCTTAGAACTTAACTCGTTGAGTAAGTCTCACAATATGCCTGGCTGGAGAATAGGAATGGTTGCTGGGAAGAGTATCTTCATTGATGCGGTTTTGAGAGTGAAAAGCAATACAGACTCGGGAATGTTTCGTCCTGTACAGTTGGCTGCTGCAAAGGCTTTGAAATCTAAGGAGACTTGGTATGAAAGTCTGAATAACATTTACCGTCAACGCCGAAATGCTGCTGAAAAGTTGATGAGGTCGATTGGTTGCAGGTTTGAATCCAATCAATGCGGAATGTTTTTGTGGGGAAAGATTCCTAATGTTTACAAGGATTCAGTTGAGTTGTCTGATAAACTACTTAGTCGTGCTGGGGTCTTTATTGCTCCGGGCTCCATTTTCGGAGAATCTGGTAGCAGATATGTCAGAATCTCTCTTTGTGCCGATAAAAGAGTTTTCGCTGAGGCTGTCAAACGAGTGGAGGAGAATCTATGATAATCGGAATTATTGGTGTTGGACTCATTGGTGCTTCAATGGCAGTCTCGCTCAAAGATTTAATAAAAACTGCCGAGATTATTGGTTGTGATCATGATCAAAAAAACTGTGAGATTGCTCTTGAAAGAGGAGTTATTAATAGGTTCGAATGTCTCGAAATGGTCGTGGAGAGAGCAGACATTATCTTTTTAGCTCCTCCTGTCTCGGTGATAGAGAAGATGTTACCTCGAATTTTATCGATGCCTAATATCTCAGATAAGGTAGTCATTGATTGTGGTTCGACTAAAAATCAAATAGTTAATTCGGTTAAGCAACATGCGTTCAGAGGCAGATATGTAGCGGCTCATCCTATGGCTGGAACAGAGCATTCAGGCGCAGCAAACGCAGTTAAAGGTCTGTTTATTGGCAAAAATATGATTATTTGCGACCATGAGAATTCCGATAAAGATGCGCTTGATCTTGCTGTTGGCTTTTTCAAGGTATTGTCGATGAATGTTTTGTATATGGATTCCCTTTCTCACGATCTACACCTTGCTTATGTCTCGCATCTCTCTCACATCACCTCTTTCTCTTTGGCTGTTTCTGTCTTAGAGAAGGAACGGGATGAAAAGGAGATTTTCGATCTGGCAGCAGGCGGCTTCAACTCAACGGTGCGTCTTGCTGCGAGCAATCCTGCTACTTGGACACCTATTTTTCTGCAAAACAGAGAGAATCTGATTGATGCAATCGAAAGTTATACCGATGTTATGGGTAGATTCAAAGAGGCATTGATTAATAATGATGGGGAGGCATTGACCGAAATAATGTTGAAATGCGAAAAAATAAAGGAGATTATCAAAAACTAAACGAAAGAGACAATGAAAAATATTTTACAAAATTCAGAAAGACCTATTCTTATTACAGGACCTTGCAGCGCAGAGAGTCGAGACCAGCTTTTCCAAACTGCGAAACAGCTTAAAGAGAGTGGTAGTGTGGATCTTTTTAGGGCTGGGGTATGGAAGCCAAGAACTCGTCCCGACAGCTTTGAAGGTGTTGGAAAAGATGGGTTAATTTGGCTTCGCGAAATAAAAACTGCTCTCTCAATACCTGTAGCAGTTGAGGTTGCAAATGCTTCTCATGTAAACGATGCTCTAAAATTTGGTGTTGATGTGTTGTGGATAGGTGCAAGAACCTCTGCTAACCCTTTTGCAATGCAAGAGATTGCCGATTCTCTTGCTGGAGTTGACACTGTTGTCTTGATAAAGAACCCAATGAGTCCCGATCTTGAGCTCTGGACTGGAGCAATTGAGAGGGTAATGAGAGCAGGCGTCTTGCAAGTGGCAGCTATCCATCGTGGATTCTACACATTTGGCAAATCTACCTACCGCAATCCTCCCCTCTGGCAAATTCCGATCGATCTAAAAAAGAGATTTTCTAACTTACCACTAATATGCGACCCAAGCCATATGGGAGGCTCTTCGTTATTTCTAAAAGAGTTGTCGCAAAAGGCTATGGATTTAAATTACGACGGTTTGATGATTGAAAGTCACATCGATCCATCATCGGCGTTAAGTGACAAGCAGCAACAAATTACCCCTGTGGAGTTGAGGTCACTTATTGATGGGCTTGTCCTTCGCGACAAGGAGGCTGTAACTCAAAATGGTGTTTTGGGAGAGCTACGAACATTTATCGATTTGTGCGACGATCAGCTTTTAGACGTGTTGGAGAAGAGAATGGAGTTGGCGCGAAAGATTGGAACTTATAAGAAGGAGAATAATCTTACAATTCTCCAAAATTCGAGGTGGGACGAGATTATTAATAGAGTTATAACAAAAGGAGAGCAGAGGGGAATCAGTCCAGGATGTGTTCACGAAGTGTTTCGTTCAATTCACCAGGAGTCGATCAACCATCAGAATAATGTTATGAATAGCCATTGATAGTAGTATATTTTGTATCTTTCGGCACCGAACTTTATATTATGACTAAACATATATTAATTCTTGCAATATTGTTGCAACTCTGTGGTTGTACCACAAAACCTACTTTGGAAATCGACAAAGGCGTATCATTAGAATTGGCAAAACAGAGGGCGCTGTTGGTTAAAGATGTAAAATATAATCTCTCTTTTGTCGTTCCGTCTATCAAAGACTCTTCAATCAAGGCAAATGAGACGATTAAATTCGTCTTGGAGAACAGAGAGTCTCTGTTACTTGATTTCTCAGAGGGCAGAGAGTATTTAGATTCGATTGAGATAAATGGAGAGAGTGTCGATATTATCTATGAAAATGAGCATATTGTATTATCTGAAAAGTATCTGGAGAAGGGAGAGAATGTTGTAAAAATTCTCTTTACAGCCCCCGACAAATCTTTGAACAGGAACAACGAATATCTCTACACTTTGCTTGTACCCGATAGGGCACGTTCTCTCTTCCCTTGCTTCGATCAGCCTAACATCAAAGCAAAATTCACCCTTCGCCTCACCGTTCCTTTAGAGTGGGAGGTTGTATCTAATGGTCAGATAGTTAATCAAAGTCTTGATGTTGACAAAGGAGTTAGAATTTCTGAGTTCTCTGAGACTGAACCGCTTCCTACTTATCTTTTCTCTTTTGTGACAGGAAAACTGCAAAAGATAACAGAGGAGAGAGAGGGGAGATCAGTTACTTTGTATCACAGAGAGAGCGATGAACAGAAACAGCTTCAGTGCAAAACTATTTTAGATGAGGTCTTTGGCGCATTGAAATGGATGGAGGAGTACACTTCGATTAAGTATCCGTTTACAAAGTACGATTTGATTATTTTACCTGGCTTTCAATATGGAGGGATGGAACATGCGGGAGCTACTCTTTATGCCGACAGAACTATGTTTTTAGAGCCAAATGCTACAAAAGACGACTTTATGTCGCGTTCGATGCTTATCGCTCATGAGACGGCTCATATGTGGTTTGGCGATTTGGTTACAATGAAGTGGTTCGATGATGTTTGGATGAAAGAGGTCTTTGCAAACTATTTTGCTTCTGAAATTGTTCGCCCAATTTATGGAGACATTAATCACGACCTTAACTTCTTGAACTCAAACTATCCTCAAGCAGTATCTGAAGATAGAACTGATGGCTCAAATCCAATCAAACAGAATTTAGATAATTTGTCGTATGCTGGTTTGGTGTATGGTAGTATAATTTACAATAAAGCTCCAATTGTGTTTAGAATGTTAGCCGAAAATTTGGGGCCCGATAAATTTAGGGCTGCTTTGACGGAGTATTTAAAAACATACTCATATTCAAATGCTGATTGGGATGATTTGATAGAGATTATCGGAAAACACTCTGAGCGTCCAATGGACGAGTGGAGCAGGGTGTGGATTAAGGAGAGGGGATTACCTAAAATTTCTATTACACATGTTTTCGACTCTCTTAT
>JACCEE010532229.1_pt1 | contig 17723 bp, 18 predicted proteins | sample 7449931 | NCBI WGS metagenome assembly JACCEE01 (sample SAMN15323457, study PRJNA562643) | freshwater metagenome | isolation source: river surface water | place: USA:Blue River Watershed | collected 2017-08-19 | reverse complement strand
GTGATTGCCATTCTTTATATGTTCGTTAAACGGAAAAACGGGTATCTCAGCGATTTTCCGATTACCGTTGTTTTGTTGGTTCCGGTTTCCAGTATCGTGATTTTCTTGATCAGCGATAACTTGGCTGCCGGTATTACCGTTGGCGGGTTATTCGCTCTGACCCGGTTCCGGAGCGTGCAAAAATCCACCGAAGACATTGCCTACTTGTTTTTGGCGGTTGCCGTGGGTGTCGCCATTGGCTTAGGTTATGTTCTTTACGCCGCCATTTTCACGGTCATGCTTTCCGTGGTCGTTTTGATTCTTTTCGCTCTCAATTTCGGACAACCCGACGGACGAAGTTTGAATGTCCGCATCGTTATTCCCGAAAGCATCAATTACGAAAATCTCTTTGACGAAGTCATGGCAAAGTATTGCGCCTCCTGGCATTTAAACCGTGTTCGCACTGCGGACTTTGGAACCATGTTAGAAGTCTCCTTTTATGTTGTCATGCGTAAAGACGCCAACCAAAAGAAATTTCTTGATGAACTCCGCGTCCGTAATGGCAATTTGACGATTACAATGACAGTTCAACGCTTTAACGCCGTCGATAAATAAAAACGTTTTGAAGGGAGATAGCCACATGAAACACGGGTTAAGGACATTGATGCCCCTCGCACTCATGGTGCTGTTTTCAGCGACCTTCTTTTCGACGTCTTCACCGGCCCCTTTAAATCAACTGCTGCAACATGACATTAAATCCCAAGTCGTGGCAGATGATATTACCGTTGCCTTTACTCTTTTGAATGATGATCAAACGATTGACTTGGCCGTTTTACCTTCCGCTGGATATATTACCGAACCGACCGTCATTCAACGGACCAATGCGGAGATTCACGGGTGGTTTTTGGAAAATACGCTCAGCACTGAATTTGATTTCACAACCACGGTAGTAACAGCCTCAATGGATTTATTTGCTCAATGGGAACATATCGGCAATAACGACAAAGCGACCTTGACTCAAAGCTCCGAAGGCACCACCTTCATCAATGGTGAAGTCACACTTTCGTTGCAACTCTATTTGACCGATACGGTCACCTATCAGTGGGAATACAAACGCGACGAAAATGATTCTTGGGGAACCATCGTCGGTGCTACTGAAAGCAGTTATGTCCCTGACGTCAACGGCTATCACGGCTACCGTTGCGTTTACCGCTATGTCGTCAATGAAGGCGGAGTTCCTGATGAAAAGCGTCGTGAAAGCGAAGGCGTCTGGCTGACACTCTCCGGTGGCGTGGATTGGACACCCATTTCTTTGGTGGCATCCGCAGTTCTTTTGATTGCTTTAGCCATTTTCCTAACATATCCGACTCCAATCGTGTATGATACCAACGGCGGCCATCCGATTACACCCGCCAAAGCAAAGGCGTTCTCCGACATTACTCTGCAGCCGACCCCGGTCAAAGAAGGGTATATCTTCGACGGTTGGTTCTTGGATAAAGAATTGACCAAGCCTTTCAATCTGGTGCGGGCTTCCCGCAAGAAAATACGGCTTTATGCCCGATGGATCAAACAATGAATTTAGCAAAGAAAAATATTCCTGAAACCCGCGATTTAGTCGCCAAGGAGCCGATTGGGCTGCTCGAGTTTTTGATTACCCAGTATCCCAACTTGTCCCGAAATAATGTCAAATCACTTTTAAGCCGCAAACAAGTCTCCGTCAACGGCCGTCCCACCACCGCCTTTGATGCTCCGCTTGTCAAAGGTGATAAAGTCACGGTTTCCCGTTATGGTGCCCGCGAGGCCAAACCGCTTCCCTTTAAGATTGTTTACGAAGACGATGAATTCGTGGCCATTGATAAACCCAGCGGTCTTCTCAGCGTTTCCGACGACCGAGAAACCGAATACAACGCCTTTAACCTCACCTATACGTTTTTAAAATCCCAAAACATCAAAACCCGTTTGTATGTGCTTCATCGCATCGACAAAGACACCTCGGGTTTGTTGGTTTTCAGCAAAAATCCCGAAGTCCGCGATGCGCTTCAAGAAAAATGGAACGATCTGGTCACCCGCCGAAGCTACTTCGCCATCGTCGAAGGCCGTCTATCCAAAAAAGAAGATACGCTCAAAGCCAACCTGCGCGAAACCTCCACGCGTTTGGTATTCGTAGACCATGAAGATGAAGGCGGAAAAGAAGCCATCACGCATTACCAAGTTATGGGTGAAACGGATGAATTTTCACTCTTAGATATTTCCATCGAAACCGGGCGTAAAAACCAAATCCGGGCGCAATTCCATGATTTTGGTCATGACATCGTCGGCGATGATAAATATCACGCCAAGAAAGACCCACTCAAACGGTTGGGACTTCACGCCTATAGCCTGGAATTCAAACATCCTTTCTCGAATCAAGTTAAAAAATTCTACGCGCCTATTCCGAAAACCTTTAAAACGTTATTCCCGGATAACAAAAACGCAAAAAAGGAGTGACATTAAGTCACTCTTTTTATTTACACGCCCCTTTGACATTTCTATAATGAATGAGAAGTCGAAAGGGGATGGCCCTATGTTTCATTCCTGGCTTGAGAAGCTTAAAGAAGCTGGCTTTGCCATCCTTCCTGTGGTCGTCATTGTTCTCGTCCTTCATTTCAGCGGGATTGCATCCCTGACCCCGCTTGGAGGAGAGAATCTCCTATGGCCTTTTTTAATTTCTGCCGTTTTTATGGTCATCGGGATCATTTTGTTTTCGATGGGTGCTGATGCGGCGATGGTCACGATTGGTGACCACGTTGGCAGTGACCTCACGAAAAAAGGCAATATCCGTGCGATTGTTTTAGTGGCCTTTCTGATCGGTTCGTTCATTACGCTGGCTGAACCGGATGTCCAATTTTTGTCGAGCATGGTGCCGGTCAATACCTGGCTTTTTGCAGGGTTAGTTGCTTTAGGCGTGGGTTTCTTTTTGGCCGCAGGTCTTTTGAGAATTTTGTTCAAAAAGAGTTTGGAACTTTGGTTTATCCTAGCCTATTGCGTGGTTTTCGCGGTCGCCAGCCTTTATGTTCAAAAGACCGATAACTTGGCGTATATTGCCTTGGCTTTTGACGCCGGCGGCGTGACAACCGGATCCTTAACGGTTCCCTTCATTCTGGCGTTGGGCGCCAGCGTAGCCAATGTCCGCGGTGGCAAGGGGGCACGCGAAAACTCCTTTGGTTTGATTGCCTTATGCTCAGTTGGACCAGTGATTACAATCATGTTATTGGGTCTATTCGCTCCGGCGAACACCTCCTACACCGCTCCGGTACCCAGCGGGCTATTCGATTCCTTCTGGACCGATTTCAAGGGCGTCACGCTTTCTTTGCTCCCGATTTGTTTGTTCTTCTTCATCTATAACTATTTCTTTTTGAAATTGTCCAAAAAACAAGTGCTCAAAATCTTGATTGGAATTCTTTACACGTATCTGGGCCTCGTGCTTTTCTTAACCTGTATTGATTTTGGCTTCTTCCCGGTGGCTAAAGTCATCGGCCATTCCATCGGCCAAATCAGCTTGGATAGTGGAACGCGATGGCTGATTGTCCTCATCGGTGCGCTTTTGGGTGCGGTGAGTGCGGTTGCCGAGCCGGCCATTTATGTGTTGAACCGCCAAGTCGAAGAAATCAGTGGCGGCTTAATCACCAAGAAGAGCATGATGATTGGTTTAGCGGTTGGCATCTCTTTATCGGTGGCCCTATCGATGGTGCGCTTGGTTTTTGATATTAATATCATTTACTTTTTAGTTCCCGGCTATCTTTTAGCGATTGCCCTGTCCTTCGTCGTTCCCAACATTTATACGGCGGTTGCCTTTGATTCCGGTGGCGTTGCTTCCGGAACGATGACAGCGACCTTCATCTTGCCCTTTGCAATCGGCGTTTGTCAGTCGCTCTACGCCAATGATCCGACACATCTTGATTCGATCATTGCCCGGAATGCCTTCGGGATGGTGGCGATGGTGGCCATGACCCCGCTCGTAGTCGTCCAACTTCTTGGTTTCGGTGCTTTGACCAAAGAACGTATGCGCCTCAAGATTGCTCGGACGAGGATTAAAGAAGTCTTTGACGATCAAGTCATTCACTTTATTTGAATGAGGAACAGCTATGGCAAAGAAAATCAAGGCCGAAGGTGGATTTACCCCCTTTGAGAAGACAACACCCCTCAAAAGACTTAAACTATTGGTGACGATTGTGAATCAAAACCAAGCGGATTTTTATTTGAATCTTTTGAAGAAACATGAATGTGGCGTGCAAATGCATTTGCACGGGCACGGCACCGCCTCTTCGCAAATCAGCGATTTGATGGGTTTGGGAGAAACGGATAAAGACATTCTTATCGGTGTCATCCGCGAAGACCAGGTCGAATCCGTCCTCGAGGAAATCGAAAAGCGCTTCAGTTTATCGAGAAAAGCCAAGGGCGTGGCGTTCACCCTCACCTTAACGAGCGTCGTCGGTGTCTCTATCTATAAATTCTTAACCAACTCAACCGACCTGATCGGAGGAAAATAACATGGAAAAAACAAGCGAAGCCTATGAATTAATCTTCACAATCGTAAATGCCGGTTATTCCGACCTTGTCATGGAAGCTGCTAAAGCCGAAGGCGCGACCGGTGGCACTGTGGTCAACGGCAAGGGAACTGGAAACGAAGCGATGGAAAAGTTTTTTGGCATCACGATTCAACCCGAAAAAGAGATTGTCCTTATTTTGATTTCCAGAAATCTCAAAGATGCGGTTTTAAAAGCCATCTATCGCGACGCCGGATTTGATACGAAAGGGCAGGGGATTGCCTTTGCTTTACCGGTGGATGAAGTGGCCGGATTAGCCAAAACCGTCAAAGAAATCCAAAATCCTTAACTTTACAGAAAAAACAAGGCTGCTTGCCTTGTCTTCATAGGAGGGTACCATGAAAAACGCACGAAGTTATCCAACAGTTTTGGGAACGATGTCATTCGTTGAAGAAAACGGGAAGATTGTCGAATGCGATTTGGGAAACCTCTCTTTTGGCGAGGAAACCCCCGTTCTTCGCAAAGCTCATGCGCAGATGCTTGAATATATGGCAGGAAAAAGAAAAGTGTTTGATTTACCTTTGAATTTTGTCGGAACACCCTTTCAAAAGGATGTTTGGAATGCGTTATTGACCGTTCCGTGGGGAACCACCGCAAGCTACAAAGAGATGGCAATCCGTTCGGGACACCCAACCGCTTTCCGCGCGGTCGGCTCTGCCGTCGGCAAAAACAAACTCATGATCATCGTTCCGTGCCACCGCATCATTGCCAATGACGGAAGTATCGGAGGCTTCTTTGGCGGGGTTCCGCTCAAACGAAAAATCCTGGCTTTGGAAAAGTAACGCCAATAACGACTTTGTCGCTCGCCATCTTTCGTTTATAATGTATTTACTCTTTGGAGAATATTGAATGGTACATGTCTGGTCAACGATCAAGAAAATACTGGTTCAATTGTGGAAAAAAATCCGGCAGTGGGCCCTCAATGTATGGAAGAAATTCCGAAAAGCCTGGCAAAACCGAAACAGTTTGCTTTGGTATTTCTTAACGTTAGTCGCTGTCGGCGCTTTATTCTTTAGTTTTGCGCTCCTTACAAACCTTTTTACCGTTCCGCTCAGCGGTGACTATGTCTTGCAACAAATCCCGTTTTATCTCAACGGTTATGACGATTGGTGGCATTTCATTAAGACCGGTGAATTTGTCTTGTGGGACTCCTCGACATTCTTGGGTTCCAACAACATCGGCTCCAACGCTTTCTATTACCTGTTAAACCCATTCTTTTTACCCATTCTGATCTTCCCTAGGGCGTTAGTCCCTCAAGGGTTGGCACTGCTCATGATTTTGAAAATGGCGGGTGCCGGGTTGGTTTTCCGGGCCTTTCTCAAATACATGGGTGTCAGCGAGCGAAACGCCCGGCTTTTTGGCCTTGTTTATGCTTTCTGCGGATGGAATGTCTATTACCTTTGGTTTAATCACTTCATGGAAGTTTGTTTGGTTTTCCCGCTGGTTTTCTGGGGTATCGAAAAACTTCTAAAAGAAAAGAAACCGTGGCTCTTGATGTTTGCGTTGTTTCTTATGGGCCTCACCAACTTCTTCTTTCTCATTTCAACTTGCTTTACGGCCGTCTTCTACGCCTTATTCCGGTATTTCCAACGCATTCGGACTTATAAGGCCAAAGATGCTTTGAGCGTCGCCGCCATCGGTATCGGGGCCTTTGCGACGGGCATTATGATGTCCGCTTTCGTGGTTTTGCCGGCGATGATGATTGCCGTCACCGCACCCCGTGCGACCAGCGGCACCTATTTACCGAACCTGCTTGCGGCCTTCAAAATCAAAGACTGGGTCTCGTTGCTCAATCAAATCATGACTTGGGAAGCTTCCGGGGGTGCAACCTATGATAAATGGTATCCTCTGATCAGCTTCTTCTTCCCGACGGTCAGCTGCCGTTCTTCGGCGTTGCTCAATACGGGTTCTTACGATAACACCATTTCCAGTCTGTTTGTTTTCACGCCCATCATGCTTTTCCTGGTTCCTTCGATATTAAACTCCATCCGACAACGGAAATGGAGTCACATCATCGCCATCGCCTTGATTCTTTTCGCCCTCTTCACCCCTTTCTTCTATTACATGCTTCAAGGTTTTACCTCGGTCGATTACGGCCGTTGGCAAATCTTCGTGGTCCTGTGCATGCTCGTCTATATCGCCTTGAACTATGAACAACGTGAAAAAATGCCGCGTTGGTTCTTCGATGTTTCGTTCGTTTTTGTCTTAAGTATGGCCATCTTCGTGTTTTTCGTCGCTAAAGGTTATGAAGAAACCTATAACTTCGGCGAAATGGAAGAACGCGCATTCATCGGCTATGGCGAGTTCATCTATATCATAGGCGCTTATATTTTCATGCGTGGCCAATTCAAACGCGAAAGGCTGACGCGATCTTTGATGTATATGATTTCGGTCGAAGCGGTCATTATGGGCACGCTGACGATGAATATTCATTCGCTTTCGGATTACACCAACGGTTATAACGGTGGAATTTCCAACGTCACCGAAGAAACCGCCATCGTTCGCAACATCAACCGCGACGATAAAGATTTCTTCCGCATCTATAACCTGAATGCCAGCGAATCGTCAAACCTCGGCATGCGCGAAGGCTATAACGGCATGACCGCGTTCCACTCGCTCTACAATTTCGAATTGTCGGAATTCAACGAATGGTCCCACATGAACTACAATCACAACGGTTGGTCGATGGGATATCACGAAAAGCGGATTAATCTCGATACTTTCTTAAATGTGAAGTACTACATCATTAAAAACATTTATGACACATATTCTTGGGAAGGCACAGACGAATACGGACACACGATCTATACCAATCAAAATGTTCCTTTTGGATTTGAACGGGTTGCCGAATATTCGACCAATCTTCATACTGTCTACCGCAACACCAACTTCATCGAAGGCGGTTTCTCCTACGACAACATCGTGATGACCAACTATTCAGATACTACGCAACGAAGCGATTTTTTCAACAACTACGCCGATGAACCGTTAAACAATGAGGAAGTATACCTTCGCAGTGCCATTCTTCGTAACGCCGATGCCTATGAGGCCGTTGAAGAGGCACCCAACCTTGGACTTGGCTATCGGCCCGCCCGGGAAGCCACGCTTGAAGGAACGCATACCGAAATGTGGACATGCGATTCGTTATTTGACTCAAGGTATCCGACCGAAAATGAAGGGTGTGTCGTCAGCAATGTTGCTTCTTCGGTGATTGGTTATATTCCCGAGTTTTCCCGCATTGTGATTACGCCCCACAGCGATGCCTATTTTGGCGATACGAATGAAGGCTATATTTATTATCTACGGTGGATCTTAGATAGCCGTATGACCGCTTATTTCTTTGATCAAAGTAACAACCTGATTCTTCGCGATGCCCATTCCTTCGTCAATACTTCCTTTAAATATATGCGCGGATATTATTCACCGGTACCGGTCAGCCGGATTGTGGTTATTCCCCACAATCTTTCCGCCCGAGCTGTTTATTACCCTAACCTTTACACGGAACCTTATTCGGCCTTCCAGAACCGTCTCGATGGACTCCATGCTTATCCTCTGGAAAATATGGAACACACGGCCAATACGTTTGATTTCGATACAAATTATGCCGATCGCCGTTTCATCGTCATGAGCGTCCCTTACGACAAAGGCTGGCATGTTACCGTCACCAACGAAAACGGTGACACCGAAACCCCCAAAGTTTACAAGGCCCAAGGAGGCTTTGTCGGTTTTGTTTCGGGCGTTGGCGAATGCCACTATGATTTGAATTATTGGACGCCTTATTTGACCGAAGGCATTTTAATCTCGGTGACCGGATTCTTCCTCTTCAGCGCCACCTGGGGTGCAGTCTTTGTGGTGCAAAAGAAACGTCATGAACGCGAAGAGGCTTTACTGAACAAAAAGAAAATCGGGGAATAACCCCGATTTTTTAATTGTTGTGATAGAGCGAATAGATATAGTTTTTACTGACTTTAAGAACGACACTTGCTTGTCGGATGGCATCTTTTGTGGAGATTCCGACATCGGTGAGTGACTGGACGAATTTGAGAATCTTTTCATCGTCCACGATGACGGATTGTTCGTCATCATTGCCTTCAACGACGATAACCATTTCACCTTTTAAGGATTCAGGATCAATCATCGAGAGTTCTTCGAGATTTCCGCGAATGAATTCTTCATGTTTTTTGGTAAGTTCACGGGCAATGCATGCACGGCGGTCACCGAAGACTTCCACCATGGCTTTTAAAGTCTTTTGGATGCGATGCGGAGCCTCATAGAAAATCAGCGTTTCTTTTTTGGTAAAGAGTTCTTGAAGTTGGTTTTTGCGAACTGAATCTTTGCTCTCAAGGAACCCATGAAAATAGAAGTGGTCGGAAGGCAATCCCGAACCGGCAAGGGCATTCAACAAAGCACTTGGGCCGGAAATGACGGAGATTTTGATGCCATGTTCAAGAGCTGTTTTGACTAAACGGGCACCGGGATCTGAGATACAGGGATAACCCGCATCGCTGACATAAGCCACCGATTGGCCGTTCTCAAGAAGGGCGATGATTTTGGAAGCCGCCTCTACTTCGTTATGTTCATGACAAGAGATAAATGGTTTGTGAATATTGAAGTGGTTGAGCAAAAGACCGCTATTCCGAGTATCTTCGGCAGCGACATATTCCACCTCATTAAGAATTTCTAAAGCACGCGGAGTCATTTCCGCTAAATTGCCGATGGGCGTTCCCACCAGATAAAGAATGGCACCGTTGCCTTCGAAATTGAGCTCGCGCTTCATTCCTCAATCACTTCTTCTTTTTCTTCTTTGACTTCTTGCTTTACGAAAGCAGGGCCAAGGAGCTTCTTAACATCATCTAAAGGAAGGAAATGAACGTTGTTCGGGTTTTCAAGTTTCACGATGCGCGTTAAAACATTCATCGAAGTAATCCGATATTGTTCGCCCTCATACATCAAACGTAACCCGACTTTCGGGAAATCCTTGCGGAGTTCGGTGTAAGCATCATCTTCATATTTCAAGCAACAAATGAGCTTCCCGCAGTGGCCGCTTAATTTTGGAATATTCAAAGAAAGTAGTTGGTTTTTCGCACGGCTAATGGAAATGCCATCAAATTCGTTTAAAAAAGAAGAACAGCAAAGCGGAAGGCCACAAATGCCAATGCCGCCAACGAGTTTGGCTTTATCGCGCGTTCCGATTTGGCGTAATTCGATGCGCATGTGAAGGTGACCTGCCAAAATTTTAAGAAGTTCGCGGAAGTCCACACGGTCATCGGCAAGGTACGAGAAAATGGCTTTGCTGCGATCCAATGTGTATTCGCAACTGGTGAGGTTCATTTTTAGACCCAATCTTGAAATTTCTTGGGCACAGTAAACCAAGGCTTCTTTGGCGCGAGCCACGTTTTCATTATGTTGGCGAAGGTCGTTTTCATACGCAATGCGAATAATGGGCTTCAACTCAAGCGAAAGACGATACTCGTCGATGGGTTGAGGCAAAGTTGCCACATAGCCAAGTTCGAGTCCACGAATGGTTTCTACGACCACCGCTTCGCCCAGTTTCAAATTTCCTTCAGATGAAGAAAAGAAATAGGATTTGCCGGTATTATTGAATCGAATACCAACGAAATAGCTCTTTATGGAATTGGTTTCGATTGTCGAAACAACAGTTTCTTCAGTCATTGAATGATTCTCCTTTTGTCATAGCATATATCACGTGATCTAAAAGTAACGGGATATTTAAATTGAGGTCAAGCTGTCCCCGCGCCGTCATGATATCAAGAAGGCTTTTTTCTTTGTGAGGTAATTTTTGGGATAACTCAGTTAATATACTACCATAACTTTTTAAAGTTATGTTTCCGCCATAGGTAATGTTGATGATATCGCGAAAGGATTGAGCCAACATATCGAGATAAAAACGGGCACTCTCTTTTGTTTTTAAAAGAGGAATAATGGTTTGCTGATTAACAAAAACCGCTTCATCGTTACTCTTTCTTAAAGCCTCCAGCAAATCTTTCAAAGCTTCTTTGGCTTGTTGGAAATCTTCATCTGCGGAACGAGCCAAGATGGATGCGCCATCATTAAAAAAGTAACTCAGCATTTCCGCGTCATCCTGCGCCACGCCCAAATCTATGGCTTCAGCGATGACTTTCACCTGGTCGTTCAATTTCAAACGAATGGTTTGTGTTCTTGAGACGATGGTTGGAAGAACTTTTGCTTCGTTTTCTGTGGTTAAGAATGCATAGATATCGCGTCCGGGTTCTTCCAAGAATTTAAGCAAAGAGTTCACGGCCTCGGTCGTCATGTTTTCGACCAGATGGAGGACATAGATCATTTTGCCTTTGGTCTCAAGAGCAGTCTTATCAAAATTTTCTTCAACGGATTGAACATCCTCTTTCTTGATGGTCTTCTGGCTTCCGTCAAAAATCATGAAATCGGGGTAATTCCCTTCATCGATTCTCAAACAAGTGATGCATTCACCGCAGGCAAGGGGTTGAGGATTATCACAAACGAGAGATTTCCCCAAATGAACGGCAACTGCCAATAAAGGGGTTCCCGGTTCACCCGAAAGAAGATAGGCGTGGCTGAGGCGATTCAACGTAAAAGCATTGCTCATCGTTTGATAAAGAGCAGGTTGATGTTCCTTGATGTAATCTGCTATTTTCACCGAACTTCCCCAAGTCGATCCGTGATGGCTTTAAAAGCGTGTTCCACCACAACTTCCAAAGGCAAAGAAGCATCGATGATGACATAACGATTGGCGTAACGTTTTGCCAAATCGAGGAAGGTTTGACGGACTTTTTTGTGAAATTCCATTTTTTCAAGGTCGAGGCGATTGACTTCGCGATTGGCGTTTTTGGCAATACGCGCAAGTCCCTTTTCGGGGGATATATCAAACAAAAGTGTAAGGTCAGGATAACGGCCTTCGGTAGCAAAGAGGTTAATGTTTAAAACATTATCGACACCCAAACCGCGAGCGCCCCCTTGATAGGCCAAAGAGGAATCTAAAAAGCGATCGCAAATGACGATTTTACCCTCGGCTAAAGCCGGCCAAACTTTTTCAACTAAGTGCTGTCTGCGGCTTGCGGCAAAAAGCAAGGCTTCGGCGCGTGGATCAAGAACGCCGTTTTTCTTGTTTAAAAGGATTTCACGGATATCTTCGGCAATGGGAGTACCTCCCGGTTCACGGGTACGGACAATCGCATAACCAAGAGCTTCAAGTTTTTGACAAACCTCGTTGGCAACGCTCGTTTTTCCGCTTCCTTCGGGTCCTTCAAATGTGATGAACATGCGTTAATCTCCTTCCTTCATTTTCGTTCGGCCTTCAAGCGCTTTTCCAAGCGTTAAAGAATCTGCGTAATCTAAGTGTCCGCCCATCGGTAAGCCGTAGGCAAGGCGAGTGACCTTAATGGGGAAACGGGCAAGCATTTTGGAAATAAAAAGCGCCGTTGTTTCGCCTTCAATCGTGGGGTTCGTGGCAAGAATGATTTCGGTGAAATGGTCGTCTTCAATGCGTTTAATGAGGGCATCGATGGACAGGTCGGAAATGCCGACGCCGTTTACCGCAGAAAGGACACCATTCAATATATGGTATTGGCCTTTGAAACGGCCCATTTTTTCGAAGGCATAGACATCTTTTTGGTAACTTACGACGATCATGGTTTCATGGTTTCTTTCGGAATCGGAACAAATTTCACAAAGGTCAGCTTCCGTGTATATTCCGCAAACCGGGCATTTGTGGATCTTCGCTTTCACATCAGCTACAGAAAGAGAAAACTCTTTGACATTATCCTCATCCATTTCAAGAATTGCAAAGGCCATTCTTTCGGCGGACTTTTGGCCAACGCTCGGAAGCTTTTTAAGCGAATCGATTAATCGTGTGAGGGCTTTTAAATCTTCCATTAGAAACCCAGTCCTCCACTTCTTCCGGTAATCCGTTGATTCATCTCGGCTTCCGCTTCATCAATTTGTTTTAAGGCGGTATTGGCGGCGTTTTTTATCATTTCGGAGAGCATTTCTGCATCGTCGGGATTCAAAATACCGGAATCGATTTGGACGGTTTTAACCGAACGGTTTCCAAAGATCGTCACAGTGACGGCGCCCCCATTGGTACCAACGAATTCCATCTTGGCAAGCTCATCTTTGGCTTTTTGTAAATCGCGTTGCATTTTTTGGGCTTGTTGCATTAACGATTGCATGTTCATAAAGACACCCCTTTAATCTCAATTTTAATATCGCTCGGTTTTTGCAGTTTTTGCAGTTGACGAAGGTTTAAAAAGATTTTGGAAACTCTGAGCGTTTCGGCTCTGGGCATGGCATAGACGACGATCTTTCGGCCGATGATGGTTTCGATGATTTTAGAAAAGGTTGATTGGTTTCTAAGAACGTTAACTTTATTCACAAGTGTAATAAATTCATATTCGAGAACTAAGCATTCTTTACAGATAACGAAGGGGCGGCCATCTTTTAATATGGAAACGAATTTTCCAATCTTGGGATCGGCGGCATACGAAGCCAATTCTTCCCAACGTGAGAAAAGTTTTATCTTTTCTTCCTTGTTACCAAGGGTCATGACGTTGACAAGCGTATCATCATCGATGGCTAGTAATTCACCTTCGGTGGCAAAAGAAGTATTGATATCAGGAAGTTTTAAAGGCGGGTCATGTTTGACGACCGCTTTTTCTTCAGGAGCAGGAGATTTGACTTCAACAGGCATATCGATGACTTTGACTTGTTTTTGTGGCTGGACAACTGCAGGTTCGGGTGCAAATTCGGGTTTAGGGAGAGCGGGTTTCGGCAAAGGTTTGCTCTCGAGAATCGGATCGGGTTTTGGGGTGGGTGTTGTCAAAGGCGACACTACTCTTTTTGTTTCGGTTGGAAGGACGGCATCATCCAAAGTCGTTAACTTAAGAAGCACGACTTCGAAAAGCGAACGGATGTTGCTTACGAAACGGAAATCACTTTGCGCTTTCAAAAGGATATCAATCATGTCGCCACACTTTTTAAGAGATAGGCGCCCGTTCAATATGTCGATGGTTTCATTCTCTTTCAGACATAAAAGTAGCGAGGAATTGCCAGTCTTTTCGTAAATCAAAATATCTTTTAGCATATCCAACAAATCGTTATTAAGGCGTTTAATATCAATGCCGTGAGCAATGAAAGCTTCGAGTATTTTCAATACTTGCGAAACATTCCCATCGATGATGGCTTTCAATAGGTTTAGTTTTTCGGCCATTCCGGCTAATCCAAAGATATCCAGAATGTCTCGTTCAAATAAATGAGGACCGGCATAAGCCAATGTTTGGTCAAGAATTGATAAAGCGTCACGAACGCCCCCATCGGCGAGCGAGATGATGAGGTCAATGGCTCTTTCTTCATAATCGACCATCTCTTTGTCCAAAATGGTTTTGATTCGTTCTTTGATCGAGTCATCATCAACTTTCGAAAAATCATAACGTTGGCAACGGCTGAGAATCGTTGGCAAAACTTTATGAGGTTCGGTGGTTGCTAAAATAAAAATAACATGAGCGGGTGGTTCTTCGAGTGTCTTCAACAAAGCGTTGAAAGCCCCGCTACTCATCATATGGACTTCGTCGATAATGTAAACTTTGTATTTTCCTTTTATTGGCGAATATTTGACCTTTTCAATGAGGCTACGGACTTCGTCCACGCCATTATTGCTGGCAGCGTCAATCTCAATGACGTCCGGATGCGAACTGTCATTAATCGATGTGCAGTTTCCGCAAACATTGCATTGGTGGCCAATGCCTTCTTCGCAGTTGAGTGCCTTGGCAAAAAGTTTGGCCATGGACGTTTTTCCGGTCCCGCGTGGGCCACAAAAAAGATACGCATGGGCAATTTTGTTGTTAGCCAAAGCATTTTGTAGAGTTTTAACGATGTGTTTTTGGCCTGCCACTTCCTCAAAAGTTGAAGGACGGTAGGTCCGATAAAGAGCTTTATATCCCATTGGTTTCACCTAAAAAATATTATACACTTTTTGCCTATCCCGATAAACAAAAAAGGACCCCATTTAATATAAGTATATTAACTCCGACACTCGTGCTTTTAAGGCCTTCGTTATTATGGTAAAATACCATAGACCCTGAAAGTAGGCGATATTATGGAAGAAGCCATGTCTTCACGGCTAAAAGCAACAGCCATCCGATTGATTGAAATTGACAAAGAACTTCTCGATGAGCACGTTACTCGTGATATGAATCGTTTTCGCGATCTATCCAAAGAGCGTGCATCCATTGAGCACATTGTCGAAAAATACAATGAATATTTAAAGACGGTCGAAGACATGAACGATGCCCGTGCTTTAAGCGAAGACTCTGATCCCGAAATGTCCGCCATGGGAAAAGAAGAATATCGTACTCTGCTTCTTCGAGAAGAAGCGTTGATTGAAGAAATACGGGTAATGCTCGTTCCTCACGACCCCAACGATGAGAAAAATATTGTGGTTGAAATTCGTGGCGCAGTGGGTGGCGACGAGGCCAATATTTTTGCTGGTGACCTTTTTAGAATGTATTCCAAGTACGCCGAAAGAAATGGCTGGAAACTTCAAATGAATGTTCTCAGCCCCTCGGAAATGGGTGGCTTCTCCTTGGTTTCCTTTATGATCAAAGGCGATGGCGTTTACTCGAAACTCAAATTCGAAAGTGGCGCTCACCGCGTCCAACGTGTTCCAAAGACCGAAAGCGCTGGTCGGATTCATACCTCCACCGCTACGGTACTTGTCATGCCGGAAGCTGAAGAAATCGAGATTTCAGTCAACCCCGCTGATCTTCAAGTGGATACTTATCACTCACAAGGTGCCGGCGGTCAAAACGTCAACAAAACAGAATCCGCGGTTCGTATCACGCACTTGCCCACTGGCATTGTCGTAAGTTGCCAAATTGAAAAATCGCAAATCCAAAACCGCGAAATCGCGATGAATATGCTTCGTGCCAAACTGTTGGCTACAAAACAAGCCGAACAAGATGAAAAAATCGGAAATGAACGCCGGCTAAAAGTCGGAACAGGCGAACGTTCGGAAAAAATCCGGACATACAACTACCCTCAAAATCGCGTGACCGATCACCGTATCGGATTCACCATTCAACAACTGGATCGTGTCATGGAAGGTCAACTGGATGATGTCATCGATGCATTGATTCACTTTGATCAACAATCCAAATTAGCCGGAGAATAAAATGACTACCATTCGCCAAGTCTATAAAGAAGCGTTGTCTCCTGCTTTTGGCTTGGAAGAAATGACGGTTCGAATGCTTTTGCTTACCGCTAATGGGTTTTCTTCGATGACCGAACTCCTTTCTAAAATGGATGAACCTATGAAGGGTTTTGAAGAATATCAACGGCTTTTTGCACGGGTTTTATCAGGAGAACCCGTTCAATATGTCTTGGGAAAAACAACATTTTATGGCGTTGAAATTTGGGTTGACCGTAGAGTTCTTATACCCCGTCCAGAAACGGAAGAATTGGTCGACCGAATCGTGCGAGAGTTTAAAAACGTAACCGTCCCTTCCGTGGTCGCAGACATTGGCACTGGCTCGGGTTGTATTGCCTTTGCTTTAGAAAAACATTTTAGAAACGCCCATATATACGCGGTGGACTCTTCTCTTGAAGCGCTAGAAGTGGCCAAGATGAATAAACAGCATTTATTTAGCCAAATTTCATTGATGCACGGCGACCTTCTACTTCCTCTCATTCACGCGGGAATCCAAGTGGACCTTCTGGTATCGAATCCACCCTACATCCAGAAACGCGAAGATGTGGATTCAAATGTCTTGAGTTATGAACCTCATTCGGCGTTATTTGCTCCCAATGGAACGGATCACTATCGCTCAATGATTTCGATGGCTTCGCTTGTGATGAACGATGGTGGAAAAATGTGTTTTGAAATAAACTATGATCAAGAGGAATCTTTGAAAAGCATATTGAACCAATACATGCCTAATGCTCCTTATCAATTTTTCAAAGATATGCAAGGGAAAACACGCTTCTTGTTCATTACCTATATAAAGGAATCGAGGTAAAAACGATGAAAACCGAAAAACTGACCTTTCTTGATTTGGATGCTGTTGCAGACCTTCTGAAAAAGGAAGAAATTGTCGCTTTCCCAACCGAAACTGTTTATGGGCTGGGGGCCATTTATGATAGCGAAATAGCCTTCCGGCGATTGGTCGATGCCAAGAAAAGACCCGCGGACAAACCGTTTACGGTCATGTGCGCTTCGGTGGATGACATTGAGAAGATTGCGGTGATGGATAATCGTATTCGCAATATTGTAAAACGTTTGATGCCGGGACCATTGACGATTATTGTCAAGGCTCGTGAAAACTTACCTGTTTGGGTCTCGCTCCATACCGGCCGTGTCGGCGTTCGTGTGAGCGATTTACCTTTTGTTCGTGAAATGATTGGCCGTGTTGGAAAACCTCTCTTGGTCCCAAGCGCCAATAAATCGAGTGAACCGCCGGCCATGTCGGGCGAAGAAGCCTTCCATATTTTTGATGGCGAAATCGCGGGGGTTGTTTTTGGCCAAGTTCCTGGGCAAATGCCTTCGACCATCGTGAACATCAGTGATACAATTACTTTAGTCCGCCAAGGTCCGATTTCACTTGAACGGGTTCTTAAGGCGGCGGAGGATTAATATGAAAATCGTCGTTGCATCCGACCACGGTGGTTTCCGTTTCAAAGAAGCTATCAAAAAACATTTGATTGAGAAGGGCTATGAAGTCCTTGATGTAGGCACTCAAAGTGAAGCCAGTTGTCACTATCCGACCTTTGCCATCGCCGCGGGCGAGATCGTTGCCAAAAAAGAAGCTGAACTCGGTTTCCTGGTTTGCACCACCGGAATCGGCATCAGCATTGCCGCCAATAAAGTCAAAGGTGTTCGTTGTGCCATTGGTTATCATGATGAAGCGGTGCGCTTAACCCGGAATGATAATGATGCCAATATGTTGTCCTTTGGACAAGGATTTATGCAACTGGAGGATGTTTTAAGAAGAGTTGACCTCTTTCTAGAAACAAAACCCGAGGGCGGGCGACATGCCTTAAGGGTGAATTTGGTCAAAGATTACGAAGACAAGCATTTCAAATAAATAGTAAGGGGCATGGCCCCTTTTTTTGTCAATTCTTTCATTCGACTACCTATTAGATTGTATG
>JACCEE011417322.1_pt1 | contig 17749 bp, 23 predicted proteins | sample 7449931 | NCBI WGS metagenome assembly JACCEE01 (sample SAMN15323457, study PRJNA562643) | freshwater metagenome | isolation source: river surface water | place: USA:Blue River Watershed | collected 2017-08-19 | reverse complement strand
GCGATATTCTCGTTACCCTAGTGATGGGTTGCGCCACTGCTGATCTTGACCTTGTGACTTGTTTTAATCACGCCTATGAACAGATTAAAGACCGCAAGGGCTATCTGACACCAGAAGGCATCTTTGTAAAGGAGGCATGATGGCTTGCGATATTTGCAATTCACCTCTTTATTGTCGTGACCTTGGGAGTTGTCGCATGAGCAAACCATCAGCCCTTGATAAACAAGTCTCAGGCAGTCACTACAAAGACAAAGGCATCCAGCCAATCGTCTACATCCATGCAAATAATTTGGGTTTCTGTGAGGGTAATGTAGTTAAGTACATCACCCGTCACAAAGAAAAGAATGGTGCTGCTGACATTAAAAAAGCAATCCATTACTTGGAACTCCTACTTGAATTGGAATACAAGAATGATGCCGTTTGATGTTACGCGATGCGATCCAGAACACCCGGATCACTATTGTAATAATTGCAAGCTGTATATCAACCACTCAAAACAAACAATGGGGCCAAGAACACCTGTCGTCTTAGTTGAGACAAGTGCTTCTGAGGCTTGTTGTTATGTGCCGATTAGCCGCCTAGAACAGCGTTAATGGTCAGCAGGTTTGCTGTTGAACAAATCCTTCTCAGCACTCCTGCGCCTTACGAGTCCCTTGAGCTCCTTGCCGCCAGCTTTTGTCCATTGCATAAAGGCTTCAGCCGCACCTTCCCAGTCTTCCCGAAGAATCCTTTGACGGATAGATGACTTCTGAAAGTTACCTAGCCCTACATTGAAGGAAAATGCGACACAAGCATCAAACCTGCCCTGATGCCCAGCCAGATTGGGAGCAAATCGAAGAACACCACGTTCAAAATAAACGAGGTCATCTTTGAATATTTTGACCAATTCATCTTTTGACCATTGTCTATTGTGTTCTGGGCGTAAAGGATACTCTTTCCTTAAAGCGCCCGTGTAACCCTCTTTGCGAACCATTGGTAGCTTAATCTGATCTTGATAGATCACATGGCCCCAACCAATAGTCCACATATGGGCAGAGCATTGATACGGTTTATCCCGATAGCCCTCAAAGAGGTGCATCAAATGGATGCCAGCGTCAGAAGTTCTCACTTCTTATCCTTGCAGTTTTCAAAATGATACCTTTGCATATTAGCACCACCGCCTTTTAGTTTGCAATATGGGCACTCAACAATTTCTCTTTTCCCTTTACACGCATCACTAAGTTTTTGGCGATAGTTTGGATCAGATAGACGTTTAGCTGCGCCAACAATGTAAGGCTCACTACTTCTAGTAGTTCCTTTTGTCTTGCCATATCTTGCTTTTCGTTCTTCTTCTGACAGTTTTTGCATTACAAATTTCATATGAAAGTCAGCTTTTTTAGAGTGATGACTATCTCCACACGGAAAACCTGTTGCAGTATTACTGGCATTCAAAACTTTAGGATAAAAACAATCAAGCATGGCTTGCTCTAACGATCTTGCTTCATGTAAAGATTCGAGATGTTTTAGAACTTTAAAAACAAATTGACTTTCTCCATATTTGTTCCAAACGTTTTGCAAATATGGGCTGTGATGCAAGCCTTTGCGCAACAAAATTTTGTGTTCTTTGAATCTACGTTTGATATTAATCGCACTTCCAATGTAAGAGCGATTTGTTGGCTCATGCACTATTGCATAAACACCAATCATTTTTTATCCCAATTACGTGATCCAAACCAAAATCCCACAATCCCACCAAGCATGGACATTTCATCTGGGCTAAAAATAATATCGCTGAACTTGATAAGGTCATCCATAGAGGTAACCATCTTATCGTTGTACCAGACATACCAAGCCAACCATGCGTTAATCAGCACCAACTCAATTACAAAGATATAGGTAATAGTTGGACGGACAGTTGCCACATAAGTAGAGGCCCACCCTGCTGCTTTTTTCAGCACTGCTTTGTCGTGATCGAGTGCCGCACCTTGCATTTGAGCCGCAGTTTGCATCTCAACTTGCTGAGTCTGCAAAGACATTTGCTCAACCTTGATTTCTTCAATCTTGGCTTGAGCCGCAAAACCTTCTTTGGCAAGAGCTAACTCACGCTCTGTTTGAATTGCAGCAAGTGCCAGCTCATGCTTTTGATCGGCTTTATTCTGGAAGTATTCCAGCAGTTTGGGCAAGCCGGAGATCAGCAAGCCACCGAGTGTTGAAATTAAAGACAGCATTTCATTCCCCCAAAGATAAACTAGATTTTAAAAACTCAATGATGGACTGGGAATCCTCAACCGGCAAGACATAGAGGATGTCCAGCAAGTGGTGAGCGATGATGGCTCCACAGCAGAACTGGAGAAACCTGTCAAACCCAAGTTTCCAATCTGCGCCAACGTCAAACCACTTGAGAAGATTCCACACATCTCAACACCCGTACTTGCGACAGAAAGAGAACAACTCCCAACCACCCCACATCAGGATGACGAAGATCACAACAGACAGGATAACGGCGATCGCTGTTTCAAGGTCTTCCTGATCCTTTTGCTTCTTGCGCCGAGCGTCTTCCTTGGCCTTGCCTGCAGCCTTGGCAGCCTCGGCCTCCATCACCGTGGCGCGAGCCTTGATCTTCTGCCACACGTCCATTTTGTTGGCATTCCAGAACAGGCGCTTGAGGTCTTCTTCAAACTCTTTTTGTGAGTCAATGGCCAGCTCAATCTCCAGAGCCTTGCCCATGGACGAGCCGCCGAACGTGCCAGCCTTGGCTGCTTCAGCCGAGGCGATGGCATTGGCCTTGGCGTCAAAGTATTTGCCCAGCATGGGGGCCAGTGACTCCACACTCTGCGCGGTCGCACTGGCCTTCTTGACCAGAGACACCGCCTTGTTCACCGCATCGAGCGCGGCTTCTGGATCAAGCAGCATACCAATCATCTAAGCACCCATTGAAATAATGGCATAAGAGAAAACGTGACCCAAATGGTCAGGCAAGAGACAAGGGCCGCAGCGATAAAAGCGACGGCCCAGTCTTTCATTTGTCAGCCTTTGCGTCTAACTTATCAAAGATTTGTCGCAGAATGTCTTTGACTTCCTTGATGTCTGCGCGATAGTCGTCTTTTTTGACGTAATCGTTTGGCAGTTGCTTCTCAAGTGCTGCGACATTATCTTCAAGGCGTTGCAAGCGTTGCATGACTTGATAGAACACGAATACCGCAAGAAACCCTGCAACCGATACTACTAGGTTGAAAAGTTGTTGGTTATCCATTGCTTACCTCGTCTGCTGGCAGCGGAGTGTTCCCGGCTTCAAGCCATTTCTTGTATTCAGCGAAATCAGTGTTCGCGTCATCAAAAGGAATGAAGGCGTTGTCAGCAATGCGTTTGATGCACTGTGCGGGTTGGCCTAAATAGTCTGGTTGAAGTTGGTACATGATTAAAGCTCCGAGACAACTAAGACTTTATTCTCTTGAACAGAAACCACTTGCCCAGTTGAATAAGAATTTCCAGTAGTGAAAGAAAGTTGAACAAAATCGGCTGCTCCAGACGATCCGCTTAACGCCAAGGTTTCAGTTCGAACGCCTGCAAAATCAAGCACCACATTGGATGTTAACGAAACCGTAGGATCGGCACGCTTGCGAGCCTTAAGCGGAACGCCAATTCTGATATTGGTTGAGTTCCACACTGCGCCCTGCGAAAACTTGCCAACAAGTTCAGCGTATCTAAAGCACAAAATTTCCTCACGCCCGTAGTCCCTGCGCTCAAACGGTGAAGCAACACTACCAGCTTCAAGCTGTACGCCTGTGATGTAGAAGGTGGCTCCGTTTGTGGAGACAACATTCTGAGCGCCAGAAACCCCCCAGCCACCCCAAGCACCCCAAGTGTTTGGCGTAACGTTTTGACCACTACCAGCACCGAGGTTGAAATACAGCCGCAAGCCAACACCGTTGTCGGTGAGCCATGTACCACTAGTATCTCCGGCAATAGTGACTGTTTTATACTCCCATGTATTCGCCGCGCTGACTGTGTAAGTAGTGACATACCCTCTAGCAAAAGCGCTATTGACAACGGCTAGGCTAAACGTTCCGGTCAACGATGAACGCACCCAAAAAGAAACCGCGACTGTCTGCGCGCCTGCTGCACCATACCCAAGGTCTGCGACATTAAAGCCTTCAATGTTTTGCCCAATAGCGAAGTAGTCTCCAGACAGAAGCGAGTAAGCTGAGGATGATGTTATCCCAAGGTAATTCGTAAACCCCGAAGGAGGAGTAACTGAACCGGCATTCCGTTGAGCCGTGAACTTGCTCGACTGGCTGTTATTGAAAGACCATCTGTCTACCGGATATACGCCGGAATTACCTGTAACACTCGCACCAGCGTTTCTCTGGTCAATCCGCATATCACCGTTGATGATGCGGTTACGAAAGCCAAAGCCTTCAGTGCTTGCCAGAAAAGTGGCTCGGTCAGCCGATGCGCCAGCCAGTGTGGACAATTGTGCGTCATACGCCTGAACATCAGTGCCAATCGCCAAGCCGAGGGCTGTACGGGCGGCAGAGGCTGTTGTAGAGCCTGTACCACCACCAGCAATCGAGATTGCGTCACCAGTTGTGCCTGAATACAAGTCTTTAACTTGAGCCATCATCTCCCGAATGGCATCGTTAATGCCACTAGGAGCGCAACCTTCCGCCAAATTGATTCCATCAATATCGGTGTTATTTGATGGTGTCGCCGACCATTCACTTATTTTCGTCTTTGCCATAAAGGACTCCTTGGATTCGGTGGTTGCCTGATTTTACGCTTTAGGCGTTGACAGGGCAATTTGTTTATGAAAGAATGTTGGAAGGCTTAGACCTTGGGTGTACCAGACCTTTACAGTTCTAAGCCACTGGCTACCCCTTGGATGTTCGCACTGGTACTGCGGATGCCCAAGGGGTTTTTCTTTGGTGAACTTATGGAAATCACTCAACAGTTTTTGCTTGAAGTTTTTGAATACCGCAATGGAAACTTGTTTTGGAAAGTTGATCGCAGAGGGAACAAACTCAAAGGGAAACAAGCAAACAGACTTAAAAAAAGCAATGGCTACCAAGAAATCACTCTTAACAAAAAGAAGTTTTATGCTCACAGAGTAATTTTTATGATGATTCATGGTCGGTGGCCTGAGCAGATAGATCACATTGATGGAGATAGATCAAACAATTTGATTGAAAATTTACGAGAGGCTAACAACGCAGAAAACAATAGAAACACAAAACTCAGGGCAACAAACACAAGCGGATTTAAAGGAGTTGTGTACAACAAATTGAACAAGAATTACAACGCTTCAATTACGGTGAACTACAAGTCAATTCATCTTGGTTGTTTTGATACTCCTGAAGATGCCCACAAAGCCTACAAAAAAGCCGCGCTAGAGTTGCACGGAGATTTTGCAAGGTTTTAATGTTTGCGTTGCTGACCACTCGCTAATCTTTGTCTTTGCCATGATTTACTCCGTTAATCTTTTGGTTGCTGAGACTGATACAGCAGGTTGAACATTGTTGGGTAGTCAATTTGTGGAAGTCTGCGCTGAACATCCAATAAACCACGAGCGCCAACACCAGCACCATAAGCAGCTTCACCGACAACTCGCGGGGAAGAAACCAGAGCGCCGCCAGCAACAGCTGGAAGTCCACCAGTGCTAAACAAGCCAATGCCTCCAATCGGGGCGGTTGCTCGTTGAATACCACGAGGAGCCAACTCAGACAAAGCCTGACCAGCCAATGCAGGCATCATTTGGCGACCACCAGCAGCCTCAAGTTGAGAGGCTAAATCCATGCGCTGTCCGTAATTTGTATTTACGTTGTTTCGCATGATTGACTGAAGTTTGCGAAGTGCGGTATCAGCCGAGGATCGCTGACCAAGAGACAATGCCTTTTCAATCTCTTTAATCTGGTCACTTGCGTCCGAATACGCTTTCATAGTTTTTGCGTAAGTTGGAGCTTGTTTGTTAATCTCTTGCTTTAAAGAATTGTAAACATCACCAACAACCAGACGAGCTGTTTTTTGCTCAAATGGAATACTCTCAAGAATGTCTCCTACTTGTTGCTTTAGGGCATCAAGCCCTTCTGGGGTGTGGAATTCAGCAGGATCAAGATTCTTCCAGTCATTTATTTTTGCCTGAACCTCTGCTAACTTACTAGCAGCAGATTCATTTTTTACTTGACCCTTAAAGGAAACTTTGTCAAAAGCATTTCCGAGAGATTTATCAATCCCATCAAAACCAAGGATGGTCTTGTCTGTCTTGATTGCTGTCATGTTATTACGGTATTCGGCTTGTTTAGCCAAATTCATGTTTGCAAGATTTTGTTTTGCAGAATCAAGAACATCCGTAATCTGTGCAGTTCCACGAAGATTCTCGGTGAACATACGACCACGCTCACCACCTTCAGCGCCAGCACGAAACGCTTGGCGAATAGGCTCAGTACCAGTTCCAGTTGTCATTCCAAGAACAGGAGCAGCAACATTCCCAACAGCTTTAGCCCCTTGAGTTACAGCCTGAGTAGCAATAGAGACGGGATCAACTGCCCTTGCAACAGTACGCAAAGGAGCAGCAATGGCTCTAGGAGCCACAGTAGAACCGCCAGTAAGTACGGTACTTAGGTCTGCCATGACAGAGACAGGATCAGTTGCCACGGCCTTTTTAAAGCCTTCTTCAGTTCCATAACGCTGTTTGTAGAACTGTCCTACTTGATTGGCAACCTCACGCGAGGCTTTATCCTCACCAATCAATTGAACAAGTTTTTCTGGCAACAGATTTTGATAGCCACCAGCAAGAATATCCAAAATGGATTTTGTTGTCTGAACAGGGCTTGTTACCGCCGTGTAAATGTCTTGAGCCATCCGACCAGCAGAAGCTGGAACATTTGACACAGCACTCTGAAGAATATCAGCAGCCCCCATTTCGGAAAAAGATGTGCGAGAAATGTCAGAAACTGATTTTTTAGCAAAATCCTTTTTTGCTCTTTCGATTGCTTGTTCTCTGGTTACAGAGCTTGGAACATTCTCATAAACATGGCTAGTGCCATCAGCAAAAGTGACAGTAATATCAGCCATATTTACCACCCACTCCTAGATTTACCGGGTTTTTGTGGAGCCGCAATAGATTTTTCAATCTTGTCTGCGGCAGTTCCAAGACCAAACAGGCGATCCAGATTCTTGAGCGCATCCATGTTGGCCTCATAGCTCAAGTCTGGGTTTGTTGCCGCATTCAGATAAAGTTGCATTTCAGCATTGGAGTTCATCTGTTGTGCGCTCATGCCAGTGGCATTCTTGATAAGGTTTAGCAACAGAGGGCGAGTTTGTTCAATAGATTGACGTTGTTCTTGTGTCTTTGTACCAACTGCGCCACCAACAGCACGACCAACACCAGAGGATGAAAGTCGAGCGCCAATGTTTTCCATGCCACCCGCTTGAGTGCTAACAATACCGCCTTCCTGAAGGAGAGTGTCGTATTTGCCTTTAAGTTGCTCAACAGTTGCTGTAAGTTGGTCTTTAGCTTCAGACTTGGTGTTCGCTTTTTCCAAGTTTTTGGCTTTTTCTTGCTCTAACTTGGCCTCAGCCATCATTCGTTTGATTTCTTGATTGCCTTGAGTAATAGCATTTGTTTGATTGCGTTGCTCTGCAAGACTTTGTTGTGTTGTCTCAAACTGTTGCACTCGTTGAGTCATTTCAGACAATTGACGAACACGCTCATCAACTTTTGATGGCGTAATCAATCCAAGAGAAAAACTCTTTTCATACTGCTTTGCTAATGAACGGACATTAGCAGGGACTGTTTTATCAGTGCTAAACATTGCGAATGGGTTGTCTAGTCCTTGCGGAGCATTCATGCCCAAACCAGCAATTTGTGTTCTTGTATTAGTAAAAGGATTGACTTCAAAAACTTGCTCGTTTTCGTTGAATTTGACTATTTCTGGACGCATTGCTTTTTGAGCATTTACCAGATCAGCCAAAGTAGTCCGACCTTCACGGCTTGCCATCAAAGCAGGCGCGATGCTAGCAAGATCAAGCATAGCTGGTTGAGCAGCAACAGCGGGTGTTTCACCAATGTATCTGCCTTCTTCTTCAACCATTTGAGCTGGAGTGCCAGCAACAGCAGGACGGAAAGAGCCAGCCACAGCACGATCAATCATTGCTTGGCGAGCAGTTGCTTCTTCTTCCAGCTTACGTTTGCGTAGCAAGTCTTTGAGTTGGACACCCTGCAATTGGTCTTGCAGTTGGTTTTGCATGGCAGCAGAGTACAGTCGCTGGCCTTGTTGCAAGCCTTCAGCAATAGATTGACCAGTGTTGCCACCTTGGAACAATCGAGCCGCCAAACCATACAAGGCTTGTGCTTGTGCGTCATCACGGTTGCGCTGAATCTCTGCTGGACTCATGCCCAACAGACCAAGAGTTTCAGTGCCGCCAGTGCCGAAAATGTCAAGTAAGCCAGCCATGTTTAATCCCCCATACCCATAGTACCGCTAAACCAATTAGTAATAGGGTCATTAGAAACAGTTGGTGCGCCAAAGCCACTCAACCAGTTTGAGCCACTGTTCCACAGGTTGCCGATACCAGTAGAACCGCCAAGATTCTTATACAAGCCACCCAATGTTGCGGCAGTACCCAAGACATTCTGCAAGGTAGATGTGTCAGCAGTACCAGACTGAGTTTTGCTTCCTAAATTAGCCATTGGGTTGCCATACACGCTAGACAAGAAAGCCGACAAGTTCTGTTGCGGTGCGTTTTGCTGGAAGTTGAAACGAGCAATATCAGATTGCAGTTGTTGACCAGTGTAGCCTTCACGGGCTTGACCAGCCGCCAACAGATTCTGAATGTCTTGGTAGTCAGCTTGAGCCATTGCCGGAGCAGCCATCGTAGCGGCTTGCTGTCGGGCGCGTTCGTCAGCGTAGTTCTGATAAGCCAATTGACCAGCCGTGTTTGTCAGTTGCTGTGCCAGTTGACCAGAAGCACGATCTTGCAAAGTGTTCATTGCACCAGAGCCGTAACGACCAGCCTTGGATGCGGCAGAGCCAATGTCGCCAATAGCCCTTTGGAACTGAGTTGTTGCGGCTTGAGCAGCAGGTGCAAACGCACCTTGGAAGAATGGATTGCCACTCAGGTAGTTACCACCAATAGTGCCTTGCAGTTGTTGCTGTGCTTGACCAACCAGTGGGCTACCCTGCAATGCTCGTGTCTCCAATGCTTGCAAACCAGTTTGAGTGGTTTGAGATGGAGAAACATAAGTCTGACCGGGGTAGTATTGTGGGCCACCAGATTGATAAATCCGCTGTGCCTCGCTCAATCCGTAGCTTAAGTACGGTTGAATTGTTGGGTCAATTGTGGATGTGGTTGTAGTCGCCATGTTTCACTCCTGAAAGTTCGGATTCCATAGCGGTTGATCCACGGAATCCATTATATACACTTTAGCCAACAATGACATACGCATATGTCTTGTTTGCTGTTGAATTTGCAAAATGCGTTAAGGTCGCCGAACCCTTAGATTGGGCACTTGCGTACACAGAATAGTCACCAGCAGCATTTGTACCGTTTGATGACGCAAAGCTGACAGTCACAATCGCAGATGGCGTTGCTGGCCTTGTTGGGCTAGTTGCTGTCGGCAATTGCTCAAGTGAAACTGTCGTGCTGGTAGTACACCACACGATCTCAACATAGTCGTTTGCGCTCAACTCAACCCAAAAATTCAATGCCGCAATCAAGTGACCAGAAACACCACCATGACTGTTTGGAACAGAAAAACGACTGTTTGAGTTGGCGATATTTGTCCCATTCTTGCGGAACCAAATATCTATGTCCTGAATTTGCGTATCAGTATTAACAAACTGCAAACTAAATTGCACATTATAGATGCCGTAACTCTTGACTGTTATGCGGCTATCACTGGCAATGCTGATTCCGTTAGCAAAGTCTGTTGTTCCAAACTTGACAGGGTAAGCAGTGGTTGTAGATGCCGCAGTCTGGTCGGTGGAGTCCTGAAAAGCACCATAGGGCGTTGAATCAGTAAAAGCCGCAGCAGAGAACGGAATCAGGATGATCTTGCTGTCAGGGCTGATTCGCTCGTCATAAAGCGTTGTGGTTGTGGCATTACCCGTAGCAAGGGTAATTGTCCCGGTATTGTTCGTCTTGCCGTTCATGATGCCATTGACGACCTCGGAAACCACCCGAGGGTCTTGACCAAATGGCGGCAGTGATCTGAACATCGTTGCCATTAGCGAGTCCCTTGTCCAGACAAATCAACATCCAAACCAACAGCCGTTGACCAGTTGTTACCAGTTGGAACAATCTTAAACCGATGGTAGTTGCCGTTTGACCGCAAAGAAACGCGGTTTTCAGAATCAGCCGCTACAGCAGTGCCAAAGTTCAAATCTTGGCTTAGAAGCGTCCTAGAAGCCACTGAAACAGTCGCAGAGCCGTTATCTACTTGTGGCCTAGCCAATGTCACCACCGAGCGTCCACCAGCGTTTAAATCGCCTGTAATCAGTTGACCAGTAGCTGGTGATCCGTTGTAGGTCACAACATAAGCGCCATTCGTGCCACCAAGGAAATATTTACCGCCCATGTAAAGAATGGAGTCAAGGCTTACAGGCAGAGCATCAATACTGGCAGAAATAGAATCCAAGTTCTCAAGCGTTGTTGCAGATGTTGAAGCATCTGAGATGTAATCAGCGCCAGCATTGCCATAAGTCCATTTCTGTGTTTTGAAGTTGTAAATGATAAGTTGACGCTGTGCGAATGTGGTCTTAAAGTTCCAGATAATCAGCTTGCGAACAGGATCAACAGCCGCGCTCATGGAGTTAAATGCGCTCTCATCAGCGTTTAAGAAGAACCAGCGGTCTACCTTCTCAGCGCCAATTGGAATAATTTGCTGACCATCGCACATATAAAAGCCATCGTCCGACAAGAAGAACGACATACCTTGAGTTTGTGCAATCGAGCCAGCAGCAATACAGCCCTTGCCACGCGAGATGTTGTCAAACTGGAAAATGAAAGGCGTACCCACATAACTCATGCGGGAGATGCCTTTTTCCAGAAATACCAAACCAAACTCACCGCCACGGATGCCAACAATCTGACCGCCATCAGGAATGTCTTGGTAATCGGCTTGAGTTACTTGACTTGAACCCCAAGAAGTCTCAGCATTGATACCAGACCAGCGAACACGGGCAGGGTAAACGGTGCTTGATTCAGTTGTAAACGCAGTAACCACAAAGTCACGGACAACTGTCAAAAACTTACAAACAGGTGCAGAAGCGGCAAGGTCAGCAAAAGCCGTAGACGTTCCCAATGTATAGGCTTGCATTGGGTCGCTGTTGTTTGTCCCAATAATCACATTGCCAAACTGAGTGAATCGGAAGCGATCATTGCTTGCGTTAGGCGTATAACCACCAGACTTTGACACATCAGTTAGCGCACCAACACCAGACACATCGTAAATCTTGGTTGAACCAGCGGCAAACAGTTTGGTTGTGTTGGCTGGTGTTTTGCCAGCAACAAGGGTTGTCAAGTTCTCAGATGCTGCGGCAGAGAAAGTTGCGGCAGTAGGCAAAGGCCCATAACCAATAGCCTGAGAAACCACGTTCTTGGCATCAGTCAATGCGCCAGAAATCCCCGGCTGGTCGGGCATCCATTCGCCAAATGTTAGTTTTGTAGTTGCCATGAATTATTCCCGTTTGATGCCTGTGTCCAAGTATTGCTAGACACTGAAATATCAGACCAAGTGTTTTCAGATACGCTGATCTCAGACCATGTGTTTTGATTGCCAGAAGTCACTGTCCAAGTGTTCTCAGATTCTGTGTCATCAACCCAATCGTGACCATTCGTTCCAGCGGCTGTAACTGTCGTATCGCAATAGATTGACGCAATGCCATCACAAATAACATTTGCAGACGCTGAGACTTGAGCATCACACTCAACACTAGCCGCGCCATCAGCAACGACACCACCCAAGGCGGTTACTGTTGCGGTACAAGATACTGCGGCATCAGCGGTACGCACACGAATCGCGTCAGCAGTAACTGTTGCATCAGCCGTAACACTTGCGGCAGCGTTTGCAACAATCCCGCCAAGAGCCGTGACAGTCGCATTGGCAGTAATAGCCGCATCACCAAACTGAACTCTTGTGCCACTAGCCGTAACAGTAGCAGCACAATCTACAGCGCCAGCACCATACTGAACACGGATTGCTTCAGCAGTAACAGTAGCGTTTGCCGTTACAGCCGCATTTCCATACTGAACACGGGTAGCGTCAGCAGTGACCGTTGCAACAGCATCAATACTAGCGTCAGCCAGCCTAACTCTTATGCCATCAGCAGAAACACTTGCAGATGCCGTAACACTTGCAGATGCAAGCTGAACACGAATTGCTTGGGCATCTACAGTTGCTGTTGCATTGACAGAACCGTAAGCATTCCACAGCGTGACCGATGTTATGTAGAGTTCGCTATCCAGCGTGAGCGTCAGATCGTCAAGACTAGCCTTTAGCTGGTCAAGACTATCTATCGTCCACGGTGGGAGCAAATCAGCCATATCAAGCCAAAGTGACGCTCAGTGAACCAATGGCGACACGGAAAACGTCACCAGTTGCAATTGTTTTCGATGCGTCCAAGGCAGTGTGATACAGCAAGTTACCAGCGGTAGATGCGTCACGGATGCCGATATAAGCAACAGTTCCCCAAGAGCCAGTGGCTTGAGGGAATTCAATCGCGGCAGTGTTGGTAGACACACCGTTAGAAGGCGAGCCAAAAGTAATAGATTGACGAGCGTAAGAGCCGCCACTTACTTCAGTGCCAGTATCAGCGTCAGTAGGATCGCTCGTGTATAGAGCCAAATACACAGTCGTTGGAGATGTGTAGGAAGTGTTGCGGAGAGTTGCATTTATAAGTGCGTTCTCCAAGTAGTTAGACATTTCAGCCATGATTTACCTCACAGAGTTGATTTCATTGCAAGCGGTACGCCTGAATACTGACCTTGCTCGTCAGAGCGTGTAATTGACGCAAGCGCACGATCAAACATAGTTCCCCATGTGTTGATTCGGGCATCGTTCATCAAATAAGGCTCGGCTTCAAGCAAAGCGCCATAAAGCAAAACATCAGGCGTATTCGCCAAGAAAACATTGCTTGTGTTTGTGTCGCTCAAGAAAGGAGGCGCTGCAAAGTAAAGCATCTTTACTGTATATACAGCGTCAGGAATAGGAGCAAGTTGGAAGTCATTAGCCAAGACTGTGTAATCCAGTGGCTTGCCTGATTCCCATGTGCGGGTGTTACGGCTAAACGCAGAAGGGCTTGCGTAGTTCAGCGGTTGTGGAGGGCTTCCGTTGATAACCAAGTCACGCACTTCAAGGAAGTCGCTAGGCAGTTCAACAGTGCTGTCAGCCGCAACAGTGGAAGTAGTGACAGATTTGAGCATCTGACGAATACGCAGATCACGGCGCAAACGAGTCTCTGCCAAACGAATGAAGTCTGGAATCTGTGTGGTCAGGTCTGAACGGGCCAGATAACCAGCGATGGTCGTCTGTAAATCAGAGTAACTTGTAAAACTCATTTAGATTACTCCCGGACGAGTACGCCATGCCCGATTGTCAGGGTTGTTCAACCACATAGCAAATCGAGCGTTATCAATCACATGAAACCCACGCATGATGCCTTGATGATTCAAGTCGTCAATTGCAGTCATTGGAATAGACGCTACTTTGTTGCCATACAACTCATCAGACCACTTGGCCCGTTCGTCATAGCTGTTGAACTCTTTTTTATTGCGTTCAACAATGGCAGTCACATCTTGGGCAGTTTGAATGACCAAGCCACCTTCACCATCAGCGTGTGCAACAGATTTGCGAAATGTAGGGTTTTCCATGATTGCAATTCTATCATTGGCGTGATAAAGAAAAAAGCCCCCCGAGGTTGCCCAAGGGAGGCTTTGACTAACTTTCGTTAGATTAGCTCAAGTCAGCCACGATACCGTGAGCAGCTTGGTTTTTCACTTCCAAGGTCAGTTCGGCCAACAGTTGGGTCTTCTCGCTGTCGCCAGTCTTAGCCAATTCAATGGTTTGGAAGGGACGCAAGTAAGCCACAGCAGCCATGTCGGGGTCGACAATGAAAGCAGTCTCGTCACCAGCGTTAGTGCTGTTCATGAAGCGGTTAGGCACAACCGAAATAGTGCCAAAATCGCTCATGTACACATCAGCAGCGCCGATGATGGTGGTTGGCTCGTTGGAAGGAGCCATGTAACGCTGTGCAGCGATACCAGCAAAAGCCGACACGGTTTGCTTGTGAGTGGGGTTAACCATCAAGACTTTTGGCGAACCGCCAGAAGTGTAAACTTCAGCGATCACAGTCTTCAAGATTGTCTCAGTGAAGGTACGGTCAGTACCATCTGTACGAGCAGTAGTACCACCCGAGCCAGCCACGCCAGAAGTGCCGCCGTCATAGTTGCTGTTCAGCCATGCTTGCAGACCGCCCAAAGTGCGAGCAGTGCTGGAGTCACCAGCGGAAGACACTTGGTTGGACAACAGGGTCAACTCGATGTTGCGCTTCAGTTCAGCCGAGACTTTAGCCAATTGGTAAGCCTTTTCAGACTTACGACCAGCTTTGTCAACAGCTTCCAAAGTGCCAGCCACAGCAACAGACTTAGTGAAAATCTGAGTGCGGTTGCCGATACGGGTTGTAGGCGATGCGGTGATGGTCGAGGCATCAGCGCCTTCAACTGCACCACCCAAGGCGGCAGCAGCCAAAGAGTCAGTTTGCCACTCATGGTAAGTAGCGGTTGCCTTTGTCTTGCCGATAGACGACATGAAAGGAGTGTCGGTGGGGCTGATGTTATAAATAACGTCAGAGAGGTCTTCGCGCATACCGATAGCGGTATAGGTCTGGTAGGTTGCCATTTTTAAAGCTCCAAAAATTTAAAGGAATCGTTCAAATGCAGCAGCGGCATCACGGACTTTGCCAGTTTGACGCAACCGTTGCATAGCTTGTTTCTCTTGTGACGACTTAGCATTTGGCGTTGAAGTTCCGGGTTTGAGCATCTTTGGGGCTTGCTGGACTTTCTTCAAAGTCTCTGGCTTACCCTTTTGAAGTTGCTCAAACTTCATTGCTTTATACAAAGTCAGCACAGCGCGATGGTCATACACTGAGGCGAGTTCCTGATCTGACCAACCAACAGATTTAGCGTATTCACGGATTTCTTTCCGAATCGCATCACCTTTTGGCGTTGCCAGTTCTGGGATAACAGACGCTAGCTTCTCAGCTTCAGACTTGAGGTGGTTTTGCAATGACTGCTGTTGCTCGGCTTGTTGCTGTTGGGCAATGCGTTGCTGTTCGGCACGAACTACTGCTAACTGTTTCTCTCGCTGACTCTGTTCCGCTACCTTCACGGCATAGCCGATTGGGTCTGTTTCTTTCAAAACTTCTAAGTCCTCACCCTTATTCTGCTGACTCAGGAAGCTATCCAAAGCCTGTAGTTTCTGGGCGTATGCTTGTCGCTCTTGTTTCACTTGCTCAAGATGTTGGCGTTCGGCTTCAATTGCCTTGCGCTGTTCAGCCAGAGCCTGAGACTTTTGGGTGTAATCCTTGCTACGCTGATAGCCGTTGATAAGTTCGTCAAGTTCAACCTCAACTTCCTCACCACCGACTTTTGCCTTGTATCGGGGTTTTACTTCCTCTACAGGCTCTGATTCTTCTGAATACTCAGCTTCCTCAGATTCAACCTCACTAGTCGCTTCAAGTTCTTCGGTTGATTCCTCTGGTTGGCCTTCTTCGGCTCCGTTGTCATCACCCATCAAACCCATAAACGCATTAGCGGCTTGGTTTACGTTCAGGCTTTCACTCCCCGAGGGGTTGGTGTTTTCCATGTTTAGTCTCGTTTATCGCCAGAAACCGTCTGGACTGCGGGTAACCGAGGTTACAAAATTTTCCATTTTTTCTCTTGAATCTTGGTTTCTGCGGCTATGCCTTGCAAGTGTCCAAGAAACAGATCAAGCGTCTTGATGTGGCTATAGGCGGCTTCACGCTCGTCAACCTCATCTCGATTTGTGTTAATTATCACACTAATCTGCTGATTTTTCAAATCATCCATAACTTTTATGAAAAAGTCGTCTTTCAGCAGATTGTTGGCCCACTCAGCCTGACGTTTTTTATCAATCATTAGTAGACACCGCCAACGCCATCAGCATAGCCACAATCATTACCACCCCAACCACCGCCAGCTTGATCCGATGTGTATCCACCAGAATCGCTACTATTGCTCCATGCAGCACCTGACAATGGGCCACCACCAAGACCAGCAATAGCGGCCTGAGTTTGCGCCTCAGTCATCATATTTCCAACAGAGCCACCAGATTGCATTGCATCCCTAGCGTCATTCCAAGCCTGCATAGCTGATTTAAAAGCACTAACAGGGTTAGTTGTTTTGCCCATTGCCAAGTTATACAAGCCCAAGCCGGGGACTACTGCTGGCAATACAGAACCAATAAGGTTGCTGTTTGCTCTGCCAAAAGCGTCTTTGTAAGCCTGACCTTCAGGGGTGTTCATGAAGTTAAAAACGGCTTCTTGTTCTTTAGACAAAGAAGGCACAGTAGAAGAACCACCAGAATCACCCATACGAGCCGCAAGTTGTGCAGCAGTAGGATCAGGAATATAAGAAGTCCTGTTAATGTCAAAGGCTCCGGGCGTAAATGCCGCCATTGGAGTTGCGCTGACAGGCTGACCACCATACTCAGTCATGCGTTCAACAGGGCCAAAACTCTGAATATCAGAGACAAAGCGTTGAGCGCCTTGAGTCGCTGGCTGTACCGCCATTGTTTGTGGCTGGTACTGGCTTTGGATAGCGTCAAGAATCTCGTTAAGAGTTGGGACAGCGCCTTGTGGGGTACGCTGGCGCAGTTTCAGAATGTCTTGCAGTTCTTCGTAAGTCATAAATCACCCCGGAATTTCAATGTTGGAAGTAATGCCAGCGCCAACTTTCATGGCCTTCAGTTGTGCCTCTGCTTCAAACTCTTGCTGTTTCATAGCAAAGTGCATATTCATCTTCTCACGCTCAATCTGAAGTTTTGAGGCTTCTTTCTCACGCATCAGTTGAATCTCAGCAGCGGCTTTCTCGCGTTGAAGTTGCAACTCAAGTGCGGCCTTCTGGCGTTCAAACTCCATTTCGGACTGCATCTTTTGCTGTTGCATTTGCATATCAGCTTGGAATTTAGCCTGTTGAGCCTGAATGTCTGCCTGTGTCTTAGCCATCAAAGCCTGAACTTCAGGCGGCATTTGCTGCTCTTGTGGAGGTGGGTTAGACAGTTGCTGGTCTTGCTCTGCGCTAATTGGCTTGAAGAACTCAGCAGAATCTTTAAAGCCAGCGGCCTCAACCATACGGCCCAAAGTGCCACGATACTGACCAAGCGAAACCAGAGGGTTAGCAGGGCCGTACTGAGCAATCATCTGTTCTTGTTTAGACAAGACCATATTCAGCATAGCCATTTGCTGATCGCGGTTGCCGTTACCCAAGCCGACATTGATAGAAATGTCAAACTTGTTGGCCCATGTACGAGGGTCAATGGTCACATAAGTGCCGCGCAAACGAATGATTCGTTCTTTCTGCTGGTACTTGCTGACCAAGTGCATGATGCCCTCAAACAACTCTTTGACACCAGATTCTGCAAAGATTCGGGCAATCAGTTCAATCTTGCCAGCGCCAGCTTGTTGCATCGAGGCTACTGCGGCGGCGGTCACATTCTGCAAAATGTTTGCGTCCAAACCCTGCGACATTTCAG
>JACCEE010381026.1_pt1 | contig 17762 bp, 13 predicted proteins | sample 7449931 | NCBI WGS metagenome assembly JACCEE01 (sample SAMN15323457, study PRJNA562643) | freshwater metagenome | isolation source: river surface water | place: USA:Blue River Watershed | collected 2017-08-19 | reverse complement strand
CTCCAGTTTGATCAAAAACGATGGGTTGGTCTTGATAAAATTTCCATAAATCTCCGTTGACGGTCAGCGAAGACTGATCAAGATGCAGTACGTTAGAGTCGGGAAAAACAACCAACATTCCCTCTAAATTTCCTTGATTTCTAGAGGGATCTCGAATCAAATCCGAGGTAAATCTTAGGGTGTCGTTGTGGACAAAGGTATTGAAATTGGCCGTGGTTAAAACGGTAGTGTCGTTCACGGTAATGGTATCGGTTTGGACGGAAATCGACATTCGACTGGTATCGGTATTGACCACTACAATTCCACCTTTCATGCGTGTTCCTCCAGCATCTATGTAAGGAATGAGTACCCTCGATAGGCTTCTTCCTACATCGGATCGAACCAAACCGGACCCGTGGAAAGGAGCAGCGCACCATCCTTTGATTTGAAGTAAGTCGGCGATGGTTTCTGGATCCTTCACCCAAAATTTCCAATCGAAATTGGCCGAAGGCAAATGTGGAATGGGGTCGAGGTAAGCCGGCACGTGGGGCTCGGCCAAATTATTGGCATATTTCCATAAATCCAAGAGCGGATATTGGCCGGTAACACTGGCGTTTAACCAGGTCGACTGTATTCCCACAGTACGTTTATTTCCCTCCAATTGGCTGTAAATTTCCATTTCGGGAAGCGTAAATACTTCATTGGAGCGGTGATAGACGAGGGATTTCCCCATCAACGTTCCAATGAAATCATCCGCGTTACTGCCTTTTCCCTGAAAGGTAAAGTCGCCAGAAACCCATTCTTCGTTTTTGGAAAGCCCCAGTTTCTGAAGGTCAATTTTGGTCGCGTGAAATGCAACATCGCTGATTTGTTTAGCGGGATCGAGGGCAACATTTCCTTGGATAAAAAATTGTAAACCCGGATCGGCGGATTGTAATTTCCCATGGAAAAATCCTTCACCAAAAGCACCGTCCATGGAAATGAGCTGATAACGTTTCCCTTGAAACTCCAGCTCACTCAGGGCACCTTGAACAGGCCCTTTCAACGAGAGGAGGTCTTTCCCAGCCACATTCATATTCCCTTGGAAAGTGAAGTGGGATATTCCCGAATTTTCAGGTAGAAAAGGGGTTAGATCTAGGTTTTCGGTGGATAAATCGCCTTTGATTTTGAATCCGTTATTCCATGTAATATCAGATTTTGAGGTAATTTTCCCGAGATCAGATTCCAAGAATCCATCGGTTTTAATCGACGATTCTCGGTAAGCGGCTTCCCCTTCAAATTGGATGGTTCCCAAGGGTTTTACTTTCTCCGCCCAATCGTTTTGGTTCATTTGCGCCAACACTTGAGCGGGATTGATGTTCACCTTTGCGCGAGATGCACCCACCTGAAGTTGAGCTACATCATCCCAATTTTTGACTGAAAAATTCCCCGATATCACGGTTTTCCCATCGAGTGCCACCACCAATTTTTTTGCTTTTGCGGACTGATTTTCCAAAATAAAACTACCCTTCACCAAGGCATTTCGTTGAAATGGAACGTCCACATGAACTAATTTTTGTAGGGCGTTATTTCGAAAATAAAGCGAATCAAATCTGGCATCAATGCGTTGGTTTTTCTTCGAACCACTCACTTGAATGGAGCCTTTGGCGATGGCTGTACTTGAGCGGAGATGAACTTTTTTCAACCAAAGTCGATCGGTTTCTAGTTCCAACTCTACGTAACCACTTTTTATTTTTTCCGTGCGGTTGATCTCGGTTGAAAATTGGGTTACCCGCCCTTCAATTTTTTTTGCGATCGTCCAATTTTCAGCTAAAAAATTGGTTTCGGTAAGAGCGATGTCTTTTTGGGAAAGGATGGGTCCATCGTTTTTGCCCTTAAATCGATGATATTCCAAACGAATATGGCTTCCTTGGATTTTCTCCAAAAAGATGGGTACCGTCTTGGAGTCGGTTTTTTTCTTTGTGGAACTTAGTGCTTCAAGGATAAAATCAAAGTTATAGTTTCCCTGGGCCGAAGTTTCTCGCACACGAACAAGCGCATGGTCCAGGTAGGTCGCCGAAAAGTGAGGGCTTTTTTGAAGGCCCATCCAACTTTTGATTTGAGTTTTTAGCGTTTTGGCGTAAAGAAGCGTGTCGTTCTTTTGATCGAGAAGGCATAGCCCGTGAAGTTCAATGCTTCCGTTTAACCGAATATGAACGCCTTCCACATCGAAGCGTGCGCCCAAGCGATCGGAAAATTGCGATAATCCCCAGCGCACGTAAAACGTTTGAACCGAGGGAATCCACAAAGTTCCGAAAAAGCCCAAAAACAAAATCAACAATAAACCCAGGTAGGTACGAACGCGGCGGTACCACGGACGGTTTCCTGAATTTTTAATGGGTTGATTTTCAGTCATGTTTGTTTACAACTTGGGCAATTAACAAAAATAGGTGTTTCTTTGCAAACGGTTTCCCAATAACTCGTTAAAAATGTCAACAATTCTAGGGATAGAGTCTTCTTGTGACGACACTTCTGCCGCTGTGTGGAAGGACGGAAAAATCGTGAGTAACGTTGTCGTTTCCCAAGAAATTCATCAGAAGTGGGGAGGCGTCATTCCCGAGGCGGCTAGCCGAAATCATTTGCAAAATATTGCACCCGTAGTCAAGGAAGCCATGGCCCAAGCGGGGTGCGACTTTACAGAACTATCGGCCATTGCATTTACGAAAGGTCCAGGCTTGATGGGCCCCTTGTTGGTGGGCGGGCAATTTGCGAAAGGATTGGCCCAATCGTTGAATATCCCTTTGTTGGGCGTGAATCACATGAAGGCCCATATTCTCGCTCATTTGATTGAGGATCCCAAACCCGATTTTCCGTTTCTCTGCCTCACCGTTTCGGGCGGTCACACCCAATTGGTTTGGGTGCGGTCGTCGGTAGAAATGGACGTACTTGGTGAGACCTTGGACGATGCTGCGGGGGAGGCGTTCGATAAAATGGCCAAGCTACTCGGTTTGCCTTATCCGGGCGGGCCGCACCTGCAAAAATTAGCCGTGAACGGAAACCCCAAAGCCTTTTCATTTACGATCCCACAAACGCCCGGTTTGCAATTCAGTTTCAGCGGATTAAAAACCCAAGTAATGGTTTTTTTGCAGAAACAAGGTCCGGGATTTTTATCGAAAAATGCGGCCGATTTTGCGGCTTCCATTCAGTTCACCATCGTTGAAATTTTGATGCGAAAATTAAAGAAAGCCCTTGTAGAAACGCAAGCCAAACGAATCGCTTTGGCAGGTGGCGTATCCGCCAACGGACCCCTGCGTTTGGCCTTTCAGGAGTTAGCGAAACATCAACATTGTGAAGCATATATTCCTGCTTTTCAGTATTGTACCGATAATGCCGGAATGATTGCCTGCGCCGGTTTTGAGTTGTGGAAATCGGGGGTTTTTGAGGATTTATCGTGCAGTTCCGAACCTCGATTAAAATTTTAAGCAACCGCTTCAAAAAAAATGGTCTTTGTAAACAATTTTTATGGACGAAAGTTCCTAAATTGTGACTTTAAAAACCAACCCAATCATGAAAACAAAAAAGTGGATCATTGCCCTTTTTGCGGCATCACTTTTCGGCTATTCCAATGCTGATGAATTACATCACGATGCCTCGGTAACGTTTTATGCTCGTGGCAGCAAGCCCACTCCTAAAATTCAACGGGAGATTTCGGAATCTACCGAGTGGAAGAATTTTCAGATGAACCACGGAAATTGGTGGGCGAGTTTCAACGAGGACAACCGTTTGCCTCACCGCGCTTTCGGACGCGGCATCCGCGTAGCGGGTTACACTCCAGTTCAGCGCGCAGAGTCGTTTATCCAAAACAACTTGGAAGCCTTGGGCATGAAAAATGTTCAACTCAGCGCTCCAAAAATTACCATAAACCAGAAGCATGATTTTGTTGATTACACCCAAACGTATCAAGGCATTGAGGTTTGGAACAGTCGTTTGATGATTCAAATGAGTAGAACGGGAGAAGTTATTTGCTTCGGAGCCGATGTGTATCCTCAAATTTCCATTTCTACTGCTCCTCACAAAAGCAACGCACACCTATTGGCATCCGCCAAAGAAAACGTAACCGGAAAAGTGGTTGAGGAGAAAATGGGCGACATGAAAATTATCGCTATCCCAGGTGGGACATTCGCTTTGGTGAAGGAAATCACCATTTCAACCGAAGATGTTTTCAAAGTGCCTTCCAAATGGTATACCTTGGTAGATGCCCATACCGGAAAGGTGTGGTACCGCCAAGATCAAATTAGCCACGTAACCAAGCAATTGGTGGTGATGGGACGAGTTTCCAACAATGCCTTTGTGAACCCACTTCAATCGAAAGCTCTTCCCAATTTGTGGATTGAAAACGGTTCTTTGGTGAACTTTAGTGATTCTACCGGGATGTTTAACATTCCCAACATTACGACTCCAACTTCATCCACCATTCGTTTGAAAGGAAAATATGCTTCTGTACAAATTGGAGGAACAGCTGGAAGAACTCCAGCTTTTACGCATACCCTTCAACCCAACTCCACCATCGACACCCTGTTTTTTGATGGCAGAGGTACTTCTCCCGACACCGCGTCCATGGATGCTGTGTTCGGTTATTACCACGTGAACGTTGTGCATGATTACATGAAAGGGTTTTACCCAACCTTTACTCGAATGGACAACGCCCTTCCAACCAACATCGATCTTACCTCTGGAACGTGCAATGCGTTTTACAACGGTTCATCGATCAACTTTTACCGACAAGGCGGCGGTTGTCCATCGTTTGCCTTGGTTGCCGATGTCATTTACCACGAATATGGACATGGAATTAACGACAAATATTACCAAAATGGTGGTTTTACATTCCAAAATGGTTCTTTGGGTGAAGGATATGCCGATATTTGGGCCATGGGAATCACAGCTGATGCCGTTTTAGGACGAGCTTCATCTTTGAATCAACCAACTTCATTCATCCGTCGTTATGATCTAGCGCCAAAAGTATATCCTCAAGACTTGGTAGGAGAAGTTCACGCCGATGGTGAAATCATTGCTGGCGCATGGTGGGACGTTGGCGTGTACATGGGCAACCTTCAACAAATGATGCGCTTGTACGCCGAAACGTTTGATGCTCACCCCAACGGTCCTACCGGAAACGAAGGGGAGGTGTATACCGATGTTTTGATTGCCGCTTTGTTGGCCGATGATAACGACAACAACATCAGCAACGGAACACCCAATGATGCATCCATTATTCGAGGTTTCGCGCGCCATGGTTTGACCTTGCTTACCTCCGTAGATTTGATCCACATGTCGGTTGACCAAGCCGCCAGCGCAGCACCCATTAACCTCACCGCTACCTTTTTGTACGCCGGTAACAACGCCAATTTCCCATGGAGAACTTACTTGGCAGGGGCAAAAGTTATTTATCGCGTTAACCAACAAAACCGTTGGGATACCACCAACTTAACTGCTTCGGCCACTCAAGGCGTTTACAACGGCAACATTCCGCAGCAATCTGCAGGTACCTTGATTTCGTATTACATTGCCGGCAGCGATATTTTTGGAAACCTTTCCAATGTTCAACCCAATGGAACTTCCAATTTGCCTTATTTTACCCTAGTTGGATTCCAAAACAAGCGCACCGAAGATTTTGATGTGGTTCAATCGGTAGGTTGGCAAGAAGGATTACCGGGCGACAATGCCGCAACCGGAATCTGGGAGTTTGGAACTCCGGTCGGATCTTACCTTACGCCCAATGATCCGAACTCTATCGTTCAGTGTTCACAAGACGCCACAACAGGTACAGGCACTGATTGTGCTGTTACTCAAAATGCACCCAATACCACGTCTCCCGCTGGCACGGCCGACGTTGATGCGGGTGTAACCACCTTGAAATCTCCAGCTTTTGATTTGTCGGCTTACGTTCAACCCGTTATTACTTATAAAAGATGGTTCTCAAATGGTCAAGGAGCAAATCCTGGAAACGACCCCTGGATTGTTGATATTTCCAACGATAATCAAAACTGGGTATCGGTAGAGCGTACGTATTCTACCGACCGTAATTGGAGACGAAATGCCATCCGTGTTCGCGATTATGTTACCCCAAATGCCACCGTTTATTTGCGCTTCCGCGCTTCCGATAGCACATTAACTGGGTCGAACAACGGACAAAGTTTGGTAGAAGCCGGGGTAGATGATGTTGGTTTTTATGATGTAAGTTCGGTTGGGGCCGTTGAATTGGATGGAATGATGGGCGTTACCCTTTTCCCCAATCCTTCCAGAGATGTGGCAACCTTAAGTTTTGAAACCAATCAAACGCAACATGCCATGGTAAAAATTACCGATGCAGCTGGTCGATTGATTGAAGCCAATAACTTGGGGGTTCTCTCGGTTGGAAAACACAACTACCAATTGAAAGGCGACCGCCTTCCAGCAGGGGTTTACCATGTAACACTCGAAAGTGGTTTGGGAATCACCAAAACACTTTCATGGATGATCACCAAATAAATTGCACAACGATAAAAAAAGGGAGGCCATCGGCCTCCCTTTTTTTATGCGTTTTTATGGTGAACGGGATGTCTTCGAAATCGGCGGAATACCTGGTTGCGTAGGAGAGCTAAAAACTGATGATATTCAAAGGGTCGACGGGCGGAGTGTAAATTCATGGCTTTCACGGAAAGGTAAATACCCAATAACAACGATCCAAAAGCGCCACCCCAAATCCCAGGTTGCCAACCGATAAAAATAAAGCTATCATAGACCCCGTGGAAAAAGGTGGCAACCAGAAGTCCCGAAATCGATAACAACCGTCGGTCTTTCATGGCGAATCGGCTCACGCCCAAAAAATAGCCCATCAAAATGGAAAAGGTAGCGTGAGCAGGGATGGCTGTTAACATCCGCGTTAATGCCAAATTCAATTTCATGGAGGTGTTAAACACATAGTACATGTTTTCCAACGTAGCGAAACCCATGCTCACGGCTAAGGAGTAAACAATCAGGTCGTAAGGTTCCTTCACTTCGCGGTCGTAAAAGGCGACCCAACGAACAAAGAAATACTTGCTTAACTCTTCAATGAATCCAACCAACAAAAATGCTTTTACCACATCTCCTGCGATGCCTCCAAATCGCAACCCTGGCAAATATTCTCGCTGTAACAATGTAATGGCCAATGTAACGAACAAACTCGCCACACCCATCGAAAAATAACGAATGACTTTACTTACAGCCGTTGGGGTGCGATCCCGCTGATAGACCAACATTAGGATTACCTGAGCCGGAGCCAAGATGAGTGTTAATACAATGAAAAAGAATGCACTCACTTCAATCCTGCCTTTTCTTTAATGGATTTAGGTAAAGCATCAACAGATAAAAGTACGGAAATGGTATTCATTCGAGCGTAGGCTTCACTTACGTAAATATGACCTTTCAATTCAGAAATTTCGCCCCAAGAGTTTTTAATCACGTAATATTTTCCACCCTTCTGATCTTTCACCATACCTGTGAGGTGCATCAAGTGATCATCTTGGGTATTCAATTTCATGAATTCTTCTTGCCTCTTCTCTTGGGTTACTACCAAGGAATTGGAAGGTTCTTCCCACAACTTTTTGGCATCTTCACTGGAATATTCACTCCAAGTTTTTTCGGGTTGAAGCGCCAACCCTTTTCCCGCATTGAATCCTTTGTTGCTCACGTCGGCGTCCCACGTAACGGAATAACCGTTTTGAATAGCCTGTTCCACAACGTTCATCATTTCATCCAAAGGCAAATTGTAGAAACTACCGTTGGAGAAATTGTCAGGCACTTCCAATACAAACGATTGATAAAAAGGATGATGGGAGAAGGACGTTAAACTGATGTATTTCTTCGGATCGAAGCCCATAAAATCGGCGAATTGTTTGGGCGTGTACCGTTTCCCTTGAAATTCAAACGACTCAGGCACCACGCCCAAGTAAGCGTCGAGCACCCGTTGTGTGGCCTCTAGCCAATGTCCGCTGATGCTTCCCGGATTGGAAGCGGCGTAAACCCCAGCCATGGCTTGAAGAACTTTTTCCAATTCTTCGTGGTTGTGAATGGCTCCTTTTTTACCAGAATACGCACTTTCAGGCATCAAGCCGAATTCGGCCGCTGCTGCAATTTGATCGTGCGCCAACGCCCCTTGAGAAAAATTCGCTTTCCCTTGGCGTAAAATGAAATTGCGCATTTTTTGTTCGTAGATCTTCCGAACAATGTACATCTCACTTAAATCTACCGCGGGTTTTCCGTTTCGAAGAAACTCCGATTCCAGAAAACTACTGGTGCTGAAACTCCAGCACGTTCCCGTTTGGTCTTGAGATTTTACAGGCGTTTCTGCAATTTTCTTGATTTCAGAAAATTGGTAACCGCGCAAGGTTTGGGCAGAGATCTGGAACGATAGTCCGATCAAGATGCCACCAAAAAAAATTCGCTTCATCGTTGTTATTTGATGAAGCGAATTTACACGTTTTCGGCGGTAGAATTTATTCCACGATGAATTTCATGCTGCGGTTTTTGTTTCCATCTTTCCAATTCAAGAAATAAATTCCAGTAGAAAGACCTTTGATGGAAATTCCTTCCCCTTCGTTCCAATTCTGACGTAGCATTGTTTTACCTTCAACGTTCAAAATGCTTAGGGATGTATTTGTTTTCAAACCCGATACAAATAGCATATCGTGAGCTGGATTAGGATAGATGGAAATCAATTGTCCACCCATATTTCCTGCAGATAAGCTGTTGTAAACCACGTTATTTCCAGAAGTTGTGGTGTCTGGACGACTGCCGTAAAGCGCTTTAGTGGTGTATTGATAAATGGCTTCTGTGCGAACATCGGTGTCAATAAATTCGGTATTCTGAGCTACCCAAGAACGTACCTGAGCAGCAGTGATGATGCTTCTTGGTTTGATGAAAGAATGGATCAACGAATCTTGACCGTTGTTTACTTTTCGGTAAATCAACATTCCTTGGAAGGAGTTCCAACGACGAAGGATGGAAGCATCAACGGTTGGATCGGGACGGAATTTGGAAGAGGTATCTACCAAAACATCCCAGCTGATTTTATAACCGTTGGAAACGCGTTGAATGGGTTTCAAACGGGCGGGTTGAGCGGTGGGCTGTGGATATACTTGCACCCAAATAACGGTGCGATTTTGTGCGTAATTCGGACAAACACGATCTCTTGCGGTGAAGATGAAAGGGATCATTTTTGGAGTAGATGCTCCACCTACAGTGGCTACCCAAGAAAGTTGAACTGATGCGGTGCGGTGATTTTTTTCTCCTAAACCAAGACTATCGGTACGCTCGGTGATCCAAACGGCATTGGGGGTGTTGGTTCCATTAACGGTCGCTTGTGCTAAAACAGGAGAGTTCACTCCAAAGACAACGGTATCTCCAACGGTTCCGAGAATCCAGTCGTTTGCAATACCTTGAAGGTTCAAGGTATCTCCTTCGAAAATGGGAATAATTGTTCCATTGTAAACAGCAACATTTCCTGCAGTTACGTTGATTTTTGGAGAACGATTAGAACTGCCCAAAATACCGCCATTTGCTACGGTTAAATGAACATCACGATATACTTCAGCAATTTTCTGTCCATCGCGGAAAGCATCAACACGAACGCATAAAATGTGAGCACCAAGAACCGAAGCACGAATTGCAATCATTCCAGAAACAGGATCAATGCCATTTCCGTTGGAGGCGATGATGCCGGCCATCGGATTTTGGGTTGTATAGCCATTGGTGTAAGCGCAAGGCGAATTAGCACCACTCCAAGGTACATCGAAAGAGTAAGCCAGTGAATCGAAATCAGAATCAATGGAAGCAAAAGAAAGAGTTGTCGTATCTATTTGACTCAAATTCAAAAGGTACTGTGAATGTCCAAAAAAGGAAGGAGACACATCTTTTAATGCCGAAGGTGCAACAACTTGTCCACTCGCATCGGTGTAAGCGAACATTTTAGAACGAAGCGTCATGTCTTGGCAATTCGAATTATTGGCCATTTGTCGGCAGCAGGGTAATCCGGTAGATTGAATCAGGTAGCCGCCAACGGGAGGGGCTGCTGAGATTTGAATGGGAGCCGATTCGTAAACAAGGGCTGAGCGAGATCCGCTAGGGCCCATCGCCGTATTGGCCGGACTTCCGCATGCCATGGCTGTTGCACCACCGCAATCGGGGGTAATGTCGAACCCACGAACGTAATTTACTGGAATGGAGGAGTTTCCAGGAATATTGGAGGAAAGGGTAAAGCTTGTTGTCGTCATCGGAATGCCGGAACATTCACGAAAAATGGTCATTCTAAAAACGGTACCGGATGGGGTGGAGTACCAGGTAATGTCACCACCGGTGAGGTGTGAAGCCATGGATGAAAGGGCAAACAACCCCATCATGAAGGCCAAGGCCAAGCGAGTAATTTTTTTCATGTTTATTTGGTTTCTCTTAAAGATAAAGCAAAAAGGATTTTGTTGCGCCATTTGAAATTTTCCTTTGAAAATGACAAAACGAACTTCTATCGTTACAATTAGGTCGTGGATCAATGCACCGTGGTTTTTCCAATAAGTCGGGATATTGAATTTGTGATCAAATATCGAAAGAATTCCCTTTAACCAGCTGTCAACAGGAGTTGTTACTGCCGGTGTCTGAGGCTCTCGAAGACACCATTTCGCTCCCTTCGAGAACCTCAGGGAGCGCCTTCGAGAACCTCAGGGAGCGCCTTCGAGAACCTCAGGGAGCGCCTTCGAGAACTTCAGGGAGCGCCTTCGAGAACCTCAGGGAGCGGGAAGATCCGGTTGTCACTCGAGAGGCCGGCAAACCCACAAAAGCAAGTCAAAAACGGGGACCCACCAACTGACTTTATCCCGACGAATGTCGGGACTCCCTGCCAGCCTTCAACCTCGGCCAAAAGTAATACAAACCTCTCAGAATAGCCGTTTTTAAACGTTTATAAACGTTTATGAAACGGATAACTCCAAGAAATCAGCAAACCTTTGCAGCTCAAAGTTTACAACCATGCTGAATAGAATGTTTGCTGCAGCGGTCCACGGAGTTCATGCCGTGCCCATCACCATTGAAATTGATGTTTACGGCGGTGATTTTGGATACACCCTCGTTGGGCTTCCCGACAAATCGGTGCAAGAATCGAGGGAACGGATTGCCGTTGCCTTCAAGAACAACGGATTCCAGTGGCCGAGGCAACGGGTATCGATCAACATGGCACCGGCCGACGTGAGGAAGGAAGGTTCGTCCTACGACCTTCCCCTCGCTCTCGGAATTTTACGAAGCTCAGGCCAAGTTCGTTGGTCCTTGGATGAACGGTGGTTGGTCATGGGTGAACTGGCCTTGGATGGAAGCCTAAAACCCGTGAAAGGCATTCTTCCCATGGCGATTCTGGCCAAAGAAATGGGATTTTCGGGTATGATTATCCCCACTGAAAATGCAGCCGAGGCCGCCTTGGTAGAAGGGTTATCCATCCGCCATGCTGCCGATCTTAAATCCATCGTTCGATTGGTGGAAGATTCAGATGCTGAGCCACTTGCGATTCCTTCCCCTACCGAAATGGAAGAAATCACTTTCCCTGAATTTTCCGATTTTTCGGAAGTTCGCGGACAAGAATCCATCAAGCGGGCCTTGGAAATTGCGGCAGCCGGAGGCCACAATGTATTGCTTATTGGCCCGCCCGGGGCAGGAAAATCCATGTTGAGCAAGCGGTTGCCATCGATTCTCCCGCCCATGTCGATGGAGGAATCGCTGGAGAGCACCAAAATTCATTCGGTTTCGGGAAAACTAGCCGGAAAAGTTTCCCAACTCATCACCCAACGGCCGTTCCGAAGCCCTCACCACACGGTTTCGGCCATTGGGTTGATTGGTGGGGGATCGGTGCCTCAACCCGGTGAAATCTCGTTGGCCCACCACGGAGTTTTGTTTTTGGACGAATTGCCCGAGTATCCACGTACAGTTTTGGAAGTGTTGCGACAGCCGTTGGAAGATCGGAAAGTGTGCATCACCCGGGCGAGGATGTCGTTGGAATACCCGGCCAATTTCATGTTGGTGGGATCGATGAATCCATGTCCCTGTGGCTACTTCAATCATCCCACCAAGCGGTGTTCTTGTTCGCCGGAAACGGTTCGAAAGTATTTGAATCGCATTAGCGGGCCTTTGTTGGATCGCATCGATTTGCACGTGGAAGTCACGCCAGTTTCGTTCGAAGAGTTAACGACACCTCCGCAGGCCACTTCGGAGCCCAGTGCAACTATTCGGGCCAGGGTAGTGCGAGCTCGGAAGGTACAATTGGCGCGTTTACGACATTCGGGGGTGTTTGCCAATGCTCAAATGAGCAGTTCACAAACCAAAACCCATTGCCGGTTGGACGCGCCGAGCATAGCGTTGTTAAAAACGGCGATGGAGAAATTGGGATTGTCGGCAAGGGCGTACGACCGCATCTTGAAGGTCGCGCGAACGGTGGCTGATTTGGATCAATCGGAATCGATTCGCGCGGTTCATTTGGCCGAAGCCATCCAATTCCGAACGTTGGATCGGGAGGATTGGGGGCTGAGGTGAGGGGGTTCAAATTAATATATGCTTCGACCCTGATGGGTAACTTATTACACAAGAATATCAACAGGGATCACTAACCTTTTTTGGGAATAAAAATGATCAAAGAAAATGAACAATCCTCAAACCGAATACTCCATTCCCCATTGATGAAGGGATTTGATGCTGGGTAGCAATTTCTCTCCTTTGATGGTGAGGGCATATTCTACCGTTGGAGGAACGGTAGCAAAAACTTCTCGAGTGATGATTCCATTCGCCTCCATATTCTTCAATTCTTTCACCAACATGCGGGTATTGATTCCTTCAATGGTTCGCTCAATTTCCTTGAATCTCATTTTCCCCTTCGACAAATTGTAAATGATGGGCATAGACCATTTCCCACCAATAACATCCAATACATCCTTGAGCGTGCAGGGGTTGTGAGATTTTTCGTTTTTATTTTTCACCATAACAAGCTGATATTAAACATTACTTTACCATGGGTTACTACTGTACAATCGTGTAACTACTTTCAAAAGTAAAGTATTGAACGTAGTTTTACAATAGAAATAAAAAAAGGAAGAAAATGAAATTATTAGAGCCCATCAAAATCGGGTCATCAGAACTCAAAAATAGCATGGCCATGGCGCCCATGACCCGGTCTCGGGCAAGCATGGATGGCGTGGTAGGCGATTCAACCGTTTTGTATTACACCCAAAGGTCATCGGCAGGAATGATCATTACCGAAGCGATCAATATTAGCAACCAAGCACTGGGGAGCCCCTTCACCCCGGGGATTTTTTCGGAAGAACAAATTCAGGCCTGGAAAAAAGTAACACAATCGGTCCATGAAAAAGGAGGTACCATTTACGCTCAACTTTGGCATACCGGTCGTGTAGGTCATTCCCTGGTGAAGCAGGGAGAATTACCGGTTGCTCCCTCTTCCGTTGGAATCCAAGGGCAACAGCATTTCACCATGGATGGAATGAAAGATTATGAAACGCCGCATGCTCTCTCGGTGGAGGAAATCCACCAAATCATCCAAGATTACAAACAAGCGGCCATGCATGCCATGCAAGCTGGCTTCGATGGGGTAGAACTGCACGCGGCATTCGGCTATTTGCCCAATCAGTTTTTGGCCGAGAGTTCGAATCAACGAGTGGATCAGTATGGAGGCAGTTTGGAAAATCAAAACCGCTTTGTAGTTGAAGTCATGGATGCTCTTGTTGAAGCCGTTGGCGAGGGTAGAGCAGCCATTCGTTTATCTCCAACCAGCACCTACAACAATATTTCACATCAACAACCCATCGAGCAATTCACCTTATTGATGGAACATTTGAACACCCTGCCACTGGCTTACGTGCACATCATGAATTTTCCCTTTCATCCCGAACAGTTTCCTCACTACCCCACCGATGCCGTTGAAACTTTCGGGAAGCTATCCAAGCACCCCGTGATAGCCAATGGTGGATACGATAGAGAAACGGGAGAAAAAGAATTGAAAAAAGGAATCGCCAAAATGCTATCTTTCGGCACCTTATTTTTAGCCAATCCCGATTTGCCCAAACGATTTGAATTGAACGCAGCTTTGAACCAACCTGATCGAGCAACGATGTACAGCGGAAAAGACCAAGGTTATATCGATTATCCATTTATAGACCAATAAAATCATCTACATATGAACTCAGAAAAATCAAAACGAATCATCAAAGGAGTCCTTACAGGTCTCGTTACGATGGTATTTTTAGGAAGTGCCGTTGGAAAGTTTTTTCCAAATGCCGAAGCTTTGAAAATGGCCGCCAGCTTTGGAATTGATGGCAACACCAACACCATGTTGGGAGTGGTAGAACTCATTTGTGTAGGCCTTTTTATCCTTCCACGAACAGGTGTTTTGGGCACGTTGTTGTTGTCGGCCTACATGGGTGGAGCCATCGCCACGCATCTTGAACACGGGGTTTCGATCGTTGCTCCCTGCATCATTCAAACGGTATTGTTTCTGATAGCCTTTTATCGTTTTCCCGAACTTAGAACCAAACTTCTCAACCAAAAATCATGAATAGAGTCTTAGTTATTTTAACCATTGACTTGGAGAACCTTCCCGCTAATTTCCAGGAAATTTTACAGCATGAACGTGTGGTGGTTGCTCAATGGAAAAAAGAAGGATTTTTGGAACAGCTTTTTTTACGACCCACCAAAAATGGAGCTGTTTTAATTTTTAAAGATAAAACAGAAGATGAAGTCAATCAGTTAATGACCACCCTTCCTTTTTATTCGTTGAGAAAGTCGTTGGAGGTCTTGCCCTTGATTAAAGATGCCGAGTTGAGTTGAGTTTGCGGTTACTTCCCGATACAAAACCTCGTGAAAATCGATTCCAACAAATCGTCGGTGGTGATTTGACCGGTGATCAACCCCAGTTGGAATAGCGCTTCCCGAATATCGGCCGCTAACAACTCTCCGCTCACGCCCAAACCCAATGCGGCCGTAACCCGATTCAAGGCGGCATCGGCGTTTTTCAATGCTTCGTAATGCCGAACGTTACTCACCAAAGCCCCATCGGTTTTCTGAGCTAACGCCTGCCGTAACAATTCGGCTTTCAACACATCCAATCCCCAGCGCTCCTTGGCCGAAATGATCAATTGATTATCCATCATCGTTCCTGCACTCAAGGCGTACTGATCGGCTTTGTTTCGCAAGGCAATCACCGTTTTCCCCGCCGCTTTCATTTCTGCACCTAACCGTTCCTTCAAGGCCGCATCTTCGGTTCCGTCCATAACCCACAACACCACGGTCGCGGCCTTCAAGCGTTCCAACGTACGCTCAATGCCCATGGCCTCTACCACATCTTCGGTATCCCGATAACCTGCCGTATCAATAAATCGAAAACCAATTCCATCGATGTGCAGTACTTCTTCAATCACATCACGGGTAGTGCCGGGAATATCGCTCACCAACGCCCGATCTTCGTTCAAAAGAGCATTCAGCAAGGTGCTTTTGCCGGCATTGGGCATACCCACAATAGCCACCGGTACGCCTTCTTTCAATGCATTTCCCCACTGAAATCCCTGCATCAGTTCTTGCATGCGAGTTCGAATTTTTTCAATCAACCGAAGTAAGGCCGAACGATCGGCAAACTCTACATCTTCTTCCGAAAAATCCAATTCCAATTCAATCAAACTCGCAAACTGAATCAACTCATCCCGCAAAAGGGCGATATCGTGCGACACCCCTCCACGCAGCTGACCCAAGGCCAAATCTTTCTGTGCATCGCTGTCGGCCGCAATGAGATCGGCAACGGCTTCCGCTTGTGCCAAGTCGAAGCGGCCGTTCGCAAAAGCCCGCATCGTAAATTCACCGGGGCCAGCTAATGTGGCACCTTCTTGAATGAGGCGTTCTAAAATTCTTTTCAAGAGAAACGGCGAGCCGTGGCCTGAAATTTCGGCGCTATCCTCTTTGGTGTAGCTCTTGGGGGCTCTAAAAATTGCCACCATCACTTCATCGATCAGGGTAGAACCGTCGGTGATCCATCCGTAATGCAAGGTGTTCCCGGGCACTTCCTCCAGGTTGGTTCCTTTGAAACATCGATTGAGCAATGCAATGCTTCCGGTTCCCGAAATGCGGATAACTCCGATGGCCGAACGGCCTGGTGGGGTGGCCAAAGCAGCGATAACAGACTGATTCATTTTGCAAAGGTAGGAGGCAACCCCGAGGTAGACCCCCTCTCATTGCAGTTTCTCACCGCAACCTTTCCAAAAATTTTCGTCCAAAAGGCAATATTAATTTTTTGTTAACCCCTAATTTTGGTACTTTTGAAGAGCATGAAACCAATTTTATTTTCATTTAGCCTTTGTTTGCTTGTTTTCGGACTATCCTCCTGCACCAAAGAGTCGGGTACCGGCGGATTTGCATCGGTTTCCGGTGTGGTGTGGACCCAGGATTGGGACAACACCTTTTCCATCATCAATTCGGAATTTCCAGCCATGGACGAAGACGTTTATTTGATGTATGGAAACGATATCATCCCGAGTGAAGATGTTAAAACCTCCTACAATGGCTGGTTTTCATTCCCCTTCTTACAACCCGGGAAATATACCCTTTACGTTTATTCCAATCGATATATCACTCCCGGAAATACCAATAAATTGGAGCCGGTTTTGATTCCATTTGAAATCAAGGACAAGCGTGAAAAGTTGGTTTTAGATACCATCGTCATTAAAAGATGATGTCATTACCGATCGAAGCGTTCGCTCCCGTTGGGTTGGACCAATTGGGGAAAGCCGACCTCATGTCGAGGGTCGATCGGAAATACTATTTCCCGCTACACTTTTTGCCCAACATATTGAATGCAATTCAGGATGATTACCTGATGTTGGAAGTCAATGGAGTTCGGCTAAACACGTACAAAACCTTGTATTTCGATACCGAAAAATTAGACTGTTTTGTACAACATCACCGTGGAAACGGCCACCGTTACAAGGTTAGGCATCGTACCTACGTGGAGTCGAAGTTGGGCTTCCTCGAAGTAAAACTGAAGAATAACAAAGGACGAACCATCAAGGATCGAATTCGTTTGGAGGAACCTCAACTATCCGAGGGCCAAACGTCGGTGTTTGTAGAATCGAAAACTCCGTTTCAAACCTCCGATTTGCGTCCTTCCATTTGGGTAGAGTACCAGCGTTTAACGTTGGTGGGTAAGCATCATCCCGAACGAGTAACGCTGGATCTTCACCTTACTTTTTCCAATGAAACCCAGAAAAAATCATTTCCCGATATCGTGATTGCCGAAGTAAAACAAGATCGTCAAGGCACATCCCCCTTCGTAAAACTGATGCAAAAACACCATTTACGTCCGGGTGGCATCAGCAAATACTGCTTTGGGATCATGTCGTTGTTTCCCGATATCAAATCCAATCATTTCAAAAACAAACTTCACCTTCTTAAAAAAACTACGCATGGATTTATTGCAAATCGCTAACGAAGAAGTATTGTCAGCATCAGCTGATATTTTTGATAAATTATCCAAGAAATTTTTCATTCGCTTGGCCATCGATTTATCCTCGGTGATCATTTTAATTCGATTTATTTATTTTCAGGTGTACAAAACGAAGGATTTATTCTTCACTTACATCATTTTCAATCTCATCATCTTTTTGATTTCCTTTTCCTTGAACAAAGCAGAACTATCGATGGGTGCGGCCTTCGGACTTTTTGCGGTTTTCAGCATGCTTCGCTACCGCACCGAGGATATT
>JACCEE011111753.1_pt1 | contig 17766 bp, 17 predicted proteins | sample 7449931 | NCBI WGS metagenome assembly JACCEE01 (sample SAMN15323457, study PRJNA562643) | freshwater metagenome | isolation source: river surface water | place: USA:Blue River Watershed | collected 2017-08-19 | reverse complement strand
GAATAGACAATCGTTGCGCGATTCGGACGAAGTCCCGTTTTGCGTCCCGGCGAGTAGAAATCCTCACTGCGTTTTTTTCGCGAGGCCGTATAGTGCGCGACCATCGAATCGAGGTTGCCCGATCCGATCATGACGCCGTAGCGCGGACGTCCCATCGCACGAAAAGCCTCGGCGTCGTCGAAGGCAGGCTGCGCAAGAACCGCGACGCGAAAGCCCGCCTGCTCCAGAACTCGCGCAATTACCGCAGGTCCGAAGCTCGGGTGATCGACATACGCGTCGCCTGAGACGACGAGAAAATCATAATAATACCAATCCCGGTCCGTCATGTCCTGCCTTGATACCGGCAGGAACCATTGTCTCTCCATTTAATCTCCTTATATGAGGCGCGCATCGTTAGCGGCCAAGGTCGGCGCAGCTTAGTTTATCTCCTTGCATTGCGATCTACACGCTGTGCGTGACGAAGGTCGGCGCAGCTCAGTCGTGCCGCTCGTACGGATTGTCGAATCTCTCGCAGAATCGCGCAGAGAACGACGGAGCGATCCCCGCCGCCGCAAGATGCGAGGTGTCTCCGAATGCCTGTACGCGAAAGGCCGCTACACCCTTCCGGCGCTCTTCCGTGATCAGCGTCGTCACCGAGGTCGGCAACGCGACAAATCCGTGCCATAAGACCATCGGCGAAATTCCGAGAAGGTGTCCGAGCATAACACACTCGACACCGAAATGACAAATCAGAACAATCGAATCCTCGTTCGCTTCGGTGACCCGATAGATACCGCCGTCGCGTTGGTAGCCATGTCGAGCGAGAAGCTCATCGAGACCATGGGCTACGCGGTCCGCTTCCTCTCCGACCTTCGCTCCGGCCATTACCTCGGTTACGCTCCAGAGATCTTTGTCATAATATTCCGAAATTGTCGTCCAGTCCGCGGGCAAATGATCCCACGGAATTCTCGGCTCGCCCGTCACGGGATCGGGAATCGGCGCATGGAACTCGCGTAGCCATGGCAGAGTCTCGGCGGTTTGTCCTGTCCGGGCAAGTGTCGGTCTCGCGGTATCCTGCGCGCGGCCCAGCGGCGAGACGTAGAAGTGCGCATTGGAAATCATCGCAAGGCGCTTCGACAGGAGCGCCGCCTCGCGGCGTCCCGCAGGCGTCAATGTGTCGTTCGCGTAATCGGGGTCACCGTGTCGGACAATCAGAAGTCGCATATTTACCGCCTGTCAGTGGGTGTATTCGATGAACTCAATATCTTCGCCGACCTTACGGCGCACGGCATCCATCATTTGCGTCGCAAACGGGCAGGCGAACCCGATCGGATTCCCGCGCGAAATGCAGGAGGCAAAAGCAATCGTATCGGCTCCCCGGCGGACCATCTCCGCCGCGCGTGTTGTCGCTTTCTTGCCCGGACAGCCTCCGCAGGAGACAAAGCCGATGATCTCAATATCTCCCTCAACATCGGAGAAAGCACATTTCTTATTCCGGATGCAACGGGTCTACGACACATTATGCCACGTAACGGCACCAAGAGACCAGACGCAGAAGCGGTTGTGCATAATTTCGCTACAATTAGCCGAAAGATTGAAATTATCAAATTATACGATAGAAGTTTTACGGACAAGTCATGAATCCACCTGATTTATAGAGTATCGCCGCAGAGTGCTGTTGGGTTTGGGATTTGTGGACGAAATCGGGTGCTTGGGGCATTTTCGTCCACAATAAGAGATTCTTATCATTGACAAACCTACTACATCGATCTCTGAACGAAATTTAGTAGGTTGACCCTTCACCCAGTGCGTATTTCTTATCATTGACAAGCCTACTACATCAGCCTCTGAGCACATTTTAGTAGGTCGACCCACCTCCCGGCGTGTATTTCCCTCCAAAACAAAATAAGTGCACCGGTCTCTGCGCACTTACCTCTTTACTGTTTAATCAGCTCAATCTATTCCTTCGCCCGCTCACGATTAGTTATCTTTTGCCGTGGGCGAACCTTTCCCAAACGGCACCTCCGCAAGTGGCGAAGCCGTGAGGACTCGGTCCGTGCCGGAGTCTGGGCGAAATGGATGTCTGGGGTCGATTTCGCCCATAGAATTAGAGGCGGGAGTCTGGGCGAAATGGCTGTTTGAGGTTGATTTCGCCCATAAAGTAAACGTCTTCCTTCGCCCCTCCCTTGATCGGAGCGCCGCCTCAGCTGCGCAATCTAAAATACGTCCCGCCCGGGGCAAACCACCGGGCGGGACACCAATCAACTATATTTTCAGATGTTAATCAGGAAAGCCACACCACATTCTCCCCTTCAACCAACCCTTCGATCGGACCCGGTGCCGCGCGTCCAGCGCGCTTGGCTCCGATAAGATCCGTGTCGAGGACAATCTCTTTTCCCTCGGGATCGTCATAAATCCCGTCGACGATGCGGACGCTACCGAGTGACGTGGTGGAGACAAGATCCGACGTGAAGCCTGCGGCCTCCGCCGGCATCGTGATCTGCAATGCGAGGCGCCCGTCCTTCTCGATGATTCCGGCGCTCGGATCGAAGTCGCTCGCGAGGACAAAGTCCTTCTCGGCACCGAAGGCCTTGGCGTCCTTCATGTAGATGTTGCCGTTCATGTAGACAGGCTGCGAGACCTTCTGGAAGATATCGTGGTCGCCTCTGCCGAGCTCATCCATCCGCTTCTGATATTCTTCGTAGGAAGAAGGGTGCTCGTCATAAGTGGAGGTTCCGCAGTACTCGTCGGAATCGACATGGTTGGATCCGCCGACGAAGATATTGTTGTAGAATCTCTCGTCGCCGCCGAAGACCACCGAGAAGCCGGCCACATCGGTGCTGTGCGGGAAATGGTACGGCGTCGCGCGGTCGAGAACGGTGACGCGGCGGGATGCGCCCAGGAAGAGGTTCTGTGCGTAGGCGGTACCCTGTGCGAAGTTCTCGATATTGAAGCGCGAGGCGAAGATGTTGTTGTCGACGAGGCAGGGACCGTGCGTGACCTCGATCATCAGGTCGCGATCGTTCGCGTAGTAGATATTGCGGCTGACGCGCGTGCCCTGGGCCTGCCAGTCGAGCCAGGTGCCGAGGGTGCAATGATGGATGCGGTTGTTCTCGATCTTGACGTCGATCGCCGCGTGCAGCTTGATGCCGCCGATCTCAAAGCCGAAGAACTCGTGCTTGACCGCGATATTATAGATATGGTTATTGTAGATCTCGCTGAAGACACAGCCCATGTGGCCGACGATACCGTTCTGTCCGCAGTCATAGATGGTGTTGTTGCGGATAATGTGCGAGCCGATATTTTCTTTGCTCCAGCCGATCTTGAGCGCGAGGAAGACCGCTTCCATCTGGTAGCGATAGCCCGGCTTCCGGCGGGTAATCGTGCAGAGATTGTGACCGGTTGAGGCCTCCTTGCCGATGCTTACGGCGCTGCATTTCGCGTCGTGAAGAATATTGTCCTCGATGATCCAGCCCTTGCTCCAGTTGACGCCGAGCATACCCGGCTGGTCCGCCGTTGGGGGCGTCCACGGTGAAGCAGCCTGCGCCATCTCAAATCCGCGAACCGTGATGTAGTTACGGCCCGTCTTCTCCGGATAGAAGCAGCACTTGCGCACGTTGATCTCGGCCAACTCTTCATTCGGGTTCGCGTCGTGGAAGTTCGCCCAGATCTCCGTCGTCTCCTCGCCGACCTCGGCAAACCATTGGTAGATCGTGAAATCCGGATCCTGAATCGTCTCCGGGACCTTCATCCAGAACGGGATGAAGCCGTGAATGCGGCGCTCGGGCGCGAAAACATCCTCTTTCTTCGTTGCCTCGTAGAGAGACTTGCCGTTCAGATAAACATCGCCCGCATGAACGTTATATTCCCACGGGAAAATGAACCAGTCTCCGCCCAAGATTTCCGCATAGGGGTTATAGTCACCGAAAATCGTATTGTCGATCGTCGCCTTCCATACGCCGTTGCCGAGAGGTTCCCAATCCGTAATTCGCTCCGATCCCTTAATCACAGGACGCTCGCCCGGGGCGGCCTCGTAAGTGATGCGCTCGACCGAACTGCGTCCGCCTTTTACCGGCTTAACCCACTCGCGATAGGTACCGTCGTGTACGATGACCCGATCGCCGATATCTGCGATCTGCGCCGCGTGCGAAATAGTCCGGAAAGGATCGGCGGCAGATCCGATCGCCTTGTCATTGCCCGTAATCGCTACATGATACTCGTTTCCCATAAGAAACCTCCCGAAAATCTTTGATCCCGCCAGTGGAGTCTCGACGCCCTGAGATCGGGCCCCGAGCCGCTCGATTGTTTCGCGAAAAAAGCCTGAAACAGGCTCTCTTCTTGCCAAAATGCGGTCACTTCAAAGTATAGCACTGACGTCTCGAAAGGAGCGGAGCGCGAACCGTTTCAGTTGGTGAACAAATGGTGAATAAGCGAGGGCGCGAGATCGGGTTACTTGCTGAAACGCTGCCGGTACCCACAGCGCTTACACAGCTCCTCGATGGCCTCCCTGCGCGAGAACCCGTCATAGATCGCCTTCGCGCGCGGAGCGGCGATGATCTCGCCAAACGGCACCTCGATAACATTCCCAAGGCGGATTATGCCCTCGCCGTCGAGACAGCACGGGACGACCGTACCGTCGACGAGAATTCCGATCTGATTTCTGAGTCCGTAACAGAAGGCGTCGCCGGGAATCTCTGCCGCAGCTAAATCCGGCCATGCGAAAAGATGCTCCTGATGCAGGTACACGCGCTCGGCGATTGCGATGCCTCGCGCGGAGATCACCTGGTCGGCGATGGAATACGGGAGATCGAATGTCTTTTCGAGAATTGATAAGAGCGCATCGTTGCGGCGTGCGTCAGCGGACATTTTAGGCTGATCGGCAAATGAACCGTTACCATCCAGATTCCACAGGCGAAGCGAGACGATGATTCTCGATCGCTGCTGGGCGTCTCGCGTGAAATCCAATATATCACGGATATACGCCTCGCGGCTTCCTCCGGACTCGTTGCCGTCGAAGCTGTGAAGCGAGATATTGATCTGCCGGACAGCGGGCTTCGTGAGGAGCATCTCGTGAACACGGCGGATCAATGTCCCGTTGGTCGTGATGTTAACACGGAAGCCCTTCTCGTCGCTGATATCGAGAAGTTCGCCAAGTGCCGGATGAAGGAGCGGTTCGCCCTTTATATGTAAATATATGTGGCTCGTGTAGGACTTGATCTGATCGAGAATCGTCGAGAACCGCTCCGGCGTCATAAAAGCTGCCGCGCGCCGGGTCGGCGGGCAGAAATCGCACGCAAGATTGCATCGGTTCGTGATCTCCACATAGACCTTGGCAAAACGTTCCAAAGCACGGCTCCTTTCGAATGATAAATTCGACGCATTGAGACTAGATGTTTCTATTATACGATGACGAGACGAAATAGCGATTGAAGTTTGAAACCTGCCGTATTACAATGTATTACAGGAAGCAAAGGAAGGAGGAACGTCCTATGGCGATTTCTTTACGGCTTAGTGACGAGGATGCAAACCTCATCCGTCAATACGCGAAGATCAACGGGATAACAGTATCAGAACTTGTTCGTCAATCCGTGCTTGAGAGGATTGAGGAAGAATTTGATTTGAAGTCTTATGAGAAAGCAATCGCGGCATATCGACAGAATCCCATTACGTACTCCCATGAAGAAGTAGCGGGATTGCTTGAACTTGAGTAAATTTCGTGTCGAATATACGCAACAGGCCGTTCAACAACTCAGAAAACTCGACAAGTACACGGCAAAACTGATCTATGCATGGATCGATAAGAATTTGCAGGCTTGCGAGAATCCCAGGCAACATGGCAAAGGTCTATCGTCGAACAAGAGCGGCCAATGGCGCTATCGCGTGGGAGATTATCGATTAATTTCCCAAATTGAAGATGAGAGAATTATTATACTTATTCTCAGTATCGGTCATCGCAGAGATATCTACCGCGAGTAAGAAGAAGTCGATAATTTCCTGGCGGCGTTGGGGTATTCGTCTAGCTTGTGCCCGGGTGGCTCACATTTCGGCGAGCGACCTTGCGCAGAGTCGAAGAGAGGGCGCTGAAGATCTGAGGACCCGGGAGCGAGCTACATGTGAGCCAACCTTTACGTCGCCGCCGATGCCGCAGCCGAAGACGATGCGACCGATGCCGCGATTACCGCGCACATCGCCGCCTGTTGCGCAGCGATCATCGCAATCGCACTGCCGGTTGCCGCAGAGGTGTTTGCCATCGTCCTTGAATCATCCCTCGCGTCCGCCGAGACGAGCATCGCGGCGTGCATCAGTCGCTGTTGCATCCCGGGACCCCAGAATCCATAGCCCTTCTGCTTCTTGAGGAATTGATCCGTCTCGCGCATCTTCCCGACGATCTCCTCGAGAGGTCCGGGCAAGGTCGATACCGTTCCCAACGTCGACAATTCATAATACTTGCCGAATCGCATCCCGTTCTCCTTGAGCATGCGGTACAGAGCGATTGTTCGCTCGACCTTCCACGCGGCATCGCCATCCGAAATTGCGAGCACGAATCCCAGCGATTGCGCCGCGTTCTTAGTCTTAAATACCTTGATCAAGCCCCGGTAGCATTCCTCAGCCTCAGAGACGATTGCCTCATCCGAAAGTGGCGACAACGCGAGCATCGCGGCAAATACATAATCCTCCGACGACGTCAGAAACGGGTGCTCTTTGCGCGTCAGGTCGAAGATTGCCCTTGTCCGCGCCGCAGTATTCTCGAAAAGCTCCGGCGGCGTCTGCGTCGCGATCACGGCGGCGGCCAGCGGAAGATAGGTGTTGGCGGAAAAATACTTACGGAGCATATCGTGAACCTGCAAGGTCTCCTGCAGTTTACGTTCCGGATCTGGCGTGACCGCGATAAATCCGAGAATCGGAACCTTTGTTATTCCTCGCAAGGTCGAGAAGGCGCCGGTCTGTGCCTTGAGACTCTTGTCGAGGGCCCGCATTCCTCCCTCATTCACGGTCATGTGACGCGCGGTAAAGGTGCCCGCGATTAGTGGCAGGAGGTATACGCTCTCCCATGGAAAAGCGCGCTTCAATGCGTCGCGGTTCGCGATGAAGAGACGGAGAGTATTCTCGTAATCGATATTCATTGGGTATCATTAACTCCTTTATATAAGATCAATTGCATTGTAGCACAATAATTCATCAGCAATCATGCCTTGGATATCGGTCTCCCTCATTTTTCCTATATATGCAACGCTCGTATGATTGCACGGGGGTTGTACATAAGCCTTTGCCGTGACTATACTTTTCGCGAAAAGCAAGACGCGAGATTCGTTCCTTTATACAAAAATAACGGAGAGAATTCTAATAGCTATATTCCCATTTTTTCCGCTTCTGCTATACTCTAACGAGGGAAACCTTTTCTTTTGTTCACACGACCGGTCGTGTCAGCCCAAGGGCAGATCGCCGGTCATACGATATTTTCGGAGGTAACCATGGCATCCGATACCATGCGACTGGTCCTTGAAGCGGAAGAGCGTGCCGCGACAATTGAACGCGAGGCGGACAAAGCGGCCGCAGATCTTCTTGCCAAGGCAGAGCGCGACGCTCTCGAGATGGTCCGAGACTATGAGCGCAAGACACAGGAAGAATGCCGTCGCATTCTTGATGACGCGGATTCCTTACGGGGGAAGAAAGAAGCCGACGCTCTCCTTTCCGCCCGGGAACAGGCCCGTGATCTTCGCGCGAATGCCGCGCCCCGAATCCCTCAGGCAGTTGCCGCGGTTCGGAATATTCTGATCGGTAAGGTGTAATTATGGCCATACTGTCGATGAAGCGAATTGAAGTCATCGCGCTGCAGAAGGATGCGAAGGATGTCATTCGTCTGTTGCAACGCGAAGGCGTTGTCGAGATTCAGACCGGCGAGGACTCCTCCGGCAATTTTGCCGTCGCGAACGGTCAATCGAGTCTGTCGATCTATGAGGAACATCGTAACACCGCCGTTCTCGCGTGCAGGACTTTGGAGGAGATCGTGGGAATCCGTGCTTCAATGCTCGACAGTTTCACCGGTCGAACGGAGCTTACGGAAGAAGATTTCTCGAAGAGTACCGCGGCAAACAGCGCTGCTCTTCACATGGCTACAGAAATTAACACGTTGCGTGTACAGATGGAGTCCGCCAAGACGGTGCTGCATCACACACGCCAACAGCTCGAACGGTATTTGCCCTGGGAATCGCTGGATATTCCGATGGCCGATCAGGGCTCCCGCCATACGTCTGTTTTCATCGGATCATTTCCCGCAGAATACACACGCGAGTCTCTCGCGGCCGCCATCGCGGCGTATCGAAGCGAGTCTGAAATCCCTTTGTCAGCGGATATGACCGCTGCCTCGGTTCTCGAAGCACCGGATTCTGCTGCGTCACCTGCTCCTCTGAACGTTGAGTTAGAGATTGTCTCGGCCACTCGTGAGATGACTTGTGCCGTGATAATTTGCCACAGATCCGATGACGCGAATTGCCGTGCGGCTCTTCGATCCATCGGATTTGTTTTCCCTGCCGACCCGACCAATCACCCTCCCTCCCTTCGCATCGGCCGCTACCGGGCACGTATTCAGTCGTCCCTGGATACAATCGAGGAATGCAAGACTAAGATCGCCGCTTACGCACCAAGGCGTGCGGAGCTTCTCTTCCTTATCGATTATATGTCGATGAAGATTGGGCGATATGAGGCCTTGCAGCATGTTCTTTTCTCGCGCAAAACCGTTGTGGTCGGAGGATTCCTTCCGGAGAAATATGTCTCGCGCGTCAAGGCGAAGCTTGAGAAGAATTTGACGATTCATGTAGATTTTCGCGATCCGGAGGAAGGCGAGGACGTTCCCGTATTGCTTCGTAACAATGCGTTTGTTGCGCCGGTCGAGGATATCACCGCCTCCTACAGCCTGCCGGGACCCGGAGAGGTGGATCCGAACCCTGTGATGTCCTTCTTCTATTATCTGTTCTTCGGCATGATGCTGTCCGACGCAGCCTACGGTATCCTGATCGTTTTGGGAGTTTCCTTTCTCCTGATCTTCCGCAAACCGGAGGGGTCCGCGAGAAAGAATCTTCTGAAATTTCTCTATTGCGGACTATCGACCATTCTCTGGGGTGCGCTGTTCGGCAGCTGGTTCGGTAATATTGTGTACGTCGTCTCCGGAACCTTCTTCGGGCAAACGGTCGCACTCAATCCGTTATGGTTTGATCCGGTGCAGAACCCGTTGTTGCTCTTGATCATCAGCCTCATCCTGGGATTCACACATATCCTGGCGGCGATGGCCATCAAGTTCTACACCCTTTGGAAGAACGGTCACAAAGGCGACGCGATCATGGATGTCGGTTTCTGGTGGGTTGTTTTCGCGGGACTTCTGATGATTATCCTCGCGGTAGCCATCCCTTCTCTGCCGATTCTTCAGACCGTCGGAATGTGGACGGCAATTGCCGGCGCGGCCGGACTTGTCGTGACCCAGGGACGTTCGTCCCCCAGTATCGCGGGAAAGATCCTCGGCGGATTGGCGAGTCTTTACAGCATAACCGGCTACTTCAGCGACGTTCTCTCCTATTCTCGACTGATGGCCTTAGGACTTGTCACCGGCATCATCGCATCTGTCGTCAATACGATCGGAGCGATTGGCGGGAACAGCGTCGGCGGCATTATTCTTTTCATCTTGGTGTTCCTGTTCGGTCACTCCGTCAATATTGGAATTAACGCGCTCGGCGCGTATGTTCATGGCAACCGCCTCCAGTATGTAGAGTTTTTCGGTAAATTCTATGAGGGTGGTGGTCGGCCTTTCCGACCGTTCTCAATGAAAATGAAGCACTATAAGCTCAAGGAGGAAAAGTAAATGGAAATCACAGGTATTGTTCTTGCTTTAGTCGGCGCAGCGCTCGCCGTAACCCTCGCTTGTACCGGCTCCGCAAAGGGCGTCGGTATCGCCAGCGAGGCGGCATCCGCCGTCATCATCGACGATCCGGCGAAGTTTGCCAAGCTCTTAATCCTGCAGCTCCTGCCCGGTACACAGGGTCTCTATGGACTGGTCGTCACGGTTATGGTTCTCCTCAACATCGGTGTCCTCGGCGGAACCCCTGATGTTTCCATGGGAGAGGGCTGGGCATATCTGTTCGCATGTCTTCCGATCGCGTTCGGAGGTCTCTTCTCCGCCGTCTACCAGGGCCGCGTTTGCGTTACCGGCGTCAACATCGTCGCTAAGAAGCCCTCCGAGTCCTCGAAGGCGGTTATCTCCGCGACTCTCGTTGAGTTCTACGCACTGATCTCCTTCATCTCTTCTTTCCTGATGGTTATCAATATCGAGAAGCTCAAGCTTTGATAGCGAACGCAGTTCGTGCTTTTCGCGAAAAAGGAATCGAGGATAATGAACGCATGACAGGTCTCGAAGCCATAATTAAAAAAATTATCGAAGATGCCGAATCGGCAGCCGCTTCTCGTTTACATGCCGCGAATAATCGCGCATCGCAAATCGAGAGTGAACATCTTGCCAAGGCCACGGAGAACCGTTCGGCACGCCTCGCCGACGCCGCTTCACAGGCGGAACGCTTAGAGGCGCGCGGACAATCCGCCGCCAAGACGGCTCTGCGCAATGCGCTTCTTGCCGAGCGTAATCTTATCATCAACGAAGTGATCGACGAGGCCTTCCGGAGTCTCTCCGAGGTTCCCGCCGAAGAAGCTTTTGATCAGATTACGGCCTACGTCACCGGATGTCCGACCGAATCGGCCGTAACCGTCATTCTAAGTGCGGCGGATCTCGCGAGAATGCCTGCGGATTTTGCCGATGTTTTGTCCGCCAAGAAGAATCAAACCGTTACGATTCGCCCGGAACCTGGCGTTTTCCGATTCGGCTGCGTGGTTGTCGCCGGTGAGATCGAGTATAACGGGACAGCGGAAGGAATTCTGTATGACCGTCGCGATGAATTGCGCGACCTGGTCTACAAGATACTGTTTGCCGACCCGGCGGAAGGGGATTCCTGAAGTGATAGCAAAGACGGATTACGCATATGCCACAACTGCGGTTCGGGTTCGTGAGTCGACGTTATTGACGCCGGCGGATCTTGAGCGCATGTCGGATCTGCCGTCTGTGGAAGAGGCTATGGAGTTTCTGCGCACCCGAAGCTGGCATCTGCCGGCGGATAAGCCGAGTATCGCTTCGCTTCTGCGAAGTGAGCTCGTCGAGACTTGGAATTTCCTCACCGAAGTAGCCCCGGACATTCGGATTCTGTATCCGATGATCCTGCGCAAGGATTATCACAATTTGAAGGCAGCGATCAAGAGTAATCTGGCCGGTGTTGCGTTGGATAAGTATTTTCTCTCCCCGGGTCTCGTTTCACGGGATTTGATCACCGATGCGGTAAAGACGCGCAACTATGCGCTTCTTCCATCGCCCATGAACACGGTCGGAGAAGAGGCTTATGATGTTCTGGTCCGCACCGGAGACGGGCAATTGGCCGATATCATCATCGACCGAGCGACGTTGGATGAGATTCTCAAGACCGCTCGCCTCACCGGCAACGACTTGTTAATCCGTCTCCAGGAATTGTTCTGCTCAGCCGCCGATATCAAGACGGCTTTCCGTGCCGCCCGTATGCGTAAGAGTTTGGATTTTCTGGAGAGAGCCATTTCTTCCGACGCGATAAAGGAACGTGTGCAAATGATCGAGGCCGCGGCCAAGAGTGAGGGCGCGTTGCTTGCCTGGCTTCGTCAGGCGGGGTATGCCGAGAGCGCCGCTTATCTGGAGAAATCGCCCGCGTCCTTCGAGAAATGGTGCGACGATCGGGCGGTTGCGATGACGGAAGATGTCAAGTACATCTTCTTTGGTCCGGAGCCGCTGATCGCTTATTACCTGGCCAAAGAAGCCGAGATCAAGAATGTTCGGATTCTTCTGACGGCAATCGAGAATCAACTTCCGTTCGAGCAAGTCAACGAGCGCTTGAGGAGGATGTATGTATAAGATCGCCGTTATGGGAGACCGTGACAGTATTACCGGATTTACCGCACTGGGTCTGGATGTTTTCGCGGAAGATACGATGGACCAGTCGATTCTTGTCTTGCACCGTCTGGTAGAGACCGGTTATGCCGTAATCTTTATCACCGAGCGACTGGCGCACGAGCTGGGCGATGAACTGAAGAAATATCACGACCGGCCGACACCGGTCATCGTGCCGATCCCCGGTATCACCGGGAATATGGGAATGGGAATGAAGGCCATCGGGGAGGCAGTCGAGAAGGCTGTCGGCTCCGATATTCTGGCAGATACATAAAGGAGTACAAACATGAGCAGCACGGGGTCTATCCTCAAAGTATCCGGTCCGCTGGTTGTAGCGGAGGGCATGCGCGACGCGAACCTCTTTGACGTTGTTCGCGTCAGCCGTCAGCGCCTGATCGGCGAGATCATCGAAATGCACGGCGACAAAGCGTCGATCCAGGTCTATGAAGAGACTTCGGGTCTGAAGACCGGCGAACCCGTCGAGTCCACCGGCATCCCGCTCTCTGTCGAGCTGGCGCCCGGTCTGATCGGCGGAATATTCGACGGCATCCAGCGGCCGCTTGGTGTCATCATGGAGCGCATCGGAAACAATCTGTCACGCGGCGTGGAAGTTCCCGCCCTCGATCGCGAGAAAATCTGGCACTTCGTGCCCGTCGCTCACGAAGGTGATGAACTGACAGCCGGCGACGTCCTCGGTACCGTACAAGAGACGCCCGTCGTTCTCCATCAGGTTCTTGTCCCGCCGGGAAAGAGCGGTCGCCTGGTCTCCATCAGCGAAGGCGACTTTACAATAACCGAAACGATCGCCGTACTTGAGGGTCTCTCCGGCAAGGAAGAACTGCGAATGCTGCAGACATGGCCGGTCCGTATCGGCCGTCCGTACACGAGAAAGCTCGCGCCGGTGATGCCGCTCATTACCGGACAGCGCGTCGTCGACTGTCTTTTCCCGATCGCCAAGGGCGGTGTCGCCGCGATCCCCGGGCCTTTCGGAAGCGGCAAGACTGTGACGCAGCACCAGCTCGCGAAATGGGCCCAGGCCGATATCATCGTCTACATCGGTTGCGGCGAACGCGGCAACGAGATGACGGACGTCTTGAATGAATTTCCCGAGTTGATCGACCCCTATACCGGCGAATCTCTGATGAACCGCACGGTCCTCATCGCCAACACCTCCGATATGCCCGTTGCCGCCCGTGAGGCGTCGATCTATACCGGCATCACGATCGCCGAGTATTTTCGCGATATGGGATTCTCCGTCGCCATCATGGCCGACTCCACCTCGCGTTGGGCTGAGGCTCTTCGTGAGATGTCCGGCCGACTCGAGGAGATGCCCGGTGAAGAAGGATATCCCGCATATCTCGGAAGCCGTCTGGCGCAATTCTACGAGCGCGCCGGCCGCGTCATCTCGCTCGGCCGCGACGGCAGAGAGGGAACCTTGTCGGCGATCGGAGCCGTATCTCCGCCCGGCGGCGATATCTCTGAGCCGGTCTCCCAGGCGACGCTTCGTATCGTCAAGGTCTTCTGGGGCCTCGACGCGCAACTCGCGTACAAGCGCCACTTCCCCGCCATCAACTGGCTGACCAGCTATTCACTCTACGTCGACTCGTTGCAGGGCTGGTACACGGCAAATGTCTCGGCGGAGTGGAATGAGAACCGCACGCGCTTCCTCCAAATTCTGCAGGAAGAGGCGGAGCTTGAGGAAATCGTCAAGCTCGTCGGAATGGACGCGCTGTCGCCGATCGACCGCCTGAAGATGGAGGTCGCCCGCTCGATCCGCGAGGACTTCCTCCACCAGGTTGCCTTCCACGAGGTCGACACACATTCGACGCTGAAGAAGCAAGACATGATGATGAAGCTGATCCTGAAGTTCTTCGATTCCGCCGCAGACGCGATCGGACGCGGAGCCGATATCGATGAGATTGTTGCCCTTGAGGTTCGCGAAAAGATCGGACGCTTCAAGTATGTCCCGGAAGCGGATATTGACGCGGAATTCGAACAAATTGAGGCTCGTCTGGCTCACGAAGTGGAGCAGTCGGTCAAGAAGGAGGTCGTCTGATGCCTAAGGAGTATCGTACCATCGAGGAGGTCGCCGGTCCGCTGATGCTGGTCCGGGGTGTCACCGATGTCAGCTATAACGAGCTTGGCGAGATCGAGCTCAAGAACGGCGAGACGCGGCGGTGCCGTGTTCTCGAGATCAACGGAAGCAACGCTCTGGTGCAGCTTTTCGAGAGCGGCGCGGGAATTAATCTGTCGGACAGCAAGGTGCGATTCCTTGGCCGACAGATGGAGCTCGCTGTGTCGCCCGACATGCTCGGTCGCACCTTCGACGGCTTAGGCCACCCGATCGACGACGGCCCCGAGTTGATCCCCGAGGCAAGACTGGATATCAACGGACTTCCGATGAATCCTGTTGCGCGCAGCTTCCCTCAGGAATTCATTCAGACCGGTGTCTCGGCGATTGACGGACTCAATACGTTGGTCCGCGGACAGAAGCTCCCGATCTTCTCGGCGAGCGGACTTCCCCACGCCCAGCTGGCCGCACAGATCGCGCGTCAAGCCAAGGTGTCCGGCACGACCGAACCTTTCGCCGTCGTCTTCGCCGCGATCGGTATCACCTTCGAAGAGGCGAACTATTTCATTGAGAGTTTCCGCGAAACCGGCGCCATCGACCGCTCTGTCCTCTTTATCAATCTCGCGAACGATCCGGCCGTCGAGCGTATCGCTACGCCCCGCATGGCCCTGACCGCCGCCGAATATCTGGCATTCACGCAGGGTATGCACGTTCTGGTCATCCTGACGGACATCACCAACTACGCCGACGCACTCCGTGAAGTCTCGGCCGCGAGAAAAGAAGTCCCCGGTCGCCGCGGTTATCCCGGTTACATGTATACCGACCTCGCCTCCCTGTACGAAAGAGCCGGACGTCAGAAGGGCAAGAAGGGCAGCATCACCTTGATCCCGATCCTCTCGATGCCCGAGGACGACAAGACACACCCGATTCCCGACCTTACCGGATACATCACGGAAGGACAGATCATCCTGAGCCGCGAGCTGTACCGCAAGAATATCCTGCCTCCGATCGATGTCCTCCCCTCCCTGTCCCGTCTGAAGGATAAGGGAATCGGCGAAGGCAAGACGCGCAAGGATCACTCGGATACGATGAACCAGCTGTTCTCCGCCTACGCGCGCGGTAAGGACGCCAAGGAACTCATGGTCATCCTCGGCGAGGCCGCGCTGACCGATATCGACAAGCTCTACGCCAAATTCGCCGACTCGTTCGAGAAAGAATATGTCTCACAGGGATTCACCACCGACCGTTCGATCGAAGAGACGCTCAACATCGGTTGGAAACTCTTACGCATCCTTCCCCGGAGCGAGCTCAAGCGTATCCGCGAGGTCTTCCTCGACGAATATTACGAGGTGTAACGTACATGGCCATTCTTCCCGTCAATCCGACACGTATGGAGCTGACCCGCTTGAAGAAGCGGCTCATCACCGCGCGTCGGGGACATAAGCTCCTCAAGGATAAGCGCGATGAGCTGATGCGCCAGTTTCTCGAGACCGTGCGTGAGACCAAGCGCTTGCGCCGGGACGTTGAGAAACGAATCGTCGCTGCGAACAATCACATGTCGATCGCTCGCTCGTTGATGCAGAACGAGGTTCTTGCCGTAGCGATGATGCATCATAAGCAAGTGTTACAGCTGGACATCACGGAGCGCAATGTCATGGGCGTCCGCGTTCCTGTTTTCGAGACAGAGACCCGGACCGACGACAACAGCGACATCTTCTCCTACGGATTTGCCTTCACATCGAGCGACCTGGACGAAGCGATCCTCGCACTGTCGGGAATCCTTCCCGATATGTTGCGCCTCGCCGAACTCGAGAAGGCCTGCCAGCTCATGTCCTCCGAGATCGAGAAAACGCGCCGTCGCGTCAATGCACTCGAGCATTTCATGATCCCCCGTTACGAAGAGACTATTCGCTACATCTCGATGAAGCTGTCCGAGAACGAACGCGGCTCGATCACCCGCCTGATGAAGGTCAAAGATATGATCGTCGCCAAGGCGATCGAAGAGCGTCGAAGCGAAGACGCCCTATCCGATAAACGCTGAAGTGCACACGCCTTTTTGCGACAAAGGTGAAATGACCGCCCCGCGGCTTTTCGCGAAAAATGTGAGTTTACCGCGATGCGACGACTCCCGAATCGGCCGTTAATTGGTAATTTGAAGGAAAAAATATGCGATTCTTGAAAAAACTCTGGGGCAATATCCTCTACGGAGTTGCCAAAGCCCATAGCTTTGTTCTTAAGGGTCTTCTTTACCTTATAGAGACCGGCATCCTCGTAACAAAGAGCTTCCTAAAAGGTTGCGCAGCCTTTCTCGCTATGGGCGGCTGTCTTATCGCGATTCTCCTGATTGGGTTCATCGGCACCTGGCTGCTCGCGAATCCGATCGTCCTCATTATTCTCGTTCTCATCGTCACCTTCCCGCTACTCGGAGCTCTATTGTTCCGTATCCTCTCCGAATACCAGGAGATCAGTTCGCGCTATCTTTTCGGTCGCGCGGAATACTTGAAGGACCCGGACCATCATACGAAGCGCTCCTACAAGTTTCACAAGGAAGCTTTCTACGCCGAGAAAGCCGAGAAAGCCCGTCGCGAGAATGAGCGCCGCGCGCGCCAGCAGCGCGAGTGGGAAGATCGCTTCCGCCAATGGCAGAGCTTCAGCGGCGGCGCGGGCTACGGTTACGGGAATCAGGGGCCCTATGGCGGCGCGTATTCTTCCGGTTCGACCCCGCGCAACCCCTATGTCGACTTCAAGACAGAATTCGAGAAGCATTGCGCGACCTTGGATGTCCCTGTCACGGCGGACGAGAGCCGCATCAAGCTCGCCTATCGCAAGAAGGCCAAGCAATACCACCCGGACGTCAATCCGTCTCCGGATGCAACCGCCGCCTTCCAGAAGATCAGTGAGGCTTACGAATTTCTGAACGCGGACAATATCAAGAGGTATAAGAGTTTGTAAGGCAAAAAGTCAGAGAATTGTTCTTAGTGTAGTGTCACCGTCAGGCGGCACACCGATGATGATTGAACAAACAATACAAGTAAGCTCAAACTCTCCCTTGGCCCTTCGCATTAATATTTACCGTCCTCAATGCGGGCACGCCTCCATATGGTCAGGTGCGCTCAATGTGATTGACACTTGAAACAGTATAACGTTGATCAATGATTACCGTTAAAAATCGCTGAATGGTGAAATTATATACTATCGTTATGTTAGATATCACTCTTCGCTAGGCTTTTTATCGATTGAGTACTTACAGGGTCATCTCTAACTATCAAAAAGAAAAGCGCGCAAACTGCGAAACGCCAGATTTGTACCATGCGCGCGCAATCGGAGAGCCCTTTTTGCTTGCGTAGTGATATCTGCCTATCGACAATGGAGCGCAACACCTGCTTATCCTCGTGCCGAAGGGGCTGCGCACCGACGAAAACGTCATCGGAGATCCATTTCGTCGGTGCATCAACGAGTTTCAACGCGAACCGAAGGGGCGATGCACCGACGAAATCGTCATCGGAGGTCCATTTCGTCGGTGCATCAATGAATTTCAACGCGAACCGGAGGGGCTGCGCACCGACGAAATCGTCATCGGAGGTCCATTTCGTCGGTGCATCAATGAGTTTCAACGCGAACCGGAGGGGCTGCGCACCGACGAAATCGTCATCGGAGATCCATTTCGTCGGTGCATCAATGAGTTTCAACGCGAACCGGAGGGGCTGCG
>JACCEE011392567.1_pt1 | contig 17781 bp, 17 predicted proteins | sample 7449931 | NCBI WGS metagenome assembly JACCEE01 (sample SAMN15323457, study PRJNA562643) | freshwater metagenome | isolation source: river surface water | place: USA:Blue River Watershed | collected 2017-08-19 | reverse complement strand
CCTGTGTGGCCGAAACGATCGAATCGACCGAACCGGCACTGTGTATCATCGATTCCGTACAAACCCTTTATACCGAGGAGATTACCTCCGCTCCGGGAAGCGTCGGTCAGGTACGCGAAGTAACCGCGGGCCTTCTGCGCATCGCCAAACACCGTGGGATCACGATCGTCCTGGTCGGACATGTCACGAAGGACGGTTCTCTCGCGGGCCCTCGTGTTCTGGAACACATGGTCGATACAGTTTTGTACTTTGAGGGCGAGGGTTCGAGTCCGTATCGCATGCTTCGCGCGGTAAAGAACCGGTTTGGAGCAACCGGAGAGCTTGCTTTTTTTGAGATGACAGGCGAAGGATTAATATCCGTGGAGAATGCCTCCACACTCCTGTTATCCGGACGACCGATATCCGTTCCCGGTTCCGTTGTGACCTCCTGTCTGGAAGGAACCCGAGCGGTCCTTGTCGAGATCCAGGCTTTGTTGAATCCATCCAACTATTCGGTTCCCCAGCGCATGGCGCAAGGACTAGATCGCGGGCGCGTCGGAATGCTTCTTGCCGTGCTCGAGAAGCGCTTTGCTCTTGGGATCAATAACATGGACGCTTATATCAACGTCGTCGGCGGTCTTCGCCTCTCGGAACCATCCTGTGATCTGGCCGTGTTGGCGGCTGTTCTCTCCGCGAATCGCGATCAGCCCGTCAGGGCGTCCACACTGATTCTTGGGGAGGTCGGATTAACCGGCGAGATCCGTCCCGTCAGTCATATCGAGAACCGTCTGACAGAAGCGTTTCGTCTGGGATTCACCACCGTGATATTACCCGGCGGCAACAAAGAAATGGTGGATCGGATCCGACGTCGCGGCGGTAAAGATCGGCTTCCGGAATGTATATACGCGGATACCTTATCCGAAGCAACAGATGTTATTTTCGCATAACAACGGAGCAAGAAGGAGGAATGACCGATGACTTCAGTCAACAAAAGGGATCCGGGAATTTATGTGATCATTCCGGCCGCAGGCCAAGGCAGCCGAATGGGCGGTACTACGAAGAAGCAATTTCTCCCGGTCGGAGGTGTGCCTGTCCTGGCTCGCACGCTGCTTGCCTTTGATCGTTTCGGACGTTCGATGCGGAAGACGAGCCCGTTTTTTGTCCGTTGTATTGTTGTTACCGGCTCTGAGAATCTTCCCGAAGTTCAATGGCTGTGTGAGGAGTTCGTGCCCGGCCTTGTGAAGAGCACGGTTGCGGGAGGCCCCACACGCCGCGACTCTGTTTGGAACGGCATCCAGGCGCTTGAGCTTCTCAAGGAATCTCCGAAAGCCGACGACATCGTTTTCATTCATGACGGCGCACGATGTCTCGTCGATGAGGCGACACTTATTCGGTGTTACGAGGGAGCGGAGAACTATGGAATATGCGCAGCTGCCGTCGCGGTGAAGGACACCATCAAAGAAGTTGACGATCCGGAGAGCAAGAGAGTCGTCGCAACCCCGGACCGGACGAAGCTTTTCTCGATACAGACGCCGCAGGCCTTTCGAATGAAGGATCTTTTCACCGCATATTCCGAAGGCATCAAATATCAACGGGCAGCCACCGACGACACTTCGCTTGCCGAAGCCGCAGGGCTGCCCGTTTATCTTGTCGAAGGGTCTTATGCGAATATTAAGATCACAACTCCAGAGGATTTGATGATAGCAGATGTTCTCCAAAGCTTGCGTACGGACGTCGGACCGTAACACTGCAGATGCACATGATTCCCTCTCCTCTTCCGAAGGAGGTGAGTGCCTCACCTGATGTTGCGGTAATTCCGATCGAGCTCGGACTGATCTGCAGAATGTTGGCAATACTCTGTCGAATATTCTCAATATGGGGCGCGAGAATCGGGTATCTTCCTTCAAGGGAGAAGGAAACATGCGTAATCTGCCCGCCATTTAGATAGCGTAGTGCAAGGAGGAGAAATTCCTTGCTGTCCTTGATTCCTTCCTCACGGCAAAGGCGATCGGCAATCTCTCCTAAGATATTTACGCAGGTAATTCCGGATATCGCATTGGTCAGTGCGTGCAACATGACATCCCCGTCGCTGTTCGCCTGTAAAGGCTTCCCGTCCGCGATGTAATAGCCTCCGAGCATCAAGCGTGTATTATCTTTCGGGTCCTTGGGACGGCCGTTTGCCAGCATTTCGACAAACCTGTGGCTGTCCTGTCCGATCGCGTGCTCGTAGTCATAAAGAATCATAGAAGAAACCCCCTTTTCTCTGGAACGATTGATCAACCGTTCCCCTTGTTTGTAAGAATCCAGTTCTCAAGGTCGCTCTCTGTCCATGCTTTACCGTCAAAGGCCTCAAAGGATGCTATGAGAGCACCGCCATGAAGAAGTACAAAATCCGGTGTCGCTCCTATGTTGAAATGTCGGGTGAGTTCTTCTGTCTGCAAGGTGTCAGCGGATACGAAGAGGATCTGGTCATGATAGGTTTCGGCAAGTTCCTCCACCATCGCTGTCGCTGTCCCCCCGTCCTCTTGATAAGAGGTATAGAAGTAGATAACGATCGGGACCTTTGTGTAGCCTATTAACTTATCGTAATCGGTAACTTCACGATAAACAATACCTTCTCCCTCTCCGTCAAAATCTTCGTACACCATCGCCGTAAGCGGAGCGTCATACGAATAGTCGCCGAGGTAGTCCGATGTGTCTACCGTCTTCTCCGCGCAGCCGGTAAGCATTGCGAAGAAGATAAAGAGAATGCCCGATAAAAGACAAGAGACAACACTTCTCTTACGCGAAATCATCAGCCCTCGATCATCTTCGCAAGAAATGCGACGGTATTGTCGAGGATATCTGTATGAATTCGTTCAATATGTCCTTCGTCGACAAGAGCGGTAACAGCCGGATCGACCGGAACCTTATCCAGAAGAGGAACGCCGAGTTCTGACGCGGCCTTCTCTACGCCGCCCTCTCCAAAGATCGACATCTTCTCACCGCAGTGGTTGCAGGTGATATAACTCATGTTCTCTACAAAACCGAGTACCTTAACGCGCATCATCAATGCCATGTTGCGAGCCTTTGCGACAACCATAGAAACAAGATCCTGGTTCGTCGATACGAGTATGATTCCGTCGAGGGATACTGACTGAAATACGGTGAGCGGAACGTCACCGGTACCGGGCGGCATATCGATCAGAAGAAAATCCAGTTCCTTCCAAATGACGTCCGTCCAGAACTGTTTGACGAGGCCGGCAATAATCGGACCGCGCCAGATCACGGGCGCGTCTTCATTCTCCATGAGAAGATTCACGGAAACGATCTCAATACCGGCATGGGAAACGGCGGGGATGATCCCCTCTTCGCTCCCCTTGAGCGTGCCCTTGAGACCGAAAGCCGTCGGAATTGAGGGGCCGGTAATATCGGCGTCAAGAATTCCGACTCGATAACCCTGACGCGCCAACTTCGAGGCGATTACCGACGTGACGAGAGACTTCCCGACGCCACCTTTGCCGCTGCATATGCCAATGACCTTCTTAATGGATGAATCTTTATGAAGCGGAGCAAGAAGAGATGTCTGCTCCTCGGAAGAACCGCTCGGGCATTCGCCGGTCGATGACGACGAACAGGAATCTTTGCTTTTACAACTGTCACACGAAGACATATTGAACCTCCAATAATGGTTGATATTCTAGTTGACTTTCCTTTATTCTATCATGAATTCGAATCACTCCGCTTGATCGAGCGCAAAATCCAGTAACCGGAATCCTTATCAACGATCTCACAATTCCCGAAAAGTTCCAAAAGTTTCTTCTCCGTGGAAGGTGCTCCCTGCTTCTTCTGCAGGACAACGAAAATCGATCCTCCGGGTGCCAGGTGTTCAAAAGCCCCGTCATAGAATGCAAATACGGTTTGCTTGCCCGCGCGCACGGGCGGATTGGTCATAATCAAATCGAACGTGCCGGTGATTGAATTCCATGCATCGGAGGACAGGATCGTCACAAACGCGGCATTATTGGCCGCCGCATTCTCGCGGGAGAGTTCCAGAGCACGGGAATTAATATCGGCAAGGGTCACGTCCGACGAAGGAAAGATTCTCTTCATCACTATGCCGATGACGCCGTAACCGCAGCCAAGATCGAGAATCCGGCCTCCGCGAAATCCCTCCTCCGTCAAGATACGTTGAGCAGATTCGATCATCAGACGTGTGCCGAAGTCCACAGCCCTTTTCGAAAAAACATCCGTGTCCGTCGCAAAGCGGAAGTTTATTCCGTGAAAACGGGCTTCAATCTCTCTGCGTTCGGATGGTGTTACAGGTTTCTCTTCATAGTAATGTGACATAGATCCTCACTTCTGTTCAAACTTCTCCCAGATCCTCGTTCTGCGCAGCAGCTGAAGAAAGGGGAATCCGAGTACGTATACAACTACAACCTCGCTACCGGCAATCGACAACATGGACAATAACACAGCTCCGGCAGTAACAGCGCCATTCGATCCGTCGGTCAGCAAGAACGGCAGGTAGAGTCCTACGATCACGGCATTGAGCAGAACCGGAGGCACGAGGGCGAGGAGATCGCGGATGGTGAGATTCTTGATCTTCACACGATTGCCGATCCACGACGTTGCGACGGCTGCCGCTAGTGTCGCGAGTGTCCCGAAAATAATGTCAATCGGGCCGAGATTCATTGGGTTCAAGAGATTTGCGAGAAAACACCCGATGGCAAGTCCGGGAATCGCGGCGGGAAATAAGACGGGCAGTACGGTGAGAATCTCGGCTAAGCGAAACTGAATCGGTCCGAAGGCGAACTGGGCAAAGGGTAATGTAAATACAACGTACATTGCCGCGATCACGCCGGCGGTCGCAAGATAGGTGATCAGGGATCGAGTCGTTCTCTTCTTGGTTGTCATGGTGCTCCTCCAAATGTTGCTAGTCGAATCGTCGTCGACCGGAGATTGGTAATATGTCGGCGGCCCGAATTGATACACGTCAAAAGGAATCCATCCGTCACGTTATTGACTATATAGAAAAGATGCCGGTTTTTCAAGAAAAAGAACTCGAAAAGCTCTGACGGTCTTACGAACGCAGAGCTTTTCGAGAAGGTAAAGAAATGAAAAGAGCTCGACGGATGAGGCTACTGGCCGTAATATGCGCCTGCGCCATGCTTGCGAAGGTAATGCCGGTCAAGTAATTCCTGCGGCACGGCTTGCGCGCGCGTCTGATTCACGGTGCTCTCGGTATAATATGCCATCATTGCGACCTCTTCGAGGACAACCGCATGAAGTACGGCGTCTTCGGGGTCAACTCCCCAGGAGAAAGGTCCGTGGGATCGGACAAGAACGGCCGGGACCTGCTCCGGATCTATGCCTCCGGACTGAAACGTGTCGATAATAACCGTACCCGTCTCCTTCTCATACTCTCCGGAGATCTCTTGCGAGGACATCGGTCTTGTACAGGGAATCTCACCGTAGAAGTAATCCGCGTGTGTTGTTCCGTATACGGGAATCCCGACACCCGCTTGGGATCGCAAGGTCGCCCACCGGGAATGGGTGTGAACGATTCCTCCGATCGCGGGAAAAGCACGGTACAGGGCAATGTGCGTCGGCGTATCCGATGAAGGCTTCCATGATCCTTCGACAACGGTACCCTCGAGATTCACGACGACCATATCTTCCTGTGTCATCGTCTCGTAGGGGACTCCGGAAGGCTTAATTACGACAAGACCGCTTTCACGGTCGATGCCCGACACATTTCCCCAGGTGAAGACGACAAGCTGGTGCTTCACAAGATCCAAATTCGCTTGATAAACGTGGCGTTTCAATTCTTCGAGCATAGAATCATCCTTTCAAGAACCGGATTAGGCAGCCTTTACGGTGGGCTATCAGGAGAGTCGGTATACGAGATCCGAGAAGCGAAGCTCGTTTGTCAATTCCGGAATCGCCGTGCGCTCGTTGATGTGAATGAATTCGAGGCCCATGATCTCGGCAAAATCGCGAAGATGATCCGCCGTAAGCGAGAAGGACAGCACATTATGGTGCGCGCCGCCTGCAAGAATCCACGCTTCGGTTCCGGTCGACAGATCCGGCATCGGGCGCCACATGACGCGGGCGACAGGGAGTTTGGGCATCGGTGCCAGAGGGGCAACGACGCGAACATCATTGACAATCAGACGCATGCGGCCGCCCATATCGACGAGCGTTGCGATAATGGCATCTCCCGCTGCGCCGTCAAAGACCAGACGTGCCGGGTCGGCTTTGCCGCCGATTCCCAACGGGTGAACCTCGACACGAGGACGCTCCGACGCGACGGTCGGACAGACTTCAAGCATATGGGCGCCGAGTACGTATTCATTTCCCGGCTCAAAATGATAGGTATAGTCTTCCATAAAGGATGTTCCGCCGGAAAGTCCCGACGCCATCTGCTTCATAACGCGCAGAAGAGCCGCTGTTTTCCAGTCGCCCTCGGCACCGAAACCGAAGCCGTCGGCCATCAGATTCTGAATCGCAAGACCGGGAAGTTGATCCATACCATGCAGGTCCTGGAAGGTATCCGTCATCGCGCCGATTCCGTTCTCCTCGAAAAGTTTGCGGATGGCAATCTCGATCTTCGCCTGGAAAAGAACCGCTTCCATATTATCGGTTACGATGTCATAGCGCTCGCGATACTCCGCGATCTTCGCGTCGATCTCTTCCTGCGTTACTGTGGCGGCTTTATCGGTCAAATCGCCGATACCCCAGCCGTTCACCTGCCATCCAAGCTTGATCTGCGCTTCCACCTTGTCGCCTTCCGTGACGGCAACTTCGCGCATATTATCGCCGAAACGCATGACCTTGACGCGCCGACTCTCCGCGGCGCCGATCGCGGCGCGCATCCATCCGCCAATGCGTGAAACCGTCTTCTCATCACTCCAGTGACCGGAAATAACCTTGCGAGGGATTCTCATGCGAGCCGTGATAAATCCGTGCTCTTTGTCACCGTGCGCCGACTGGTTCATGTTCATGAAATCCATATCAATTGACGCCCAGGGAATATCCCGATTGAACTGCGTGTCAAACTGCAGAAGCGGCTTGCGCAGAAGAGCGAATGCCGTAATCCACATCTTTGACGGTGAAAACGTGTGCATCCAGGTGATGACACCGGCGCAATCCGGATCGACATTCGCCGCTTCGAAAACCGCCGTAATCTCATCTGTCGTCGTTACGACGGATTTATATTCGACAGTTGCGGGAACTGAACTTGCCGAGTTGAGAGCACCCGCGATGGTTTTCGCGTGATCCTTAATCTCTTCAAAAATGTCTCCGTAAAGACGCTGTGCCCCGGTGACGAACCAGAATGAGTACTTCTTCAAATCAGCCATTTTTCTTTCCTCCGGTTTTTATTTGCTTCAGACGCTTCATTACATCATTGGCTCCGCGTCCGAAATAATCGTGTAGAATTTTATACTCGGCAAACAAATCATCATAGACCGCCGCGTTCGCAGGAATCGGCTCATAGGAGATATCCTTGACGCGACCGGCCTTCTTGGCCCCCTCGAAAATATCTGCGTATCCGCCGTTCTTCTGACCGGCAGCAACCGCTCCGAAAATTGCGGAGCCGAGCGCGGGTCCTTCGGCGGAACCGGCGATCCGGACCGGCATTCCAAGTACATCGGCATAGATCTGCATCGTCATCGGATCCTTCTGCGATATGCCGCCCGAAGCGTAGAATGCCTCAACCGGCACTCCGTTCTCGCGGAAATTCTCGATAATCATACGCGTTCCGTAAGCGGTCGCCTCGATCAGAGCACGATAGATCTCCTCCGGCTTTGTCGCCAGCGTCATACCGATAAGCAAGCCGGTAAGGTCGACATCGACCAGCACCGAGCGATTGCCGTTCCACCAGTCGAGCGCGACAAGACCGCTCTCTCCGGGCTTTTGGGCTTCGATCTTCTTGCGCAACAGAGCGTGAACACTGATCCCTTCCGAGGCCGCCTCGTCAACATAACTCTTGGGCAGAAGATTGTCGACAAACCACGCGAAATGATCGCCGACGCAGGATTGACCGGCCTCATAGCCGAAGAATCCGGGAAGAATTCCATCCTCGGTCACACCGCACATACCGGGGACACGGGATTCCTTCTCCCCCATCAGCATATGACAGGTCGAAGTGCCCATAATCGCGAGCATCTTGCCGGGACCGTCAATTCCGACCGCCGGCACGCATACATGTGCGTCGACATTGCCGACTGCGACGGCGGTGTCGGTCGTAAGTCCGGTGAACTCGGCGGCCTTCTCACATACCGTACCGACCTTGGCACCCTGCGGAAGAATATCCGTCGACAGTTTGTCACGAACGACATAGCGCAGACGTTCGTCAAGTGCGGCGAAGAAATCCTCCGACGGGAACCCCATGTTCTTGTTCCAGATCTCCTTGTAGCCCGCCGTGCAAGCATTTCTGGACTCCTTACCCGTAAGCACCCAGATGATCCAGTCCGCCGCTTCAATAAAACGATCCGCCGCTTCGTAGATTTCCGGCGCTTCTTCAAGAACCTGCCAAATCTTCGGGATCGCCCACTCAGACGATATCTTGCCGCCGTAATTGCCGAGGAAGGCTTCCCCTCGTGCGGCGGCTGTCTCATTCAAGCGGTTCGCATGCGACTGGGCTGCATGATGCTTCCAGAGCTTCACGTAAGCATGGGGCTCATCGGCGTATTCCGGCAAAAAGCACAGAGGTGTTCCGTCACTCTTACAGGGCAGAATCGTGCACGCCGTGAAGTCGGTTCCGATGCCGACGACATCTTCGGCATTGACGCCGGTCTTTCGCAGGAGCTCGGGAATCGTGTGTGCAAGTACATCGATGTAGTCCTGCGGGTGTTGGAGTGCCCAGTCATGCCCAAGCTTGCGGCCGGACGGCAGGGTCGCATCCATTACGGCATGCGGGTAGGCATACGACGCGCTGGCTACCTCTTCGCCGGTCTCGAGATCGAGAAGCAATGCACGTCCCGACAAGGTTCCGTAATCGACTCCGATAGAAAATTTCTTCATGTGTACAATACCTTCGCTTTCGTAGAATCTTTGACGGACAGGTTCACCTTCATGACCAGGGATTCCGCCCGGGTCTTGGTTTTCATCATCTGGAGAAGCCTTTTCGCGGCTTCCCGGCCGAGCTCTTCTCCGGGATGGGTCAGCGTCGTGATCTTCACGGGAGAAAGCTCGGACAGCGAGGAATTGTCGAAGCCGATAATCGATTTCTCATCCGGAACACGAATGCGATTTCGAAGAAGCGCCTGGATCAATCGGATCGCAACCTGGTCGTTGTAACATACGACGGCGCTGCAATCCGCCAAACGACGCAGCAGACGAAGCTCTTCCTCTTGCGAGAAAAGATACTCGAGGTCCGGTGTCGTGTACCAGATAATCGCGTCGTCATCGGGTGTAATGTTGCGCGCGACCAGCGCTTCCGAGTAACCGGCATATCGCTCGTGCCCCTGACGGTCATCGCCCTTAAAAATTCCGCCGATCCGTCGATGTCCGAGCGCATACAAATATTCCACGGCCCTACGCATACCGCCGCGATCATCCGTAACGACATATACCGGGTGCAGATCCTCATAGAAACCATTCACGAAAAGATACGGGATGCCGCGCTCGTCGAGACGACGGAACAACGAGAGGTTCGGATTCGGCAATGCCGAACGACTGCCCTCAATAATGATTCCGTCGATATTCTTGTCCATAAAGGACTCAAGAAGATGGTGCTCCGTCTCGATCCGGTTGCGCGTGACACCCAAAGATAATGTGCACCCGGCTGAGGCAAGAACATCCTCCATCCCATTAATGATAGACGGGAAAATATAGTCGGTAATGTTAGTGGCAATAAATCCCACACTTCGGCGTTTGACCGTTTCGGAAACATATGTCCCGCTGCCGCGACGCGCAATAAGAGAACCTTTCTTCACGAGATTACTGATAGCTTGTCGAACCGTTTGCCGGCTCATATCGAATTGTTCCGCAATTTGGTTCTCCGACGGGATTTTATGTCCGGGGAGAAACGTCTCATCTGCGATTCGATCAAGAATCCACGTCTCAAGGCTCTGATACTTGTGCTTGTCATCCGAACCGTACGCCACAAAGGATCTCCCTTCCGATTCATGTTCATCGAAGCAAAACACTGGAATTCTTTATCCAAAAAACCAGGAAACATACAATCCTGTTACCTATGATTTCATTATAGTCGGTTTTCGCTTTGTGCAAGTGAGGAATCCCGGTTGATATGAAATATCTTTCTCAATTTGAATACATCTTTGTCCGTTTTTCGGCATTGTATGGCCATTTTCCAATACATCTTTGATTCCCAGCAAAAAAATACCGGCCAAATCTACGACGGGTTCCTGTCGTAAATACGGACGGTATTTTCAGATTATGAACGTAACTGTTGATCAGGCCATTCGTCGTATCAGCCGAAAAGACTCAAGAGGATTCCCGCGGCGACCGCGGAACCGATAACGCCGGCGACATTGGGACCCATGGCGTGCATCAGGAGGAAGTTGCGCGGATTGGCTTTCTGGCCCTCAATCTGCGAGACGCGTGCGGCCATCGGAACCGCGGAGACTCCTGCGGAACCAATGAGCGGATTGATCTTGCCGCCGGAAAGCAAATACATAAGCTTGCCGAACAGAAGTCCGCCGACGGTACTGATCATAAAGGCGACAAGTCCGAGGAAGATGATCTTCAGCGTCTCGGGACGCAGGAAATTCTCGGCTTTGGCCGTAGCACCGACAGTGACGCCGAGGAAGATTGTGACGATGTTAATGAGAGCATTCTGGGCAGTTCCGGACAATCTCTCGACGACACCGGATTCTTTGAAGAGATTGCCGAGCATCAGCATGCCGATCAGCGGCGCGACAGAAGGAAGAAGAAGGATGCAGAAGATTGCGACGACGATCGGGAAGCAGATCTTCTCGAGTTTACTTACCTCTCGCAACTGTTTCATCTCTACCTGACGCTCTTTCTTTGTTGTCAGAGCGCGCATCAGCGGAGGTTGAATCATCGGTATCAAGGCCATATACGAATATGCGGCAATCGCGATTGCAGGCAAGAGCTCCGGTTTGAGTCGAGTCGTCAGATAAATCGCTGTCGGGCCGTCGGCTCCGCCGATAATGCCGATCGAGGCGGCCGCCTGCGGATCAAATCCCAATGCAATGGCAATGATAAACGCGACGACGATACCGAGTTGTGCGGCCGCACCAAGAAACAGACTCGACGGCCGGGCGATCAGCGGTCCGAAATCCGTCATTGCCCCGATACCAAGGAAGATCAAAGACGGATAGATACCGAGTTTGACTCCTTGATACAGATAGTACAGTAGTCCGCCCGGTCCGCCGGCTTCCGGCGGGGCATCCATCAGGCCGGTAAGAGGTAGATTCGCGAGAAGAACACCGAAAGCGATGGGCAGGAGAAGTAACGGTTCGAATTTCTTCACGATAGCCAGATAAACTAGAACACAGGAGACAAGTATCATCAGACCTTGCTGCCATGTTAGGGCCGCAAATCCGGATGTGAACCATATCGTCTTAAGTGCGTCGATGATCATGCGTTCACTCCTTTACTTGATGCTGATAAGCGCATCGCCTGTCGAGACGATTGCGCCCTTCTGGACCGCAACATGCGCTACGGTTCCGTCGTGAGGAGCGACAATCTCGTTCTCCATCTTCATCGCTTCAAGAACCAAGAGGATATCACCCTTCTTCACACCAGCTCCGACGGTGACCTTCACATCCAGAATCGTACCGGGCATTGGAGACTTGATCATCTCACCGCCCGCGGCATTCTGTGCCGGCGCAGCAGCTGCAGGAGCGGCTACCGGCGCTGCTGCCGGTGCTGCCACCGGGGTGGCGGCTGTCGTAACGGGAGCTTCTACCACCGCGGAGCGGACGATCGAAGCTTTGCCGAGTTCAACCTCGACCTCATATTCGGTATTGTTAATTGTCACTACGTAAATCATATTTCCTCCTAAAGCGGTCACGCTTTTTTTCGAATTGAACGGAAGCACAGTTCTGAGAGCGGAATCTTCGTCTCATCGCTGACGATAGCCATGATCAAGGCCGCCGTCGGTTCGTCGACATCGCGCAAAACAAGTTCTCCACCGTATGCTACATCGTCAGACACCGGCTCACTCTCTTCTTGCGAAGAAGTTGACGGCTCGAGCTGATCTTCAATCGAAGTTGTGACTTTGGATAACCGCTTAGCCGTCTGATGTTCAGTTACCTTTCGTATTAGAACGGTAAAGATCTGGATTAGCAGAAACAGCGATGCCAATACCGCAAAGACCATTAGTATAACAAAGAGCATTAGAGGAAGGCTCTCGAGCACACTCATGTGGTCGCCTCCTTCTTCACGATCGAGTATGTGACCCGACGGCTCTCCTTCTCTTCCCGATCACGGAAAAACTTCTCCGCGATCTGTGGGAAAGCGATATAGGAGAGTACGTCTTCATCACAACGGGCAAGAGAGCCCAGCTCAGCTTTTGTGGTCTCAAAAGCTGGCAAGAGTGTGTCGGCGAAACGGATCGTGATTGGCTCCTCGTCACCGAGTACGGTATGAACGAGATCCGCATCCACAGTTCCCGGTGCCTGCCCGTATTCACCGCGGATATAGGATTTCACTTCTTTGGAGATATTCTTGTAACGCTCGCCGAAAAGGACATTCGAGGCAGCCTGTACGCCGACCATCTGGCTCATCGGTGTTACAAGAGGCGGATACCCGAGATCCTTGCGAACACGAGGAGTCTCCATCAGGACTTCATCGAGCTTATCCATAGCGTTCTGCTGTTTGAGCTGTGAGATCAGATTCGACAACATGCCGCCGGGCACCTGATACTTCAGCGCATCCGTCTCTGTTCCCAGTACATACGGATCCATCAGGCCGGACGCCAGGTACTTATCCTTCAGCGGCTTAAAGTAATCGTTGATTTCTTTAAGAACATCCATATTTAATGTCGTTTCATACCCGAGCTGCTTTACGGCATAATTCATCGTCTCCGTCGCCGGCTGCGCTGTACCGCCCGAGAAAGAGGAGATCGCGGTATCGATCCCATCGCAACCAGCCTCAATCGCCTTCATGTACGTCATCGGTCCTAAGCCCGTCGTAGAATGCGTGTGAAGGAAAACCGGAACCTTAACGGAAGACTTCAAGGTCTTTACAAGATCATACGCTTCCTGCGGTCCCATAATGCCGGCCATATCCTTGATGCAAATGGAGTGAACACCCATCGCCTCAAGCTCGGTACCCATCGCGGCATACTTCTCGAGGTTGTGAATCGGGCTCGTCGTATAGCAGATGCAGCCCTGTGCGTGCGCGCCCTGCTTGATCGTCTCGTCGACCGCGACTTCGATATTGCGGAAGTCATTGAGCGCATCGAAAATGCGGAAAATGTCCATGCCGTTCTCGACGGATTTTTTGATAAACATACGAACGACATCATCCGGGTAGTGCTTATATCCGAGGATATTCTGTCCGCGAAAAAGCATCTGCAGCTTCGTGTTTTTGACCTTCGCCTTGATCTTGCGAAGCCGCTCCCAGGGATCCTCACCCAAGAAACGCAGGCAGCTGTCAAAAGTCGCGCCACCCCAACACTCAAGGGAATAGTACCCTGCCTGGTCGAGCGTCTCGAGAATGTCCTCGAAGTCGGAGAAGGGCATGCGCGTTGCGATGAGCGATTGATTTGCATCGCGAAGAACGGTCTCTGTAAAGTTCACCTTCATGATCGTCTGTACTCCTTTCGTGTGCAAAAAAGGGCGCAAAACTTCGTAAAGAAGCTCTCCACCCTTGAGCCAAAAACTTGAAGCGGCATTCCTGCCACCCAACCGGATATTCTTTTCCTATGTCATGATAAAGTGGTGTCACCGAAAAGTCAACGTGCGTCGGGAATTATTCTGATAAAGGCAGAACACTTCTCCCGGCGAAGTTGAAAAGCAATATGGTAGAATACAAAGAAAGCCGAAAAATGAGGTATCTGCGATGCGATTGCACATACATGACCTTCACAAAAGCTACGGGGCGACGAAAGTACTCAACGGGATTCATTACACGTTTGAGCAAGGCCGTATCTATGGTCTTCTTGGTCGTAACGGCGCCGGGAAGACCACACTTTTCAATTGTCTGGCACGATATCTTGAGCTCGACAAAGGACGTATTGGTATTGATTACGAGAACGTCGGCTTAGCGCCTGATATGTTCTTCGCGACAAATCCACCGGATTATAAAGAAAGTGACGTCGGACTCGTCTTCACCCAACCACATCTTCCGGATTTCATGACCGGCCGCGAATTTGTGAAATTCTTTATCGAGATCAATCGCGATACGATCGTCGAGCCACGCGACATTGATGAGTATTTCCGTTTGGTCGCGTTCCAACCGTCCGATGGCGATCGTCTGATCAAGACGTATTCACACGGAATGATGAATAAACTGCAAATGCTGATCTCCATGTATATCCTGCGGCCGCCGGTTATCCTTCTCGATGAGCCGCTGACATCCTTCGATGTTGTCGCGGCACTGGAAGTAAAGAATATGATCAAAGCGATCAAGAAGGATCATATCATTATCTTCTCAACGCACATTCTACAGCTTGCACAGGATCTCTGTGATGAGATTGTCGTGTTGAGCGAGGGCACGCTGCGGCATATTCCATCTGCAAGCATTCACACGCCGCAGTTTGAAGATGAAGTTATCGCAATGCTTCAAGAAACACCGGATACAACGAACTAACGCGAATTTCGAAAGGAATATCCATGGATTCATCAACAATTCTTCGCATGATTACCGGCAGACTGCAGATGATGATCACGACGAGAAAGATATCGAATGCGATAACCATCAATCGTCTGATTCATTTCGTGCAACAACTCCCCCTGATCGGCAAGTATGTGCCGGACAATCTCTATGGACTTTATGGCGTTAAAACCATATTCGTGATCGTTTCGAACCTCTCTCGCATGACGAAAAGGCTCTTTATGAAAGCTCTTTATCTGGGTTTTCTTATTGCGACTACATATTTTCTCCAGAGTCTCCTCGTACCTGAGTCAAGTTCCAACGGCGTCCTTAATATTGAAGTCCTGATGACGATTTTCTTTTTCTTCAGCTTCATCGGAGCTCCGATAATGTTCAGCAAAGGCATAAATATGGACTTGGAGACAGATCTGATGATTGTCGACAGACTTCATGCCGATGCCGGGAAATACGTTCCGGCCCGTATCTATGAGCGCAAACTTGTTGATTTCTTCGCAACCCTTCCGCTCGCGGTCTTTCTGTCTATTCATCCGGAGTATTCGATCCTGGAATCCATGATCATTGTTCCTCTTATGATCGCCGCAAAGATTATCATAGAAGCCATCGAACTCGCGTCCTATGCCTTGCTTCGACGTCTGCCCAAAACGAAACTGAAATATCTCTTCTTCGTTTTTTTTCCCTTAAGCACGATGGCCTTCAGCGCCCCGTTTCTTCTCCTTTTTAACCGTATTCCTTTCTCCTTCAAAGCTGTCGTTTTCCATCCGCTCTTCATCATCGGTTTACTTATCGGTGCCATTCTTTCGCTTGTTTATATCGAAAAGTACCGACATTACCGAGAAATAGCCTGGACAAGCGTTGTGAACTATAATTTGATGCTCGATAAACAGAAGGAAGTGAAGACCAAGGGACAGTTCGAATCCTCCACCGATTTTGATAAGAAGCTGAAAATCGAAGAGATTCGCACGGATCGCTTCTCGCATCTCCGCGGTTACGCGTACTTCAACAGTATCTTTTTCCATCGACATAAGAAATTTTTCACGAGAAGAATTTTATGGCGATCTACGATAAGTGCCGTAACATTTCTCACCGTCTTGATCGTACTTCTTGCATCCGCAAACATGGCCGCAAACGATATGTTTGCCGAAATCGTCAAGGAGATTCCTACACGAATTCTACCGATGTGCTTCTTCTTTGCCTACGTGATGTCGATGGGACGGGTCGCGACCTCTGCGATGTTCACGAATTGTGACTCCGCAATGTTACATTATGCTTTCTATCGATTGCCTTCGGTCGTTATCCCAAATTTCTACCAGCGTTTCAAAACCATTCTTGGCTATAACCTGCCGACCTACGCGATCATCGGATCTCTAGCCATACTGGTCGATCTATTCTCACAAGCGATCCTTCATCGGAGTCTTTCCTTTGTGGACTGGCATTTACTGCCTCTATATATCGTGACCCTGTCGATGATCTGGTTATTTTTTTCTTTTCACGACCTATTCATCTATTATATTCTGCAACCGTATTCCTCCGAGTTCGCAATCAAAAGCAAGCTGTTCGGATTTGTTCAAACCGCCGTCTGGATCCTATCTTATATGAATCTGCGCCTCTCAAACGTAAACATCTATCTATACATGATTATTCTCGTTCTGGCTACGGGCACTTACATTGCCGCAGGTCTTTTACTTATCAACCGATTCTGCGAGAAGACATTTCACCTCAAATAAACTCGAGCCTGCATCTCGTAGGTTCATAGGTTCGAACTATCTTTGGCTAAGTGAAAAGCAGCCGTTGCAATCACCTGCTCGCTAGGGAAAATACCTATATACTGAAGCAAATGGTTAACGAATTCCTGGAAACATTCTCTGTAAAAAAGCTGGAAGAACATGCGCACATACGAAACCCTGTGAAGGAGCCTGTTTCGTATGTGCATCATTGAGCAATAAACTTCACCTGTAGCTCGTCGCACATACGAAAACCCGGGAAGGTGCCTATTTCGTATGTGCATCAATGAGCAATAAACTTCATGGGATCGCTAGCGCACATACGAAACCCTGTGAAGGTGCCTGTTTCGTATGTGCATCAATGACGAATTTCCGCTCTGGGATCGCTGGCGCACATACGAAAACCCGGGAAGGAGCTTGTTTCGTATGTGCATCAATGAGCAAAAAACTTTACCTGTAGCTCGTCGCACAAACGAAAACACGAGAAAGTGCCTGTTTCGTATGTGCATCAATGACAAATAATCGCATCCGGGAAGCCTGCGCACATACGAAATCCCGTGAAGAAGCTTGTTTCGTATGTGGATCAATGATATATAATTGCTGCCTGTCCGGCTAACGTTACAATTAATTGAAGTAGCATTCATTTTCTCGGATTCATCACAAACTTCGTGACTATATGATTAGCTTTCCCAACAAAAGATCGAATGTTCTAGATCTACGGAAATGAGAAGAATGCTAGGCTGCACCATAGTCATTGATAAGATAAAAGCCGTGTTTCAACTTATATTTTGCACAGCTTCTTCGCTATACCGCATGACAGATCTCCATCAGTAACCGGCCCTATTTACCACGAATCCAATAGAGATAGTCACAAGATGGTCGTTCCGACCCTCTTAAGGCTCCTCAAGTAGGACTCGAACCTACGGCTCGCAGCTGGATCGCTCCGCTCATATACATTCGCGTTGCTCCGCTGCTTAGCTGCCTTATCCCTCGCTTCTTCGTCCGCCGGACGTTGCTTCGGAAACGGCACCCCTTGGAACCGCAGGTTCATAGGTTCGATGTTATATATGAATATATGAGAAGAAGCCACCCCGTTCTTACGGGATGGCTTCTTCTCATGGCTCCTCAAGTAGGACTCGAACCTACGACCCTGCGGTTAACAGCCGCATGCTCTACCAACTGAGCTATTGAGGAATAAAAATCCGGCGACGATCTATCTTTCCGGGCCGTTACCAGCCAAGTATTGTCGACACACGAGAGCTTAACTACTGTGTTCGGGATGGGAACAGGTGTGGCCTCTCGGTAATTATCACCGGAATGGTTG
>JACCEE011608043.1_pt1 | contig 17783 bp, 15 predicted proteins | sample 7449931 | NCBI WGS metagenome assembly JACCEE01 (sample SAMN15323457, study PRJNA562643) | freshwater metagenome | isolation source: river surface water | place: USA:Blue River Watershed | collected 2017-08-19 | reverse complement strand
GCGCGCGCTTAGAAATGGCGCGTGAACCGGTGGTGTGGTGGTCATTAACAGCTTCGTTTGTGTTTATGTTTAGTTTAGTGTTAGCAGCCAATTTATTCGCCGATTGTGTGCGCGATGCGTTTGACCCACGTCGAACCAATCAATAATATTTCTGTACTTAACAAAAATTATTTTCCCTTAATAACCAACAGGTTAACATCATGCAATGGATTATCGCTTTTATCGCCGCAGTTATTGCAGCCGCAGCGGAAGAATCTATAGTCGCTTGGGCAATCATTGGTTATCTTATCGGCTATGTTTTAAACCTAAACCAGCGCACAGGGCAACTTGAACGACAACTGAGCCTGTTACGCAATGAATTAACGCATCTAAAACAGTCACCACCATTGCCTACCGTGACTGCCCTTACAACGCCTGCCACGCCTCCAGACACCATTATTCCCCCTGTAGCAGAAATAACAGGCCTAGCTACCGAATTACCACCGTTAATCTTTACGCAAAAACCCATCCCAAAATCGCAGTTTTTATCCCCTGATGCGACTGATTCCAAACCAAAATCCGCCTCAATAAATATTGACCCCTTCTTTCGTTTCATCTGGCAATGGCTCAGCGACGGCAACACTTTTGTCCGCATTGGCATTATTATTTTATTTGTCGGTGTTTCGTTTTTACTCAACCTTGCAATCGACCGTGGTTATATTGCGATTGAATTACGCTTAGCTGCTGTCGCGTTGGGCGCAATCGGACTACTAGCCGGCGGTTGGCACTTAAAACAACACCATGGCGGTTATGGATTATTGCTTCAAGGTGGCGGCATAGGTTTACTGTATTTAACCATTTTCGCCAGCTACAACATGTATCAACTTTTACCCGCCTTGCTAGCATTCGCGCTTTTAATTGCGGTTGTCAGTTTAGCGGCCGCATTGGCAGTGTTGCAAAATACCCTGTCACTGGCATTATTCGGGAGTATCGGTGGCTTTCTTGCACCTTTTTTAACCGCATCCGACAGTCATAACTACTTAAGTCTATTCGGTTTTTACGCCTTACTCAATACAGGCATTTTTACTATCGCATGGTTTAAAGCATGGCGGGTACTGAATTTAGTCGGACTGGGTTTTACTTTTTCGATTGCATGGCTATGGGGGGTTTTCAGTTATAGCGATGCCTTTTTCTTGCATATCGAATTGTTTTTATTACTATTTTTCCTATTTTATGTCGCCATTGGCATCTTATACGCCGACCATCGTGCGCTTAATTTTAACGATTATGTCGACGGTACATTAATTTTTGCGACTCCTATTTTAGTATTTGCGTTACAAACCGGCTTAGTTAAGCAATATGAGTACGGCATCGCTTTCAGTGCCATTGCGGTGGGTGGATTTTACTTAGCCTTAGCAAGTTGGGTATGGAAAACACGCGGTACACCGCTGAAATTTTTAAGCGAAGCGTTGCTTGCAATCGGCGTTATCTTTATCACCCTTGCAATCCCTTACGCCATAGATGGGGTAGCAACCTCAGCCACTTGGGTCATCGAAAGCACAGGCGTTTTATGGATCAGCATCCGTCAACCACATTTTGTGCGCCGCCTGTTCGCTCTGAGTTTACAATGCCTCGCTGGTTTGGCTTTTTTAAGCGATGCAAACACAACTGACGGTCTGGTATTTGCTAACCGTGACTTTATCGGTGTTCTTGTCATCAGCATCTGCGCCGGTCTCAGCAGTTGGTTATTATCAACAGATTTTAACGGGCGACATACACTAGAAAAAATCTTATCGCCTTGGTTACTGGGGTATAGCCTAGTTTGGTTATTTTTAGGCTTTGATGTCCAAATTGAAGGGCATCAATTAAAAGCTGTGCAAAATCCATTAATGCTCGGTTTAACTTGTATTAGCACCGCTGGTTTAAGCCTATTGGGGCATCGTCTACACTGGATAGCCGCAAAATACGCCGCACTAGCAATGCTAGTGCCTTTAATATTAGGTGCATTAATCACAAACGGCATTGCAAGCCATCCGGGAGCAAACGGCGGCTGGATTTTGTGGCCATTGGCGTTTACCGCACTGTATTGGCACTTATATCAACTTGATACACCGCCGATTCTAATTTACTCACCCCTGTCTCACAATTTAACTTTCTTACTCGCCACAAGTTTATTAACATGGGAAATTGGTTGGCATCTACTAAATTTAGTTCCCGCCGCCAGTGGCTGGTTTATCGCATATTATCCGCTTATCGCAAGCGCAGCATTATGGGGCATTATGCAACCAATATGTTGGCCATTAACGCGCCATAGCGCAATTTATTGTGGCTGGAGCGCAAATTGTTTACGCGGTGGCTTAATCTGCTGGTCAGTGCTGGAATTAACTTATGCCGCAGATAGTCATCCATTGCTGTGGCTTCCCTTATTTAACCCAGTAGAATTCATGCAAAGTATCGTCTTAATCACCTTGCTGCGTTTTACTTTTTTAATGCCAACATCCCGTTTATCCGCCGCACAAAAAACACACCACTATCGCTATGTTGCTTACTTTATTTTTATATGCCTGAATATCATGCTATTGCGGACCCTACATCATTGGAACGCATTACCATGGTCACAAACCTTATTAACCGCTGCCATTAGCCAAACCTGTCTATCTATTTTCTGGACACTCACAGGACTGGGATTAACATGGATAGCCACGCAAAAACAACGGCGTAACCTGTGGATAGCAGGGGCATCTTTACTGAGCCTTGTTGTGATTAAACTATTTTTCTTTGACTTACATCTTCAAGATGCAATAGAAAGAATCATCTCTTTTATTACCGTTGGTATGTTGTTGATGTTAATCGGTTATTTTGCACCCTTACCACCTAAAATACAGGACAGTAAACATACACCTTAAACCGAATAAACCGCTTTGCAACAACTGGTTAACACCAATAAAAAAGCCCGCTCGAAGCGGGCTTTTGCGTTCAAATTTATTATTGTTATTGGCTGTACGCGACTGCTACTGAAGCAGTTTATTCATCAAGCTGTTATATTATTATTATTATTGCCTTGCAGGCCGCTCTCCTCCTTACTTCTGGTCGTTTGACCTCGCCTACATCCGTTAAGCTTGGGTTCAGTTTAAATCATACAAATCATTCCGTCTATTAAAAAAATTTTTTTTTACAGAAAAATAGTATCGACCCAAAAATATACTTACAATACAAATAGTTATAAAACATTAGCCTTATCTAATAAACAAAAAACCTTGCAAGTATTGCTTAAAATTTTGACGCACTCGTAGCATTACCGACGCTTTCCCACAGGTTCTTGCCCATCACGTTGCTGACTTTGTTCTGCCATAAAAAACTGTAACCGGTCTTCTAAAATTTCTACTAAATAATGATCAAGCGGTTTCATCTTTTGCGCTAACTTAATTTGTAAAATTGCCGTTTCAGTGCTACCTATTGCGTAATAATATTCAGCCAAATAACGGTGCGACTGGGCATGTTGTTTTAACTCAGCATAACTTTGTGACATAAGTTCTAAATACAACAATTTTTCTTGCCGCACCCCACTGAGCGACTGCAATATCTGCTGCGCCAATTTAGGTTGTCCGGCTTTTAAAAGACTCATCACATATTCAAATTTAACCGCATAATTACTCTGAAAACGTTTTACCGCTTGCTGATACAATTTAAGTGCTTTGTCATACTGCTTCGCTTCTAAGGCAACTCGTGCAAGAGCCGTTAAATAATGTGCTTCATTAGGATAACGACTAACTAATGGTTGCAAAAGCAACTCAGCAGGAACCGTTTTTTGCATCTTCAAATACATTAACGCCTCTCCATATTGCGCAACCGCACGTTGTTCGGGTAAACCCTGCTGCTTATTATTTTGAAAAAAACGTAACACCGCTGCATAATCGGTTGCCGTAGCCACCTTCAACTTTGCCTTAATCAGCGCGTAAGTTAACGAATCAGGATATTGGCGATAAGGATACTGTTCAGCACGCCCGCGTGTATCTGCAATTCGCGAGACAGTCACAGGATGTGTGCGCAAAAATTCAGGCACACCCGCACCATGAAAACGTGTAGACTGTTCCAAGCGTTCAAAGAAAGTTGGCATACTGCGCGGGTCATAATTAGCCGCAGCCAAAGTTTGCATGCCAATACGATCAGCCTCCTGCTCATTTTCACGGGTAAAATCAATCTGAGCCTGCACATTTCCGGCTTGAATCGCCATAATCGCCGCCTGTCCCATACTCGGATTTTTAATCCCCAACAAAATCGCCGCCAGCGTTGCCGCCGCCGTTGGAATTGACAGCCGACTCGCCGCCTCAAAAGCCCGATATAAATGTCGCTGAGTCACATGCGCAATCTCATGTGCCATGACCGAAGTTAACTCACTTTCCGCTTCAGTCATCAAAAATAACCCGGCATTCACACCGATATACCCGCCCGGCCCTGCAAATGCATTAATAGCATTATCCAGCACGACAAAAAAATAAAATGGCTGACTAGGATTATCGCTGGTTACTACCAAATTTTTTCCAACTGATTGAATATAATGCGAAATTTCAACATCCTCATTAATTTGCACCTGCGCATGAAGTTGCCTAAAAAACGCCTCTCCCAATTCCTGTTCTTGAACCGGTGAAATCAACGTTCCACTTGAATCCCCCATGTCAGGAAGCTGAATTTTCTCAATATCTTCCGCCGGTGGCGACGCGGAAAACAAAGCTAACATCAGCATTAAACCAAGCATTGAACATTTAAATTTCATAATTTAGGTGTCAAATTAATCACATCAGCACACATTTTAAATCCCTTATTTTTATAATAAAACAGAATTTAACACTCTCTAAAAATTTTCCCGCAAATAATTCTCAAAAGTTTGGCTATCTAATGGTTTACTAAAAAAATACCCTTGGTAATTCAAGCAGCCCTGCGTTTTTAAAAAATCCAATTGTGCCTGCGTTTCCACGCCTTCGGCAATGACCATCAACTGTAAATTCTGCGCCATTGCAATAATCGTTTTCACAATAATTTTATCATCTTCGTCACATTCAATATCATCAATAAATGCTTTATCTATTTTTAACTCATTTACCGGTAATTTTTTTAAATATGCTAAAGAAGAATACCCAGTACCAAAATCATCAATTGAAAACCTAAATCCCAATCCTCTAAATTGCAGCATTTTTTCAATCGTCTGATTAACATTATCTAAAAACACACTTTCTGTTAATTCTAACATAACACTGGCAGGATTTACGCCGGTCTCATTAACCAGTTGAGAAACACGTTTTAAAAAATCATGTTCTCTAAACTGTTTAGCGCTGATATTAATTGAAATATGCTGGTGTGGTTTTAACAACCCGTTTTTTTCCCACGCCGTTATTTGACGAAAACTTTGTTCAAATACCCAATACCCCATATCAACAATTAATCCTGCCTCTTCGGCAATAGGAATAAATTGATCAGGAAAAATAAAACCCAAATTAGGCTTAATCCAGCGCAATAAAACCTCTGCACCAATTACTTGATTTAAATGATTCATTTGTGGTTGATAATACAATTGCAACTGCTGATCAACAAGTGCAAACCGTAAATTTTTTTCCATTTCTAAACGTTTATCAACCACTGCTTGCATTTCATCACGATAAAACTGAAACGTATTTCTCCCCATATCTTTGGCGCGATATAACGCAGTATCTGCCTGTTGCAAAATAGTGGCGACATTTTGTTTCGGCAAAGGAAATAAAGTAATCCCTATACTGCCATTACCATGATAATCATGGTCTTTTAATTGATAAGGTGCACGCAAATTTAATAAAATATTCTCGGTAATGTATTGCGCTTTATCCATAGCATCATTTAATGAACTAGCTAAATCAGTTAATAAAATAACAAATTCATCTCCCCCTAAGCGAGCGACCATATCATCTTTATGCAATTGCTTTTTTAAACGTTCAGCCACTTGAATTAATAATTCATCGCCCATTTCGTGACCTAATGCATCATTAATATGCTTAAAATGATCTAAATCTAACAATAACAATGCGCCAAATACACCTTGTTGTATTGCTAATGCAAATTTATCGGATAAATGCTCTGAAATTAAACGTCGATTGGGTAAACAAGTCAATGCGTCATAATATTCTAAATGAATAATTTGGGCTTCAGCTTGTTTATGTCGATTAATATTCAAACCAACACCGCGTAATTTTATCACCTCACCCTGCGCATTTAGCACTACCTGACCTTTCATTTCTTCCCAAAATATATCTCCATGCGCACTAATATTTTGGCAAACTAAAGTAAAGTGTGTTTTTTTCTGAATAGCTTTTTCAATCAGCGTAGCAGCAACACTTATATCCGCTTCCACCATAAAATCAAATGGTTGTTTACCTAATAATTGATCAATTGCATACCCTTTAATTGATTGAACCTGTTCGGTTAAATAACAATAGCGCAATTGCTGATCAAGCTCCCAAATATATGCCCCGGATGCGTTAATTACATCTAAAAAACGTTCTTCAGCTTGCAATTTTAAATAATTTAATTCTATTTTTTCTAATGCAATACAGATATCGCCAGTCATTTCATATAATAACGCAATGACATCTTCTTGAAAATAATCCGCTTCGCTAGCATAAAGTGTAAATATTCCTATCGGTTGATTAAATTTTTGAATAGGGAAAATAGCATAAGCTTTAATACCTGCTTGATCTGCCTCTGTGGTTAAATCTTGACTAATTACACAGCGGTTTTCGTGAATTGACAGCGCACTCGGATTTTGCGCTGCAGTTATATCAGAATAAAGCGCAAGATTTAAATGATTTAAATAAGTTAATGGATGCCCTGACTTTGCAACAATTTCAATCTGCTGATGTTGTTGATTAATTAAACCAATCCAAGCCAAGGTTAATGTCGGTTTTTTAACCGCAATATGACATATTTCATTAAATAACTCTTGCTGGGATTGTGTACGGACAATTAATTTATTTGTATCACTTAAAAGATTATATAAATTTTTTTGTTTAATTAAATGGCTTTGTATTTGATTAATTTTGGTAACTAAGTTGTTAAATGCAGTGCCTAAAATAGCTAATTCACCATTGCCAGACAATTGTGCTTTAACGTCATTATGGGTTGCAAATTTTTCCATTACCGCAATTAAATGTCGAATAGGCTTATTAATTAACTGCCTTAAAATAACCATTAAAATCAGCATTAACATAATAAAGCCCAGCCATAGCACACTGCTTTTTATCCACACGTCATAATAAATCCCTGAAATTAATTGTGATAAATCATAACGAAGATATAATACCCCATAAGAAAAACCTCGAATATGATTGGGCAATGGATAACGTACCGGAAAATAAGCGTCAATTATTTGTAAATTTTCATTTAGTTCAACAGTGGATTTAGTGATTGGTGATAAAGGAAACAAATGCGGCTTTAAATACGCAATTGTTTGTATCGCAGGTTTATGTTTCCATGCGTAATGCGTAGAATAATCAATGATTTGCTGTGGATTAATTAATGCCAGTACGGTTATTTCTGATTCGATACCTAATGTACTAATTTCTTGTTCTATTAAATATGTATTTTCATGTGCCAGTGCTTCTTCAATAAAGCGTTGTAAACGCATCATAATATAAGTTACATTGGCAACTTTATTTTGTTTTAAATGGCGCGATTCTAATACGGTTTGATAAAAAAACATGCCAAGAATTAATAGCGTGGTTAAAATTAATACAATTAAAGGAATCCATAAACGTAAATGAACCGTTTTCATATTTTAAGCATTGTGGGTACTAAAAAAGAGTCATTAATTAATTGTTCTGTCGCCACTGTTGTAAATAATAAGTGTTGCTGAAGCATAAATTGTGCTAATTGCCGCGCCGATTCTTTTAAAACAGGCGATTGGCCATTAAATAAATGCACATTGTGCGCACGATTAGGAAGTATTAATTCGTTAAACTGTGCAATAACTTGCGCCGGTGTTACCATCAGTCGTTTACTCATTATCAGTGCGGCATGTTGTGGGTGGGTTTTAAAATACGCAAATGCTTTAAAATAAGCATTCAGCAACTGTTTTAAGTCTTGCCCACGCTGGTCTATAGTGGTTTGATGCGTCACTAATACGTCAATAATACGCGGCGACATATTCGCGCTGTCATATAATTTTTTTGCACCCAATTGAATTAATTGACTTTTTACCGGCTCAAAAGTCACCACCGCATCCACTTTATTTTCTTGATAGGCTTTAAGATGCTCATCAACGCTTAACGGCACAAGTTGAATATCGCTGGATTTTAGTTGTGCCGCAGTTAATGCGCGGTCTAATAAAATAGCCCCTACAGCCATATTTTCGACACCAATACGCTTACCTTTCATTGCTTGCAGCGAGGTAATATCTGGTTTTGCCATTAACACATCGGCACCGTTGGAAATATCCAGCACGGCTATCACACGAATTTGTTGGTCATATTGGCTTAAAGTTAAAACTTCATCTAACGTTAATGCGGCAACGTCTAATAAATGATGACGAAACGCATGACTGACTTCAGTCGCAGACGGCAATTCGACCATTTTCACCGGCGTGTTTTGGTAATAACCTAACTGACGTGCTAAATAAAATAGCTCATATCCGGGCCACACATTCGTGCCTACTTTCAATGGGGGCTGTGGTTTTAAATGACAAGTAGTTATTAAAAACAACAGGCTAATAGAGCATAAAATGCGGCGTCCTCTAGTGAACATAGTCTAGCGCATCCTTAAGGTTTTGTTAATCAAAGCAATATAATGATTATTTCAACTGCTTTAGCACGACAATCTTTCGTTATCATTTTTATCCTGCAATAAAAAAGATTAACTTTGTAAGCGTGTCAAACATGGCTCTTTGGTTAAAGGGTCGACATCAAACGCTAATACTTCCGGTTTATGCAACAATCCTTCTTCACCCGACGCATTCGGATTTAATTGTCGTTTTTCAACAAAATCTATCATGCGATGGGTGTTATAAATCAACAACACACGGTTGCCATTTTTACTTGGATAAATTTGATAAGCGACATTTTCTTCTGTAAACGCCAGATTACGCGCCATCAACGCAGTTATTTTTTCACCATCTTGACCGGCTAAATTCTTAATAACGGAATGCGGCTGATTTTTTATTACTGTCGTTAAATAATCAACCAAGGTGTTTTCACGTTGTTGCTGCTGTAAAGTACGCACTTGCTGTTCAGAAAAATCAAAGCTTTCTGCGACTAAATAATGTTTATCGCGTTCACCATCATTGGCAAACAAACAGATTTTATCTAACGCCTCATGTTCTAGTGCATTTAAAAACGATTCCGGGGCGCGGATATGTTTATAAACCGTTACCACCCAAGGCAACGCACGTCCGGTTTTAATAAACCGTTCTTTTACACTATTGATAACGCCGGCTCTGGATAATTTATCTTCTCGCCCTTGTGGCTTCACAATAAACGCATCCACAGCAATAATCTGCGTATGAAATCCAGCAGCTTTAAACTGCGCAATAATTGTCGAATAGCGCGGTTCATAAGGAATACTGGTTCCATCGTATAAAATATTTACTGCAGTTTTTTTTGCCTGTTCTGCTACCATGTCGCGCAAACGGTTGGCGAACGGCTCAACATAAACATAATCATCACTATGATGATTCGCCGCTGTTAATACGCGATATAAATCACTTTTTTTACGAAACTCATCTAATGAGGCAATTACAAAATTATCGCCACAATGTGCAGCGGCAATTTCTTCTACCGCTGTTTTACCTGCTCCGGCTCCGCCCATGGACATAAATAGTTGTGGCTGTAACACAGAAGTTTTACCGGCAAAAATTTGCGCTTGATTTTGATGCAATACCGCACTAATTTTACCCAATCGCTCATAAGCAATTTCCACACTGCGTTTTAAGCGCGTGTCGTCATTTGCCGCCTGTAATAATTTTTCTTTTAAGGTAGGATTATTCGCTAAATCAAACAAACTGGCTGTTTCGCCGGCGCATTGTTTTAGTAACTCTAATAGTTCAGTATGACTAGGGGTACGCAAGCCGGTTAAAATATTCGCATCTAAACAAAACAACGGGGCTGCACCATTGCTATCAATGCTAATCCCATCTATTTCGACTTTGCTGCTGGCGCGTAAGCTTTCCGTATCGGGTAAATAACCGATAATATTTTCCGCCGCACAACGTGGATAATCGGCAAGATGTTTACCGGCAATAAATAAATCTTCTTGAATGCTATTAAAGGGGACTAAACCGCCATTAATCGACACTAAACATTTCACACCGTCTGTGGTGGTATAAGACAAAAACGGAATCCCGGAAATAAACACTTTTTCTTCCGGCCATTTGCCGTAACCATTAGCAACATTCGGTAAACCTATATTGCGCATTGGATCAAGCGCGTGGCTAAAAGCGCGGCTAATTTGTTCTAAGCTGCTGTTGGTATCATGCAATGCCACCGCATCACTGGCCTCTAAACGTCTAAAATCAATCCCTTGTCCATACACCGCTTTAAATGCCGGTAATTTACCTAAAACGGTGATAAAAAAATCAAGCGTGATGCGATTGCCATACGAAAAAGGGCGCACACTGCGCATCGTTTGATAAAAATTCGCCAATCGCTGCGCAATGTCATCGGTATTAATCACAAAACCATTGTTATCAAAAATTGCGGTTTGTTGATTACCATTGCCGTTTAATACTAACCGCGCTACAGTTTTGCGAAATTTTTGCCGTTTGTCAGCATCCATCATGGTTCCCGGACGATGATCAACACTGGCTTGTTCCTTCCAGTCATGGAACATTTCCCGATGAATACGCGAAAACAGCACCGTTAAATAGGTTACGCGCTGCGTTTGGTCATGCGACACAGTCGCTTCGGTTTCATGCTGTAAAGTCAGCAACAACTTAGTCCCTTGGGCAATTGCCAACGCTGTGCGCAGTTTTTTTAGTTGGTCATAGCTCAACATCAACGTGTTAGTGTTCTTGTTCATATATCCTACCTATTGCAAAAGCACTCGGGCAAAACGCCACCTCATTTACGAGTGCTTAAAATATTCGCTTATTGTTATTAGAATGAAAGACGCGCTTACAGGATGCAATAGTAAATGAATTTAAGCTTTTATTCTTAAATTTGATGTAACACAAAGAAGGCGAACAACAAACACGCCCGCGCTATTTAAGCGTTAACACCGGGTTTTGAAAACAGATACCATCCCAGCCATATTTCATAAACAATCTGATGTTTGAATGGTCTGTGCCTGTCGGTTTTTGCAACACATCTACATGATAATAATCGCCAAATAAATTTAAGGTTTGCTCAGCGGTTAGCTTATGCAACTGGGCAAAAGCAAAAATTCTACACGAACCTTCGTTAGTGCCTGCGGCACTGATAAGTTTATCATCACCCAGACCGTTACTGAATTCGCTGGGTTGGTAGTGATAATGCGCCGCTATCACGCTCAGTGTTTCGTTGAAACTGATTGTGTGTTGATTTTGAATTTTCTGTAAAAAAGCGTTTAAGTTCATTATATAAAACATATAGTTAGAGAAAAATCACGACTTGCGGTCAGTCTTTTTTGTCAGCATCCAGCGAATAAGAATATAACCGGTTAACGCTATGGCGATGTTGATGACTAGCAAACCACTCATGGCTTTCATATCGGTTGAAGAATCGGTAACACACAACCCACCGCCGACTAAAAATAAACCGCTGGTTAATAAAATCAACCATCTAACTTGCTTGCTGAAGTCTATTTTTATCAAAAAAAGAAGTAAACTCAGCAGCGCGATCATACCAACCGTGGTAATCGTTGCTAATAAAGTATTTTCTGCGTTAACAAAAGGAATCGAAATCAGACACATACCGCCGCCGATAAGCATCACTATCCCTAATAACAGAACATAAGCTTTTATTAGAATGAGCAATATTCGCGCCACTGAATACATGATCCGCTCCTTTTTAGGCTAAAATAACTTAACGCAATAACGCCGAAATAGTTTTAAATTGCGGATGGTTAGCATCTTTCAACCACTCAAACAGCACTGACTCATAACTAAGAACGGTTATGCCTTGCTGCTGTAAGCGTTGTAAAGCGTAGCGTTTGTGATCAAGATTGCGTGAACTGACCGCATCTTCTACTACATAAACTTGATGCCCACGTTGAGTCAACTCCAACGCTGATTGTAAAATACAGATATGGGTTTCTTGTCCAACTAAAATCACTTGCTTGCGCTCACTGGTCAACAAAGCTTCGCAAAAACTGTTTGATGCACAACAAGAAAAACCAGTTTTATCAAAAACCGGTATGCTTAATGACAATTTTGTAGTGATCATCTCTTCAGTCGCGCCCAACCCTTGTGGGTATTGTTCAGTGACTAGGATAGGAATATCTAGGCTATTAGCTGCATCAATTAAGCGTATAGTATTCGTTGTAGTGATTGCTGCTTGTTCTGGTGGCATCACCGCAGATAATTTAGCTTGTAAATCAATAATTACTAATAAACTGTCGTCACTGTTTAAAAGATTAGGATGCTGTGTCATAAATAATCTCAATTTAATTTTACAATTCTGGCAACTTCTCGTTTTAAATCACGGTCTTTTGATGCCGCGCGTTTGTCATGCAATTGTTTACCTTTCGCCAAACCAATTTCTAATTTAGCCAAACCGTTTTTCCAATACATCGACAAGGGAATAATGGTATAACCTTTACGTTCCACCGCACCAATTAATTTACTTAATTCGCGTCCATGCAGCAGCAGTTTTTTTGCTCGCACACTATCAGGATTAACATGAGTAGAAGCCGACAACAATGCCGAAACATGCGCGCGTAACAACCATGCCTCACCTTTTTTAATCACCACATAACTTTCTTTAAGTTGCACTCGCCCATCACGCAAACTTTTTACCTCCCAGCCTTGTAAGACCAAACCTGCTTCAAAGCGTTCTTCAATGATATACTCATGCGTAGCTTGACGATTTTTGGCAATCGTGCTGTTGGATTCTTTGGATTTTTTAGCAGATTTTTTACCTGACATAGCACATATCACAAGGATTAAACGAACAAAAAAAAGCCAAACCAGACATTATCCCGCCTATTTTTCAGATAAAACTTTAAATTAACAACGTAAGGTATATTCGGTTTGACCGGTTACATTATTTTACCGCTGCACAATAATCTTGTGTCGGCACAACGCGCTTTACTTCATAATCGGCATTTGGCACAACAATAAACTCACTTGCACCGACAGGTGTTTGTCGATTTCCCCAGTCATAAGTGTAACCTAAACCAGTCCAAGGCACGCCGTCGCTGGCACGGAAACTTTTAAAATACAAGTTTTTATAAAAACTGGCATAATCCGGGATATTCTTAACCTGTGGCAAAGTTTTAGCAAACTGTAACTCACACTGCTGATCATCAATCTGCGGGTCCACACAGGGTCTAAATAAATCATCTGGTGATACCCACATTTCTACAAACACGTCATAACGCCACTGCGCATCAAGTCCTAAATATTGTTTTAAGCGCAAATCTAGCCCTGCCTGATCAGGATTTTCCTGCGTAACAAATTGGCGGCAAAACTGCTGTACCTGCGGTGCAACAGTGACCCAAATAGCAAAATCAGGATTCATCGGCGTTTTCGTATGCGGCTGAATAAATTTTTCATACGCAGATTGCTGTTTCCATGTCAATACTAAAATTTTACTTTTATCCGCGTTCCATACCAAATTGGGATTATGCACACTAATTGGAATTAATTGCGGCGTAATTTTTTCTGCCTTAACAAACGCTGCTTTTTTTACTGCCTGTTGATAACGCCGTTCTAACGAATGCGTCGATTGTGTGCAGCCGAATAATTGACTTAAGCCAATACAGTAAGCTAGGATTTTAAAAAAAGGTTGTTTCATAAAGAGTAGACTGGTTATTTACTAATTTGATTCAATAAAGCGTTAAACTTTTCCGCAGGTAACACACCACTTATCGCGCTGCGCTGATGATTGGCACTAAAAAAATAAGTGCGCGGTAATTCACCATACCAACTTGGATCAATTTCAAAGCGTAATTTTTCCGAATTATCTTCGCTAAAAACCCACTGCTCCAAATCGGTTAATTGGTTTTTTTCTAACACATCATTAATCTGCGTAACAACCTGTGCATCATCAACGGTTAGCATCACTAAATTTAAGCCCGGATGCGCTTGATGTAATTTTTTGATTAACGGCATTTCTTTTAAACAAGACGGGCAAGTTGTTGACCAAATAATCAGGGCGAAAGGTTTATTTTTATACTGTGTCAATAATTGCTGATAACTGCCCTGAGTAAATGTTTTTAACAATGCAGGAGCGGCTAATGAATCATTCAAACACATAATAGCCAATAGTGCGATGAGCAATTTATATTTCATTAAAACTCCAACAGGTAAGAAAGTCAGACGTAACCACTATTGTAGCTGATGTATTGTATGAGTAAAATCTGCATCACCATCAAAGATGGTAGATACAGCTTGTACCACAGAAAAAGAAAAGAGTTATCGCTTACAAGCCAAGCAAAACTGGCATAAACCCTCGCTACATAAACAGTTGATTTTATTAAGGCTGTTTAGTGGCGTAAATCAAAAATAAAACAGGTATAGCGAAAACTTATTGCGTTGATTAACACAATGTTTAAATGAAAATAGAGACGCAAAAGTCTACGTCTCTATACAGCAACGTTATGCGGAGTAAAACAACGCAACCAATTCATCATTGCGTTGCACAATTAACGTGTTATTCGATAATAGTATATGTTTCACGCGATTGATCAACCCGTTCGCGCAGTTCCTTACCCGGTTTAAAGTGTGGAACATGTTTAGATGACAAAGCGACAGAACCGCCTGTTTTAGGGTTTCTGCCCATACGCGGTGGACGATAGTGCAATGAGAAACTACCAAAACCTCTAATTTCAATTCTGTCACCACTTGCCAGAGATTGGCTCATTTGCTCAATAATACATTTAACAACCTGCTCAATATCTTTCAAAGGCAAATGGGGTTGTTGTTTTGCAAGTGCTTCAATTAATTCAGATTTTGTCACTTTTTACCCTGTAAAAAAATAAAATCAGTTGCAGTAAAAAACTGCTGACTGATTTTTTTTTGTATCATTAGTTACGTTGATGTTAAATTTAAAAACGTCTTCTAACATAAAGACAGTGGCTAGCAAATACAATTGATTTGCCAGCCAACTTTTTTGTAAAAAGCATAACGCTTTTATTTTAAGAGCTTACGGCGTTTATAATTATTTTTCCATCTGCTTAAACAGATCACCTAATGTAGGCGTACCCGCCCCTTGCTTAGAATAATCTTTAATCGCATTGGACTCTTCTTCTTGATCTTTCGCTTTTACAGACAGTGAAATGGATTTGCTTTTCTTGTCAACACCAACAAATTTGCATTCAATTTCATCGCCTTCTTTCAACAAAGTACGCGCATCTTCAACCCGATCACGTTGAATTTCAGACGCGCGTAAATAGCCTTCTACATTATCCGCTAACGTAATTACCGCACCTTTTGCATCAACTTCTTTGACTTTTCCTTTCACTAAACTGCCTTTTTCATGCACGGCAATGTAATTTTGGAAGGGGTCTTGTTCCAGTTGTTTAACGCCTAATGAAATACGTTCACGCTCAGGATCAACCGCCAAAATCACGGTCTCAACTTCATCGCCTTTTTTGTACTCACGAATCGCTTCTTCATCGTTTTCATTCCAAGAAATGTCTGACATATGAACTAAGCCATCAATGCCGCCTTCCAAACCAATGAAAATACCAAAATCCGTGATAGATTTGATTTTACCGGAAATTTTGTCGCCTTTGTTATGCGTTGCTGCAAATTCATCCCAAGGATTGGATTTGCATTGTTTCATGCCTAACGAAATCCGCCGACGTTCTTCGTCAATTTCCAACACCATCACTTCAACTTCATCGCCTAATTGCACGACTTTAGACGGGTTAACGTTTTTGTTTGTCCAATCCATTTCAGAAACGTGAACCAAACCTTCTACGCCTTCTTCAATTTCCACGAAGCAACCGTAATCGGTTAAGTTATTGACTTTACCGAACACGCGCGTACCCGCTGGATAACGGCGAGCGATGTTTTGCCAAGGGTCTTCGCCCATTTGTTTCATGCCTAAAGAAACACGGGTTTTTTCTTTGTCAAATTTTAATACTTTAACTTGAATTTCTTGTCCTATTTCTACACATTCAGACGGGTGACGCACTCTACGCCATGCCATATCGGTAATGTGTAATAAACCGTCAATGCCACCTAAATCAATAAATGCGCCGTAATCGGTCAGATTTTTTACAATACCGGTAACGATAGAACCGTCTTCCAAGGTTTTCATTAACTCATCACGTTCAACGCTGTATTCTTTTTCAACCACTGCACGTCGTGATAACACAACGTTGTTGCGTTTTTGGTCGATTTTAATGACTTTAAATTCCAAGTCACGGTTTTCTAAGAATGCAGTGTCTCTGATAGGACGTACATCGACTAATGAACCGGGTAAAAACGCGCGTAACGCACCAACTGCCACAATAAAACCGCCGCGTACTTTGCCATTGATCCGTCCGATAATAGTAGAGCCGGTTTCAAAAGCTTTTTCCAATTCATTCCAAGCTTTGTTTTTCTTGGCTTTATCACGGGAAAGTAACGTTGACCCCAAACCATCTTCAAATAAATCCAATGCAACTTCAATTTCATCGCCGATATTGACTTCTAAATCACCATCCGCATTTAAAAATTGCCATTTTGGAATCACACCTTCTGATTTTGAACGGGTGCTAACAATGATCATATCGTTTTCGATATCGATGACTGTTCCCATCAAAATAGCACCCGGACGCATTTCAGTCTGGGCTAAACTTTCTTCAAATAACGCAGCAAAGCTTTCGCTCATTGTTTTCTTTCCCATGCTTGCCAAAAACGTAAGGACAAGCTTTTATTTCTCAAAGTTAAAAAAATGCTTAAAAAAATTTAAGCGTTAGTAAAAAAATCCTTAACGGATTAGGCTTAAAACCACTTCTATGACTTGCGCAATCGAAAGCGCAGAAGAATCAATGATCAGTGCATCACTAGCTGCAACTAAGGGGGCAACGGTTCGCTCTTGGTCGCGTGTATCGCGCGCCTGAATCTCTTGGGTTATCTGGTCAAGGTTAGCAGATATTCCTTTTTTAATCAACTGTTTATAGCGTCTTTTCGCCCTTTCTTCACTACTTGCAGTTAAATAGACTTTATAACGCGCATCGGGAAATACCACAGTCCCCATATCACGCCCATCCGCTACCAAACCGGGAGCCTGTTTAAATTGCTGTTGTTTTTGTAATAACACGGCGCGTACCGCAGGATAAGCAGCAATGATTGAAGCTGCATTACCCGTGGTTTCGCTAGCCAATTGGTGGGTAATATCTGTTCCGTTGAGGTAAACTTGTAGCTGCTGTTGACAAATAAATTTTAATTGCATAGTTTGCGCGACAGCGACCACCGCTTCGACCTCGGTTAACTCCACTGACTGGGCTAAGGCTGCAATTGCCAGCGACCGATAAATCGAACCACTATCTAAATAATGCCACCTAAGTTGTTGAGCTAGTGCGCGACTGACAGTCCCTTTGCCGGCACCACTGGGACCGTCAATCGTTAAAACTGGAATATTCATTTACATCCGAAATTAAAGCTTAAAAAATATGCTGTCAATTTAGCATTTACCTTGGGGTTGTCAAATTTCTTT
>JACCEE010499452.1_pt1 | contig 17800 bp, 16 predicted proteins | sample 7449931 | NCBI WGS metagenome assembly JACCEE01 (sample SAMN15323457, study PRJNA562643) | freshwater metagenome | isolation source: river surface water | place: USA:Blue River Watershed | collected 2017-08-19 | reverse complement strand
TTAAGGTCATCATGCGATTCGGACGCTTTTCTTTTCTCATGGAGCCGAGGTTATCGGCTGAGGAAACGGTCTCGAATCCAGCATTAGATATAACTGCAATCTTAGAAGCCTTATTGAAATGAGGGTAAGCTGAAAGCATAGCAAGAATAGAAGAGAATTCAGCAAAGCTCTCTGTGGTATAAACACCAGACTTGGCAATAATCTTCTTTTGGAGTTCATAATTTCCGGCCATAGCACCGGTATGCCCAGCAGCGGCCTTCATGCCCTCTTCACTTCTTCCCCCACGGTAAAGCACGACGTGCTTTCCTTGAGCGATGAGCTTCTTGGCAGTTTTAGCAAAACGAAGAACCTCCCCACCCGAGAAGCCTTCAACATAACAAGCGAGAACATTCAAATCAGAATCTGTTCCCATCATGTTTAAGAAATCAGAAATCTTAAGATCCATTTGGTTTCCTATACAGAAACCATATTTGATCGGAAGATTCACTTCACGAGAAAGACGAGTGATAAAGAAAGCTCCACTCTGACTTACGAAACCAACATTTCCTTTTTCACTGTAGTGAATAGGAAGCTTTTCTTGAGAGATAAAAAGAGTACTGAGTTTCTTAGGAGAAAGGACGATCCCTAAACTGTTTGGACCAATCAAGGCTGGAGTCCAAAGCCCCTTAGCGCGTCGTGAGTCTAAAAGCTCATGCATCTGCTTACCAAGACCAGTCTTATCTCCACCGTCTCCAATACCACCGGCCACGAGGTAAACAATCTCAGCTCCCCCACCCTGCTCACAAAGATCCGTCACTGTTTTTACAGTAAGGGCCGCTGGAAGGGCTAGAATCAAAACTTCAACTGGGGATTCTTTTAAAACCTTGATGTCTGGATAACAGCGAACACCAAGAAACTCTTCTGCGCCTGGCTTAATCACTTTTAAATCTTTAACACCATGATTGGATTTAGAAGAAGCAATAAGATTTTCCAAAATGCGGCGACCAAAGTTACCAACCTTTTCAGAAACACCAGCGATGGCGACAGACTTTGGATTTAAAAGAGCATCAGCAGCGACCTTAGCAAAGATCGGTGCTTTGGTTGTCTCTCTCATAAAAGCGCCCACGCCATCAAGGGCGATAGGAGCTCCATCCTCGTCAACAACAACAGGATTCATTTCCAAAAGTTCGAGCTTAAGCTCAGTCATTTTATGAGCAATGGCCCAGAGACCATTTAAAAACTCAAGTAGCTTGTCGTTATCAACAAGACGCTTTCCTTGACGAAGCTCACCCATCCATACGCGACCTAACCAATGGTTACGAATTTCAGTGAAAGCCTCTTTGGGAGAAGTGAGTTCAGGAGACCACATCATGACCCCGCCGCCCAACTCCCCAGCCCAAGCCTCAGCATGAATTCCACCAAGGCCGAAACTAATGATCACACCACAGGCGTCGTCATGTTTAATACTGACAAAGCCTTCAGTAGGAAGACCAGAAGCTGTCTTGAAATTCACACGAGAGCAAACCATGGTTTCAATCCATGGGTACCGACTATCAAGTCTTGCCTTCATACTCTTATGAAGTTCAAGAACTTTATTTTTATCATAGGATATAAAATGAAGAGCACCCTCATCAGATTTATGCCAAAGATTATCGCCCAAGCCTTTAATCACGACAGGTTCACCTTCGCGAAAAGGAAGCTTTTCGACATCGCCCTCGTTTACAACAGAAGCAAACTTGGGAGCCTTGATTCCGTGTTCAAGAAGAAGACGATAAACGTAAGACTCATGAACGAAAGGAGCCTTGCTCACATGACTCATAAAGCCCTACCTGCATCAAAAGCCTGAAGGTTTTGAGCTATCACTTTTTCGCCCTTATCTTTAAAGCGCTCTGCAAGAACTTCTTTCCAAATTTCATAGGTGAATGGAAGCTTTTTAGAGAGGCAGCCCAAAAGAACCATATTGCCAGCATTTCTATAATTGAGTTCCTTAGCGTACTTGTCAGTATCAACAAGAATGACACCAGGAATGCTTTCTAGTTCTTTAATCACAGTCGAAAGCTCTGGGTAATTTGACATATTGACGACAGGTATCGTGGAAACAATCATCACCGCATCTTTATTCATAAGAGGAAGATAGCGAAGAGCTTCAAGAGGCTCCATGGCCACGAGGTACTCAGCAGCACCATCCATCACAATAGGACTAGTCACTTCTTGAGTATCAAAGAGAATTTGAGCATTCACAGCTCCGCCTCTTTGACTCATTCCGTGCACTTCAGATTGAAGAACATGAAACTTAGATTTCCAAGCAGCACCAAGAACCAACTGAGCCACAGTAATGGCCCCTTGTCCACCAACACCAGCGACGATCACACCTTGAGCTTTATTAAATTTTGTCATAACTCACCTTACTTTGCTTTATTGTCAATTTGCTTATAGGCACCTTTACGGAAAGCCTGGATACATTCACGCTTAAAGATCACGAGGTCTGGACCATCGTGCCTTAAAACTTTTTCCAAGGTCTTCACGTTGTCGGCATGGTGCTTCGCAAGTGGGATCATGTGATGGATATTTTCCTCAGTGAAGCCAACCGCTTTGGCAATGTCAGGAATGATATCGGTGGCCACAGTAGGTTGCTGACCAGTCATCGCAGTAATTCTATTATCCATAACAATCAAAGTGACATTCACTTTAGATTTGGCCATAGAAACAAGAGTCGGAAGAGCTGAGTGAAAGAATGTAGAATCTCCAATGATACCAACCGCTGGAGTGAGCCCTGCAGAAGCAGCACCAAAGGCCATACCTGCTGAAGCTCCCATTTCTACTGTTGTAGAAATAGTAGAGAAAGGAGGAAGGGCCCCAAGGGTATAACAACCAATGTCGCCATAAACGCGAGGATCATTCACACCGATATTGGCGTAAGCTTCATTGAGTGCTTTGTAAGCATCTTCGTGACCGCAACCATCACACAAACGTGGAGGACGACCAGTTAAGCTAATACGGGCATTGCCCTTGCTCTCTGGAATTTCAAGTTTTAAAACTTTGCGAACAAGAAGTGGAGAAAGTTCACCGGCAATTGAGAGAGTGTTGTCACGTCGGCCATGAATTTTTGTTTTGCTCATGAGCTTGGTGATCATGTCTTCAAGGTAAGGGAAGTTTTCTTCGAAAACAAAAACCTCTTCACAAGAATTAACGAATTTGGCGAGAGCTTCAAAATCAACTGGGTAAGCAGAAACATCGAAACGATTGTACTTGCTAACCTCAGGATTTTCTCTCACCACTTGATCGTAATAAGCACGTCCCATACCAGCAGCGATCACACCAATCTTATGACCGTTATTGACGATGCGATTCATCTTCGCAGCTTCGGCCATGAACTGAGGAATTTTATTTCTGAGTTTGAGATATTGTCCACGGGCCACAGCAGGAATAAGAACCCATCCATCTTTTTCATTTTTAGGAGGAGCGCCAATGCCCTTAGCAGGTTTTGTTTCACCTTTATGAATCACGCCACGAGAGTGAGCGAGACGGGTCACAAGACGAAGCACTACTGGAATCTTGAGGCGTTCAGACATTTCATACGCCTTGCAAGTGTAATCATAAACTTCTTGAGGAGTCGAAGGTTCAAAACAAGGAACCATTGCAAAATCAGCAAGCACTCTAGAATCTTGTTCGTTTTGAGAACTATGCATGCTTGGATCATCGGCAACAGCGACAACAAAACCACCGCGCACTTCTGTCAAAGCAGAATTCACGAAAGGGTCCATAGCAACGTTCAAACCAACGTGCTTCATGGTTGTGAGAGCACGGCCACCGCTATAGCTAGCCCCTAGAGCCATTTCATAAGCGACTTTTTCATTCGCCGCCCACTGAGCGACGCGACCGTCATTCAATTGATGAATAATCGCTTCAGCGCTCTCAAAAATTTCAGTGGAAGGAGTACCAGGATAGGAGAAAACAGCTTTTAGCCCGCTATCAATCGCAGCGTGGGCCAAGGCTTCGTCTCCAAGAACAATCATTTCTTGACTCATAAAAAACCTCGCTTCTAAATGACTAAAAAATGCCTCACAAACATCCCTCAAATAGAGACAAACGTCCAGAATGACCGTGTGCAAAAAAAGAAGAGTTATTGCCAAGCTTACACGCCTCCCCTAAACTCCTTTTAATCCAATAGAAATAATGGGAGTGTTATGGAGCAACCCGTCAAAACAGACGCTCTTCCGCGCCTACTTTTCATCATCTGCCGCTCAGATGTGGGGGGAGAAACTCGCCATTTGTACGATCTTTGTTTGGAGCTTAAAGAAAAACATCCCGAAAGCTATTTTGCTATCGCTGCTCCAGATGAAATCCCTTTTGCTCAAAAATTTAAAGAGCTCACTCCTGATTATTTTGTCCTTCCCAAAAAAACCTTTTCCCCTTGGCACTTTTTAAAACTTTGGCAATTTTCTCGCCTTCATCAAATTGAACTGATTCATTCCCACGGGCGCGAGGCAGGAGTTTACAGTCGCTTACTCAGACTATTTTGTTACAAGGTTCTTCATACCTTCCATGGCATTCATATCACTCTAAGTTTTTATGGAGCCTACAAATATATTTTGGGACGCCTCTTGGCCCCACTGGCTTACCGCTATGTTTGTGTTTCGCCTGATGAAAAGGCAAAGGCCTTGCGCTTTAAACTCGCTTCCGAAAAAAAGATAGTGATGATTAACAATGGAATTAATCTCGCCCATATCGATGAACGCTGTACCTTACGTCAGCCCGACGGTAGTTTTGTATTGGGAACTCTCACCCGCTTCGATACCCACAAGGGTTTAGACTTGGAACTCCAAACTTTTGCCAGCTTCTTTAAAACCTACCCCAATGCCAAGGTACGTCTTAAAATTGCAGGTTCAGGTGATGAATGGGATGAGATTTTTAAGCTTCGCCAAGAACTAAAACTCGAAGACAAAGTTGAACTCTTAGGTGAGATCCATAATCCCATAGAATTCCTCTCAACACTTGATTGCTATGTGAGTTTTTCAAAAGGTGAAGGCTTACCACTCGCTGTTTTAGAAGCCATGGCCTGTTCACTCCCCTGCCTTCTTTCCAATGTAACAGGGCATAGGGCCTTAGTAGACAAAAACTGCGGACTGCTTTTTAATTTGGGAGACGAGCACGAATTTTTCTCTCAGCTTTTGGCCATCAAAGAAAATCGCATTATGGCACAAGAAATGGGGAAAGCCTCGAGAGTCAAAATTGAAAAACACTTTACTAAAGAAAAGATGGGACGCGAGACTTTTAATCTCTATAAAAAATTTTAATTTTTGAAAGTTCCCCAAAGATAAAACTTTTTATCTTCATCTCTTTGCATGTAGAAATTTCCAACAATCCCTTCAGCCCCTTGATCTTCTAATTGAAGAAAACTGGTCGGAGAACTTAGAATGATAAGGGTTTCTGGGGCCTTGGGGTTATAAAGAAAAAACTTATTGGCTTTAGCAGAACGATTGAGACTCAAGGTTTTCTTCTTTTCGTCTTTAAGTTCTAGCTCAGACTTTCCTGAAAGAACCTGTTTTTCTTCGTTAAATGTAAGTTCACTTTTCACTCGCAAACGATAAATCTTTTTAGGGTCTTTAAGATTTGCAATTTTATACTCGTGATTTCCCTTAAGCCTTTGCATCAAAGCACTATTCATTTGCAAAGGCTTAGTTTTCATAAAAAAGGCGGTAGGGCGCAAAAGCTTGCCATCTTTTAGAAAAGGGGCTTGGTCGTTTTTAAGTTCGTTTTTAATTTCAGCAGTCAGGTCTAAGTGATTGAGACTTTGATCAACATTGAATTCTTGGGGAGAGGCTGAAACTGGAGAACTTACAACAACACTGGCCGTTTGAGGTTCAAGAGCGGCAGTGGGACTTGCACTCATGACCACATCACAACGATTGATACTCTGCTGCTCTTGAAGCATACGCAACCAAGCTTTAGTGTCTAAGTTTACAGCGACGTCAGCAAGCAAGATCGAAAAGATTTTCTCTTGAATGCGCGATAAGGCTTCCGATTTCTCTTGAGGCGTTTGGGCTTTTTCTAAGTCAACAAACTCAGCCGCTTCCATTTTTTTTAAGTTTTCAAAAACCGCATCAGAGGCCGAAGGTTCGGCTAACTGATAGCCTAAAAAAGTACCGATCACAAAGCAAAGAGCAAGAAAGATAAAATTTTTGATTTTCATAATGATATTCTAATCAAAACTTAAATTTCTGTCCCTAACATCTTTTCTCAACTCCAAAGCAAAACACTCAACTTTTAAAAGCATTCATTCTTCTCAAAAATCTAGATTAAGGCTAAGATAAAACCTATGAATCATGCTCCACTTAGAAAAACGATACTCATCCTTGTCGACCTTGTGCTTTATTACGCCGCCATCGTAAGCCTATGGTCTATCGACCTCTACCTTCGTCAGATGGATAGCGTCTTTTGGCACGACTACCTTTGGGGTTTTACAACTTTTCTCCCCTTATTTTTCATCATCTATTATATTTTTGACCTCTACTCTGATGATGTAACGATGAACGGCATCAGCCTTTTTAAAGGGAGCTTCAATGCCTCCTGGGCTTCGGCTCTCATGGCCTTTTTGTGGCTTCACAAATTTCGTTTCTTTTTCTATGTCCGTTCTATTTTAAGTTTTGTTCTTTTCGCTATCATCACTTTTATTCTTCTTTCCCTCTGGCGCAGGCTCTATTTTTCACTTTTTGCCAAACAACGAAATCAGGTTCCGGCTTTATTTTTGGAACTTGAAAGTGGAAGTCAAGAACTCAGTCAGGAAATTAAAAATCGCCCCTTTTGTGGTCTGGAATTAACTCGTATTTTCAATCTCAAAAAAGAATCACTCAACAACCTTAATGAGATCATTCAAAATGAAAAAATCGAATACCTTATTGTCGACGATAAGTGCTTCCATGATTCCAAGGTGATTCACCAAATTTTTCAGGCCCTGCCTCTGCAAATCGAGGTCGTCCGTCTTTCTTCTTTTTTAGAGAACCTCTGCCACTTTGTGTTCATACGTCATATTGAAGAACACTGGTTTTTAGATAACCTTCTCGATAGCAGTAAAAAGCTCCACGACAAATTGAAAAATGTCTGTGATCGTATCTTGGCGCTCATCATGCTGACGATCCTAAGCCCCCTCATGCTTTTTATCGCTCTCCTCGTTGGAATAAGTTCAGGCTTTCCCATTATCTACTCCCAAAAAAGAGTGGGGCATCTTGGTAAGGAATTTACTCTCTTCAAATTTCGCTCTATGAGAAATGATGCGGAAAAAGATGGTGCGAAATGGGCCACTCCAGGAGATCATCGTGTCACAAAACTGGGGGCATTTTTAAGAAAAACTCGTCTCGATGAACTCCCTCAACTTTTTAACATTCTTAAAGGAGAAATGAGCTTTATCGGCCCTCGTCCAGAGCGCCCTGAATTTGTTGAAAAACTAAGCCAGAGCATTCCTTTTTACAATGAACGCCATTTGGTGAAACCGGGGCTTACAGGTTGGGCCCAAATCTCTTATCGCTATGGAATGAGTGAAGATGACTCCCTCAAAAAACTTCAATACGACCTCTACTACATCAAGAATCGTTCTTTTGTCCTCGAACTGGCCATCATCCTAAAAACCATACGAGTGGTCATTTACCAAAGTGGCACCTAGATGAATGTACTCGTAACGGGCGCTGCTGGTTTTATTGGTAGTCATTTAGTTGAACGACTTTTAAAAGATCAACATCAAGTAGTAGGGATGGATAATTTTGATCCCTTTTATGCAAAAGAGATAAAGCTCCAAAACCTAAAGCCTCTTCCCGCTTTTTCTTTTTATGAATGCTCGCTTTTTGATCGTGAAAAACTTCAAGCGATTTTAGCGCATCATCAAATCGACAGCGTCATCCATTTGGCCGCAAGGGCCGGCATTCGTCCCTCGCTTCATCAGCGAGAGGAGTATTTAAAAATCAATAGAGACGGAACGGAAGAACTTTTAAAAATCTGTGCGGTGTCTTCAATTAGCAAATTTGTTTTGGTTCCTCTTCTTCTGTCTATGGAGATTCTAAGACTTCTTCTTTCAAAGAAACTGATCCCCTAAGCCCTCCCCTTTCTCCTTATGCAGAAAGCAAAGTCGAAGCAGAAAAGCTGGTACAAAAATACTCCAAACATTTTAAGAGCTGCCACATTTTACGTTTTTTTACAGTCTATGGGCCAAGGCAAAGACCGGACCTTGCCATTAGTAAGTTCTTTCAACACAATCTCAAAAAAGAAGCCATCACTCTTTATGGAGATGGCAGTATGCAAAGAGACTTCACCTATGTCACTGATATCGTCGAAGGAATTTCCCTATCTCTAAAACATTCTTCCGCCTATGACGTGTATAATCTTGGAAATCATAATCCTGTGAGTTTAAAGGTTCTTCTCTCTCACATAGAAAAGATCACAGAGATTCCCAATACTCTTCGCTTTGGGCCTCAACTAAAAAGTGACATTCCTTCGACTTGCGCCTCTATTAAGAAGGCCCATACAGAATTAGGATATCAACCAAAGATTGATATCCTTGAGGGTTTAAAACTTTATTATGAGTGGCTAAGAAAAAATCCTTCTTACTACGACCCAACTATTCCTGCATAAAAGACCATTTGGGCCAAAGGCGTGAAGCATAGAAGACATCTTCTGAAACGAAGAGTGCACTATTGGTTTTCTTATCGCCTTTGAGGAAAGCCGCAAATTTAAGTTCTTGATTGACACCCAAACGCTCATCATAAGTCTTCACGACAAGATTTGTTGGAGGAAGATTAGGGCGCCCCAAAGTCTGAGCGTAGTATTTTTCGAAATGAATTCCACGCTTGCCAAGACTTGGTTCAGACCGATAAGACTTATCGAGTAAAGCACTGCAAACTAAACGGTCTTCCTGGCGAAGATCAAAATCAAAATCATATTCTAGTCCAAATTTTGTAAAAGCCTGAAGGATAGCTTTCGCTTTTTCAAGTTTGGAAACTTGAGGGCGCATGCCCGCTAGGAAATCGGCCATGTAAGCATAGACTGTAGAAAGAATTACTCCATCTGAGGTGGCTTCGATAAGAACACGATCCTCTCCATGCTCATCGCGAGTCAAATAATTGGCCCAAGCTTTTTTAGTTTTTTGAGAAAGCTCCAAATAAGTGGAAAGATTAAAGCAAGGCAAAGCCTCCTTAAAACACTTTTGGGTAAAATAGTTTTGTACTTCTAAATCACCATCTAAAGAATTTTTAAGTTTTGAAGACTCGCCCAAATAGATTGTGGAGTGAGGCCAAAAACCAGGCAGGAAGGCATTGGAAAGAAACCAATTTCCTCGGCTTATAACGAGGTCGCCTGGCTCTAATTTATCAAGGAAACTTTTTGCCAAGTCTTTTTTGATGTAGGTATCACCGTAATGCAATTCAGGATTACGACGATAAACCTTTGCATCACCTATCCAAGTCGAAATTTTAGTGAAGATTTTATAATAGATGCCATTAAAAGCGTAAGAGAGATTTCTTGTTTTAAGGGTCAGACGATTTTTAAAGCTCTCCAAAAAAGGGCGAAAAAACTCCCGACGAGTTTTCTGTTCTTCAAGAAAAGAAAAGAGCTCAGCCGCAGACGCAGGCATAGCCGCTTTTTCATTTTCAAAAGAGACGTACTCTTGAGCTAAATCTTCGAGAGGCTCAATCTCCAAATAGGTAGGCACATCTGCCACTGAAGCTTCTTTTTCATCTGTTTTAATACTTTTAAAAATTTCATTTTCTAACGAATGAAATGTTCCTTGAGGAACTTCACGAGAACTGGTGATATCCAAACGCTTACGCATTAAATCGTTATTCCATACGGCCGTCACAAGCTCGGCTCCACTGTTAAGAAGCATGATAGAACTAAGGTACTTTATAAAACTTCCAGGAGCCGTTTCAGGTTCGTCTTTGTAAGTCGATTTTAAAACCCCAAGTACCATACGCATATCATGAAAACTTCTCCAAAATTCTTGGAGTTTGTCGTTCTCGGCAATTGTTAAAAGATACTGAGGATTCTGTTTCGTTTTTTGAGAGAGAGGAAGAATATCGGTTTTAAAATTTTGGATAAGCGAAGGATAAACGCGAGCGGCTTCTTTCAAAAGACGTAAATCCTGATCAAAATTCGGAGCGGCCCAAAGATTAAAAGAAATAGCGAAGAAAGAAATTATCATTGCCCATTTCATAGACAAACCTCGAAAGTATTCTTAGGACTCGCCTACCAGCTTAACATATTCCGCCCACATGGCATCGGATAAGAATTCCATTTGGAAATCTTTTCTCACTCTTTCATAAGCAGCTTTTCCAAGGAGTTCGCAGTATTTGGAGTTAAGTGCCAGTTTTTTCATGGCCTGATAAAGAGCTTCTTCATCCTTAACTGGTATAAGCAGTCCCGTTTCTTCTGGGACAATAGCATCAATAAGGCCTGGAATAGAAGTTCCCACAGAGGGAAGTTCAAAGGCAGCGGCTTCTAAAATCACTGTCCCAAAACCTTCTCGGTAACTAGGCATACAGAAGAAATCAGCGAGCGCCAAAAACTTCTGAGGCTCATTATGAAAACCTTGATAATGAATCTGAGAATGACTTTGCAAAATGGACTTTACCTCGGCATCTAAAGGGGATTCAAAAATCCCTAAAAGAAAAAGATGAAGATTTGGGATTTCTTTTTGCAGGCGCACGAAGGAGTGAATGAGCTCTTCAACTCCCTTATCTTGAGTCATGCGCCCCACGTAAATAATCACACGGTCATTAGCTTTAAGTTTAAACTCCGCACGAAGTTTGGCTTTATCGTAGGAAGACTTATTAAATTTGTTAAGATCAATGCCGCTTAAGCAACCTTTCTTAAGACAGGTGATCTTTGATGGAACAACGGCCTTTTCACCAATGAGAAATTCTACTTGCGAATGGCTATCGGCATAGGTCGCCGTATTAAGAAAACTCACCAACCAATCAGACTTGCGAAGAAGAAAACGGAGAGGGCCTTTTAAAGTGGCCCAGCGCTGACCGGTGTAAGTATGAAGACGTATCGGAACTCTCGCAAGAAGTCCGCCAAGAGCGACTAAAAGCGAAGCCTTGGGAGTGGTGGAATGAACGACATCGTATTTTTCACGACGAAACAAAAGATAAAGATTGATGAGGGCCTTAAGATCACGCCAGGGGGAAATATCGCGGGGGATGTCAATGAGGATTTTTTCCGCTCCGGTGGTCTTTGTTAGATAGTCCCAATACTGAGAATCAATAGGAGAAGAAATAAGATGAACTTGAGCCCCGCTGTCACGCCAGCGAGGGATGTGGCCCGTAAAATGAACCAGCGCAGCTGGTACTGTCGTGATACGGGCGATTTTCATTTAGTCTCCTACTCTTTCTGCGCAACCAGTCCACACTTTACAACGAAGAAGCATAGAGCGCAGACGCTTAAGCTCACGCAAAGTATATGGGAGCTCTTGATCAAAACCGTATTTCACTCCACCAAGCTGAGAAATCGTTTTATAATTATTATTTCCAACAAACTGTGAGGAAGAAACAGTGCGCCCTTCATGAGAAGTCATGATGAGGGTTTGAGGATTATTTTGAAGAACCCAAGTGAAGCGCCCACGCTGCTCCATCGCTTTTTCCAAACCGCCTTTAAAACTCTTCCAACATTTCACTTCGCTCACAAGAACCACATTATTTGTGCGCTTATCAAAAACAATCATATCGAGCTCACCTAGAGTTGGCCCCTTAAGCTTATATTCGATACCAACTGCAACATCATAAAGCTCGGATGGGTATTCTCTTTCAAGTTCAATGCGTGCCACTTGCTCGCAAACGGCTCCGTCTGGATCATAGCTAATAGGCACATCTTTGATGGCCTCAAAAATGTCTTGAAGGCGGGCATTGTCTGGAAGTGGGTCGCCTTTCGTGGTCGCGGCCCAAAGATTAAAAGATAAAAAGAATGCGAAAATAAAAATTTTAGACACAAGTCCCCCTAAGACAATGAGAAAGGCATCATGACATGTCCTGAGGTTTTAGGCCCTAAGTGGGTATTTTTTATAGGAAGGGCAAGAGAGGGATTCCCTCAATAATTCAAGGAGCTTAGATCCTTACCCAACGTTCTGGGACAAGGTCTTTGCTGCTGATTCCTTTTTTAAACCAACCAAGAGGAGCAACGACAATTTTATCCTGTTGCTCTCCAAGCCAAGCGCCCCACCAACTGAAAGAACTATTGGCGATGATGTTGTGTTTGCAGGCCTTCATGATCATAAGATCTTCAAAGGATTTTTTGCCAACATTATGCTCTACATAGACACATGGGAAATCAAATTGAAGTTCATTTTTTACCCACGCAATATCATCAGAAAAAATATAAAGCTTGAGATTAGATTTTTTTTGAGCGATCAAATGAATCGCTTTCGAATAATATAGCAAGTCACAACTATGGTGATAGCTACTGGTCACATAGTCGCCCCGCCTAATATGAATAGAGACTGATTCTACGTTATGAGCTTCTTCAATATAACTCAAAGAAAGAGATGTTAGAGAAGATCGAGGTGTAAAGTCTTGGAGTAAAACATTCCGAATATCAAAAAAATACTTTTCGGTTTGAAAATAACCTTTAAAGACAACGTCATCATGAAAACTTAAAAGATTTTCTTGAAAATCAAATCCGACCTCGTCGAGAAAATGATTTGCTTTCAACTTCCGCTCGACTCGTTTTAAAAGACTATGCTCAAAAAAAAGATAAGGCTCTTTTTTGACAATAGAATCAAAGTGGATATTAAAAACATCTATTTCAAATTCTCGAGGGGTGACCTCGCTCAGAGGATGAGTTTCTTCATAAAATGAAAGATCAGCAGCGAAAGGAATCTTGTGTTTTAAAGAAAATGCCTTACCAAAAGCATATTGAAACATCTGATTTCCTAGGCCTCCCATGAGTTTTACATAGATCATAACGACCTCAAAAAATCACCCATTGCTCTTTTGATATTGATCAACGTTTCTTTCATGATGAGAAAAGGATAAATTTGTTTTTTAGATTCATAGGCAAAAATAGAAAATTCCAAATGAGAAAGTAATTTTTTATAAAAATTTTGGAACCAAAGATCTCTGCGTATACTTGAAACACTCGAGGTCGTATATCTAAGCAATGGAGTTGCATCGAAATAAAAATGATAATCCAAGGAAACCTTAAGCCAGCACGCATAATCCTCGTAAGCTTTTAGATTCTTGCTTTCGGGAAAACCAAAGTTAAGGCAACTTTTTTGAATAAGAACCGAACTGCAAATGATTCGATTTTCGTGTAGCAAATCTGAAAGTTTTAACGATGTAGATGAACAAGTAAAAAATAATTTTTCAGATTGATCTAAAAAGGCATTTGAACATAAAGCTATAGCTTTAAATTGCTTTGCCGTTTGTAATTGAGACTCCAACTTATGGGAAAGCCAAATGTCATCACTATCTAAAAAAGCAAGCCAAACACCCTTTGCTTCTCTTATTCCACGATTTCGAGGAATAGCAGGACGACCTGCATGAATCCCTAAAGATGAAATCCATTTGACTCTTGAATCATTTTGGGAGACCTTTGCCACAAGCTCTTCACTCCCATCATTTGACCCGTCATCACAGACTAGAAGCTCAAAATCGGAAAATGTTTGTGATAAAACCGATGCAATCGCTTTTTCCAAATCATTTTTTCGATTATAAGTAGGAATGATCACAGAAACCAACACATTCATGTTGCGTTCCTCTGAGTCTCATCTACAAAAATCGTATTCAAAAAAGTATCTGCAAACACTATATAATTTTGACTTTCAATATATTGAATCAGATCAAATTTCTTTTGATGCTTACAGCCTTCAGTGTACAAAGCGGTTTCAACACAAATGACTTTAGGTCTGTTATGCATTTGGGAAAAATCTATTTGCCGAATAATTTTATCATCAAGACCTTCAACATCAAGGGTCAGCAAATCAGGCATGATGTTTTGAGAAAATTTATTCAGCAAAGTGGGCAAACTTAATACTTCAATTTCTTGTTTTTTCTTAAGTTTGACCCAAGGTGATTCTCTTGTGACCCTTTGATATTCTTTTTCATCAAAAGTGCTTAAGGTAGAGGGGTTTAAAATATAGAATTCCAAAATTCCATCCCTCTCATGTATCCCAACATTCAGATTTTTGTCTTTAAAGCGGAAAAGATTAAACACCTTATGCAAAAAGGGATTGGCTTCAACGTTAATCCCACGTGCTCCTCTTTCGTAAAATAATTGCGTGTTGCTAAAGCAAAATGGATGATGAGCACCTATATCCAAATAACTCGGTTTAGAAATTTTAAAAATTTCACGGAAAGCAAAATCGATAATTAAATCTTCACCATTTTGTGCATAGGATATCTTTTGATGTTTTAATTTAAACAAATAGTCCCAGATCACAACAAAGCACCTTTTACCGCTAGTTTGAATTCTCTCATCCCTTCACTCCAAAGGCTGAAGAATGAAATTTGATAGCGCTTAGAAAAATAATATATCCAATACCAATTATTAAAAATAGCCTGAGAAATAAAAGTAGAAAGCACTGCTCCCCAAAGACCCAAATGAAAAACAAAGAGGAAGAGATAGGTGAAAAAAATTGAAGCTCCTCCAGTAAGAATGAGAGCTTTTGTATAAGGAATATGATTATCAGTCACCATAAAGACCATAAAGAGTCCTGTATTGAACTCTAAAAAACTAGTGAGTAGTAAAAAAAGATATAAAGTTGAACTCATCCAAAAAACATTACTATGAATAAAATCTAAAAAATACGGGGCCAGCAATCCCCCTAAAAGACCTAATAAAAGATACATGACAACACCAGAGACCCAAGAGTAGGAAAATAATCTCATGGCCTCTTTTGTATTTCCCAAGCAAAGTTCACGACTCATTTGCGGTGCTTTAGTTGTTAAAAGTGCCATTGAAAAGACATTTACCAAGCCCAAAACTTGATTTGTAAGTCCAAAACTAGAAATATCCCCTGCACTTAAAACGGCTCCAGCGATTAAGATATTCACACGAAAACTAAAAAAAGAACCAATCGCACATAGTCCATGTCGGGATGAGTTGTAAAAAAGAAGTTTTAAAATCTCTTGAAACCTCTGCCATGAAAGAGAGATTGGTTTCCAATCATCTCGAGCAGCCAATCCCATCAACAGGCGTTCGAAAACAACACTCATCAAATAAATAATACACAAAGTGAGTAAGCGAGGAAAAAAACTGATAACCAGTATCCCCATAGAGACATACATCATTTTAGCAGCAAGTAAAGCAACGTTGTATTCTCGAATTTTTTTTAGTCCTAGGACAAGAAAATTAAAAGGCTGAAACCAAAAACTAATCAGTATGGCCAAGAGGTAGACCAGACAAGCAAACACTTTTTCAAGATTAAAACTCATTTGAGTATTTTGAAAATATAAATACCCCACAGGAATCAAGATCAGAAGAAGTAACATACTTACGAAGCGATACAAATTTTGTGAAAAAGATAGAAGCTCAGAAAGAAGCTTTTGATTTCTCTCTGCGCCTGCGTTCTCAGAATACCCCTGTGGAACAATTTCCCGAACACCACTATCTGCATAAGTAATATTTCTCGTAATCGTTGGGCCAAAGCCAAAATCAAAAAGTGTAGCAAAACCACTTACTCCTAAAAATAAGTACCAGAGCCCCATCTCCTCATTACTCAAAGTCCTAATGAGAAATGGAATGAAGATTATAGAACTTAAAAATCCCATTCCCTGGGCCATGTAAGCCCAACTAACATCCCGAGAAAGATTTTTTTTTATAACATTAAGCAAACTTGCCTCTATTCAAAATAGACAGTAACCTTATCCTAACTCTAAACCTTTCCCTTAAAAAGGAGTTTCCTTTGTCTGCCCCCACAAAACCATTTCTAAGTATCATCATGGGGGTTTACAATGCGGAAAAAACCTTAAAAGAAGCCATCGATTCTGTTATCAAACAAGACTTTCAAGATTGGGAATTTATTATAGCCGATGACGGCTCTACCGATAAAAGTTTCGAAATTTTAGCATCCTATAAAAATGATCCGCGCTTTATCATACTCAAGAATGAAAAGAACTTAGGTCTTGCAGAAACTTTAAACGTCTGCATCAAGTCGGCACGAGGTGAATACTTGGCAAGGCAAGATGCCGACGATCTCTCCCATCCAGAACGCTTTACTAAACAGCTAGCTTACCTTAAAACGAACTCTTCAATCGATGTCTTAGGGTCTGCCGCTTATCTTATTAATGATGATAAGCAAGTTTGGGGCAAGATAGCTTATCCTTTAGCTCCAACCATATCTGACTGGGTAAAACGTTCTCAAATCATTCACCCTACCGTTCTCATGAGAACTAAACTCATAAAAGAATGCGGAGGCTATGATCCAAAGGCCCTACGTGTAGAGGATTACGAACTCTGGCTTAGACTTCTTCATAAAAAAGCGGTTTTTAGAAATATTAATGAGCCTCTATATTTTTTCCACTGGTCCCCAAAGGATTATAAGCGAAAAAAATATCAATACCGCCTCAATGAATTTGTTATGCTCTGGAAAGGCTTTCGCCTGAATCGCTTTCCTCTGAAATACTATCCCTATATTTTAAAACCCTTGCTTTTAGGACTTCTTCCTCATTGTCTATTAAAAAAGATTCATGACCGAATGTACAAAACTAGGGTTTTTTGAGAACTATCGCCTTCTTATTAAAATAATGTGCATACTCCACATTTTTCCAAGAAGAAGAATCGGATTCTATATCAGAAAAATTTAAAGCTTTAGGAAGAGGGAAAATCGGATCAACGTAGCAAACTTCGCTACATCCATCAAGAATGGCCAGACGATTATTATATTGAGCTTGATAAGAAAGAACCTTGATTGAATCATAATAAACGTTTTGAGTATTAGAGCTGGCCAAAAAACCTACAATAAAAAAGAAGAAACCCAATTTTTTATGATTAACTTTTAAATACTGACTGAGAAAATAGGCTCCATAAATAAAAAAGAAAAAGAAAAACACCAAACATAAAAGAGCATAAGCGCGTGCTGGCGGAGGAGCATTCATGCTCCAGAAAGATGGAGCGAATAAAAGGAAAAGGACAGCAACTCCCCCTACTATCATCAAGCGATAATTCAACTTAGAATGATATTTTTCTAATTGAGGAATAAGAAGAAATAAGGCTCCCCATAACTCAAGATGAGAAAGCTGCTCTACCAGATAGCGCAAAAGATAGGCTGATGATTTCCAAATCGTCGTAAAGAAAGATTTATTGCCTGAAAAATATGATAAACGTAACTCGTTTCCTGGTGCACTGACCACAGTCACGCAACAGCATAAAGCTAAAACCAATAAACAAACCGTTTTATAATTTTTCTCTTCGCTAAAAAAGAAGCGAAAAACTAAAACCAATAGAACAAGAATCATCAACATCTCATTCATGCCAACAAGTAAAGGGACAAAAAGAAATCCCCAGAAAAATGATCGTAAAGACAACCACAGAAGAAGAAAAACTATTCCGAGTTGATAAGTGACTCCCCCGGCAAGCCAATAAAAATTTTCACCAAAAGAAAAAGAGAAACAAAACTTAAAACCAATAAGGAAACCGAGAAAATGGGATAAAGCCTCAGGAAATCAAATTGAGTTAATAAGCTAATGAGAAAACTACTACTATAGCGTCCTGTCTAGGTTTGATACCAATCTTGCTGAGCGCCCCAAAGACCGAGATTTTTAACTTTATTGGCAAAAGAAAAATCGTCTGCACTTGGCATGGCAAAACAGGCTAACCAAAGATAAGGAAGAAAGAGCAACCA
>JACCEE012614447.1_pt1 | contig 17812 bp, 16 predicted proteins | sample 7449931 | NCBI WGS metagenome assembly JACCEE01 (sample SAMN15323457, study PRJNA562643) | freshwater metagenome | isolation source: river surface water | place: USA:Blue River Watershed | collected 2017-08-19 | reverse complement strand
CGCTGCGCTTAATTTCTGTACGCAAGGGCAGCTCAGATGAATTACTGTTAGCGAAGCTGTGTCAGTAAGCTTGCGTTGACGTTGGTCCCGCCGACAGGAATCGAACCTGTATCTAGCGCTTAGGAGGCACTCGTTCTATCCATTGAACTACGGCGAGACGCGGGCTGCTTGTTTTTATACACAGCCCCAAAGATTATAGCGTAGGCTCGCTGTGTAATTCGATGCCTTGCTCAGAGTGATTCAGAGCCCTTTTTCTACCAGTGCTTTCAGTGCAGTGAAAAATCCTTGATCGCCTATTGACGATGAAGCTATGCAGTCTTTTGAAGAATGCTAACGAGATGAGCGCCGTTAAGTACTTGGTCTAAGATCTTAAAAGATCCGTTGAAGCCATACATTTTTCCTGCTTGGGTGGTGTCATCAAAGTACATAGGAAAGGTCTCCTCTGTAATGATATTCACATGAGTAGGATCCCTAAACACGGGTGAAAACGGATAGATAGGCGTGTGCGACAAAAATATTCCGTTTGGTTTGAGTGTTCTATGAATCTCATTCATCAGCTCAATAAAAGGAAAGCGCCGTTCAGGCAGATAAATAATTCTCGGTACATGTTCCAGAAAATCATACGCAGTTATGTAATCAAAGTGAGCATCAGGATAAGGAATTTTTTCAACGGTCAGATCAGCGTACTTGATATTTTTTTCTGGATTTTCCCGAATATCTATCCCATAAGTCGTCGCTGCCGAAAATGGATTCCTCGGATTAGTTCCACAGCCTAAATCTAGCGTTGTTGAATTTTGTGTGTTGGCAGTTGATGCGCTATATTTTTCAAAGTAAGGCTGAAGATTTTTTGTGTGCGGCAATTGCGTGAGGCCACGAAATGAGGCTTTTAGTAACTTAAAAAGTCTACGATAAAAATTTATCTGTCGAATTATTTTCATAAATTTAATGTCACTCGTTTATTGGGTAGTGAAAATTTCTATTGTGCGTCACCAGTATTAAACCGACTGCTAGAGTATTAATGTGATGATTCAAACTGATCAGCATTCTTACCTTTAAACGGCGCATAAAAATCTTTCACAACCTGCATATCATTTTCGATGTTTCCTGTAGGTGTGAGCAAGGGGCCAATACCACTAATTTTACGTGAATAGTCCATATAGGCCATCAAGATAGGCACCTTCGCTTCAAGAGCGATGTAATAAAAACCAGTCTTCCAATAACGAGTTTTGCTGCGCGTGCCTTCCGGCGGGATAACCAGTTGCACTGGACCTTCAGACTCTATCAGCGCTTGAGCGGATGCAGCGACTAAATTATTCGATTGTTCGCGATTGACTGCAATACCTCCCAGCCAACGCATCACACCACCAAACGGAAATCGAAAAATGCTGGCTTTGCCCATCCAATAGATATTCAGTCGTAATGCAAAAGCCACCATCAGTGTGAATGGAAGATCCCAATTACTTGTATGCGGAGCAGCGATAAATACACACTTGCTAGCCTCGGATGGAAGATGGCCTTCGATTTTCCAGCCACGCAAACGCAAAAAAAGTATTGAAAAATGTCGTAGCACTGTGTTGACGACAGGCGTCCCAAATATAGTCCTATGCATGAAAGTGAAAAATTTCGTTAGGGGTTTTTATGACGTATTGGTGACCTGTATCGCGTTACGACACTTCTTTTGAAGATTATAGCTTCTAGTATCGGAGTGTATGTCAGAACTTCTTAGGCTGAAATGAAGTCTTCTAGTTACAATAGACCCCCTGCATAGTCGATTACCTTGATTCCCTTGTTAGGGAATCTGGCCCACACCCATCATGTCTGTTATTTCAATTAGTAACGCCCAGCTTGCTTTTGGCCACGTAGCCTTATTAGATAACGCCGATTTTTCTCTCGAGGCGGGAGAGCGAATAGGTTTAATTGGCCGCAATGGCACGGGTAAATCGTCTTTATTAAAAGTGATTGCGGGCCTAGCAAAATTAGACGATGGGTTACTAAGTTTTCAGCAAGGATTGCGTATCGCGTATGTGGCACAGGAGCCTGAATTTAATCCTCAGGCCAGTGTATTTGATACTGTTGCAGCGGGTGTGTCGAATGCCTTGGAATTAATCGCACAATATGAGCAACTAACTTCGCAACTGGGAACGGATGATGATTCCGCACTTTTAGAGAAGATGCAGCAACTGCAATCGAGTATTGATGTGGTAGATGGCTGGAATTTAGAGAATCGAGTACAGACCACGCTACAAAAATTAAATTTAGATCGCGCACGCCTGGTAGGCACGCTGTCGGGCGGGATGAAAAAAAGAGTTGCTTTGGCGCGGGCGTTGGTCAGCGCACCTGACGTGCTTTTGCTAGATGAGCCAACCAACCATTTAGATTTTTCTTCTATTGCTTGGCTAGAGGATTTGCTACAAGATTTTCGCGGTAGTCTTTTATTTATTACGCATGATCGACGCTTCCTCGATAACGTCGCCACCCGTATTGTCGAACTCGATCGAGGTCGCTTGCAATCCTACCCTGGAAATTTCACCGCTTATCAAGTACGTAAAAGTGAACAGCAAGCCATCGAGGATATAGAAAGCGCAAAATTTGACAAAGTCCTTGCGCAAGAAGAGGTGTGGATACGTAAAGGCGTTGAGGCTAGGCGTACCCGGAACGAGGGTCGTGTACGACGTCTGGAAGCGCTGCGTTTGGAGCGCTCACGACGCCGCGATCAACAAGGTCAAGTAAAGCTTGAGCTAGCTGCCGGCGAGCGGTCAGGGAAAATCGTCGCGGAGTTGATTGATGTTGATAAATCCTATGACAACCGATTCATCGTCAAACACTTCAACGCCATTATTCAACGAGGCGACAAGATAGGTCTGATTGGTGTGAATGGTGCGGGAAAGACCACGCTACTGCGTTTGATACTGGGTGAAGAAACGCCAGATTCGGGTACGGTGCGACAAGGCTCGCGTTTACAGGTAGCTTATTTTGATCAGATGCGTGAGCAATTAAATGATGACACTAGTTTAGTTGAAACCATTTCGCCGGGCAGTGATTGGGTAGAAATCAACGGTCAGCGTAAGCATGTCATGACCTATTTGGGTGATTTTCTTTTTGCACCTGAACGTGCACGTTCGCCGGTAAGAACTTTGTCTGGCGGAGAAAGAAATCGTCTACTACTGGCGCGTTTGTTTGCTAAGCCAGCGAATGTACTGGTCTTAGATGAGCCGACAAATGATTTAGATATTGATACGCTAGAGTTACTCGAGCAGTTGCTCGAAGAATATGATGGCACGGTTTTTCTTGTTAGCCATGATCGAACCTTCCTCGACAATGTAGTAACGCAGGTGGTGGTTGCAGAAGGTGGGGGTATTTGGAAAGAGTATGTCGGTGGTTATGCTGACTGGGAACGGGTAAGCCGCGCTTCGCAAAGTACATCCGCTAAAGAAGCCTCTAAACCAGTAGTCAAGACTAAAGAGTTGGCTGCTGAACCGACATCCAAAGCAAAAAAACTAAGCTTTAAAGAGCAGCGTGAACTTGAGCAATTACCCCAGCAGATAGCTGCACTAGAGGCGGAGCAAGCGACTCTTTCTGAGCGACTGGCTGATCCTAACCTGTATGCAAAAGATCCTGCCGAGGCGCAGAAACTGAGCGAACGCTTTGCTGAAATTGATCAATTACTGATGGATAGCTTAGAGCGCTGGGAGCTAATTGAGGCCAAAACTAAAAACTAATATTTTAGTGATTAGTTTAATTTGCGTGAGGCTTCACGCAAATGCGCTACTTGTTGGCGTAGTAAGACGGCATCCGAAGCATGCGGGCACTCTGCTAAGTAAGCTTCAATATCATTTAAAGCCGCTTTAGGGCAATCCAGATTTGCAAAGGCGACACCGCGATCGCGACGTTCAGTAATTTCGTCGGGTAGCAAAATCACTAATCGCTGTTGAACATTTAAGAATTGCTGCCAGTAAGGATGTTCGGTAAATAAAGCTTTGAGGTTTCGCAGCATGCGTACCAGTATCGTGCGTGAGCTTGCATCCGTGAGATAGCTTGCAAGCGAAGGTTCATGTGAGCTGCGGCCTTGTGCGAAAAAAGGTTCTAGCCTTTCTTCTAGCTCTTCGCGCGAGAGACTGTTGCCATTCACAGGGTCAAGAATAATATCGCCGCTGCTGACAGAGAGTTTCATCAGAAAGTGGCCAGGAAAAGAAATTCCCTTGACGTTTAATCCTATCTGACTAGCCAGCTCCATATAAATGACGGCGAGCGAGATCGGTATTCCACGTCGGCTGTCGAGTACTTTATGCAGGTAGCTGTTCTCTGGATTGTAGTAATCATTTAGGTTGCCACCAAATCCCAGCTCTTGATAGAAAAAATTATTCAACATTCGCAGCTTGGGTATTTGCGCAATATCTTCTGGCAAGCGACGCTTTAATCGTACCGCGAGTTTATCCATCTCTAATTGCGCTTGATTGAGATCGATAGTGGGATCCTCATCTTGCGCAATGCTGAGTGCCGCTTCAAACAAAGGAATTGCTTTCTCTTCTTGAACCAGAGAAGCAAAATAATCCAGCGGTTTAAGTTGTGAGTCGTAATCAGCCATGAATTGAGCACCTCACGCTGATTCGCGTTTGAAATCTGTAAGACGCAAACCCATAGCTAGTAGGGTTATGAAATAACACGCCGCGCAAATAATGACGATCAAGAAAAGTAATCCGATACGAGTCCACGGCGCTGCGTGCAGGGCAATCCAATCAAATTGCGAACCTAGCCATAATCCTACGCCTGCCAAAATAAATAGGGCGCCAAGAATTTGAATAATGAATAGAGGCCAACCAGATTCTGGCTGATAAATTTTATTTTTTCTCAGCATAATAAACAGAAAAAAAGCATTCAGTGTCGCGCCTAATCCTATGGATAAAGCTAGTCCAGCATGCGCTATCCAAGGCACAAAAATTAAATTCATCAGCTGAGTTGCGATCAGTACGCCTACGCCAATTTTTACCGGTGTACTGATATCTTGTTTTGCATAAAAACCGGGAGCTAAAATTTTTACCAGTATCAATCCCATCAGTCCTACGCCATAAGCGACCAGTGCTTGCGCTGTCATATCGACTGATAAGGCATCAAATCGGCCGTAATGAAATAAGGTGGTGGTAATCGGTACGGATAAAACCATTAATGCGATTGCGGCAGGCATCGCCAGCAGAAAAGTTAATCGCAGTCCCCAATCGAGCAAGGATGAGTATTCGCGTTGGTCGCCACTGGCATTGGCTTGGGATAGGCTGGGTAAAAGAATAGTTCCGAGGGCGACACCCAATAAGCCCGTGGGTAATTCCATTAATCGATCTGCATACGATAGCCATGAGACGCTTCCATCAGCGAGATGTGACGCGATGTTGGTATTAATAATGAGACTGATCTGCGCGGCCGAGACAGCAAAGGTGGCGGGTAGCATTTGCTTGAGAACGCGACGCACACCTTCGTCAGAGAGTATCTCAAACGGATTCAAACTAATACGAGGCAGCATACCAATTTTGCGCAGCGCGGGGAGTTGTAGTCCCAGCTGTAGTACACCGCCGATGATCACGGCAATGGCGAGAGCGAACACGGGCTGCGACAATCTGGGGGCAACTAACAGTGAACAAAAAATGAATGAGAGGTTGAGTAAAACCGGCGTGAATGCCGGGACTCGGAATTCTCGCCATGTGTTGAGTATGCCGCCGGCCAAAGCGACTAGCGACATGAACAAAATATAGGGGAACATAATTCGCGTCATCGATACCGAAAGCGACATCGCTAACGGATCTGACGCAAAGCCACTGGCCATGAGCAGGACGATGGCTGGCGACGCAATCACGCCGAGGATTGATGTGGCCAACAAGACCCAAAACATGACAGTAGCAACATGGTCAGCCAATATGCGAGTCGCCCTTGGGCCGCGCTGATTTTTGTATTCTGCGAGTATGGGTACAAAGGCTTGTGAGAACGCGCCTTCGGCAAATAAGCGTCTAAGTAGGTTGGGAATACGGAAGGCGACAAAAAAGGCATCGGTGTAGACCGACGCGCCGAAAGTTCGGGCGATCAGGAACTCGCGGGCCAGTCCTGTGATGCGCGAGAGCATCGTCATGCCAGATACGGTGGCGAGCGTTTTGTGCAAATTCATGGCAACCGATTATAGCGGGTGGCTTTTTGCGGCAGGTCTGCCGGATAGGCTAGTTTCTGGAGGCTTAGCAAAGCGGCATCATTTTTGTGGTCTGCAATCAAAGTTTTGTTTTTAAAAAGAAAATATCTTTGTGTTTTTTTCGGCTCTTTGCTTGTCCTAAGCCCGTTGCCAGTCTTGCCTGATGTTTGCCCCAGCCATCAAAACCCGCTATAATCTTCGTTTTTCGAAATTCCGCTTGGAGCAGTGCTCCCGGCTCTATATCAGGAACAAATCATGGCAAATACCGCACAAGCGCGTAAGCGCGCTAGGCAAGCTGTCAAGCTGAATGCGCATAATTCCAGTCAGCGCTCGACGCTTCGCACCGCGATCAAAGCCGTTCGTAAAGCTATTGAGTCTGGCGACAAAGCGTCCGCAGCTCAAGTTTTCCAGGCATCAGTGTCTGTGATCGATCGTATCGCTGACAAGAAAATCATTCACAAAAACAAAGCAGCTCGTCACAAGAGCCGTCTTTCTGCCGCAATCAAAGCCTTGGCTTAATTTTGCGGCCTGGTTTATCCAGGTGAAGTAGTCAACGTATTTAAAACCCGTTAGGTTAAATGCCTGACGGGTTTTTTACTTTGGTAGGCCGCCAACTTTAGTGCCGGGTTTGAGGTTCTTTTGTTTGAACCATCCCTGATTCATTTCCAACGCATATCGTGCTGGTTTTTTTGTGCAATGAGCATCTTGAGTCTGCGGTTGCATATCTTCGATATTGATAATGGTGTCAGCTTCATCAATGAAGGCAACGGAAAGTGGAAGTGGGGTATTTTTCATCCACATACAAACCATTCGGCTTTCGGGGAAGCGAAACACCATACCTTCATTCGGACCCATTTTTTCGCGGTACATCAGCCCTTGCGCACGTTCTTCTTCTCGAATTGCGACTTCTGCTTGAACCAGATGTATGCCGAGGTTGAGCGTGGTGACTGGAAAACGTTGCTGGGCATGCGTTGGAAAGCTAATAACCAGCTGTGCGTACAGCGCAGCGAACAGGATTTTTTTCATTAGTGGTGAGGTAGGTTGCTGGGCTGGTGCGGAAACAGGCGTCTGATTACTCAAGGTTGGTTGCATGTGACTTTTGAAGCGTAGAATTTTATTTTGGAATTGTAACTGCGTAACTGCCAAACTGAGTGAGGGCATCAATCGTAAGTACTGCGCCGTCACTTCCATTCTTCTTCGTTGATGACTCGCCATTCACCGGGCCACAGAGGATGGTTGGCAAGAGAGAAGGGGCCAATCGAACTTCTAATTAATCTGAGTGTGGGTAAGCCAACGGCTGCGGTCATGCGCCTTACCTGACGATTTTTACCTTCGGCCAGCGTAATCGCTAGCCATGCCACGGGAATGTTTTTGCGTTCACGCACCGGTGGGTCGCGTTGCCATAACCAATTAGGTGATTCGATGATGGCAGCTTTACTGCCGCGGGTTGTGAAGTCGCCCAAATTAATGGGCTTTCTAAGCGCTTGAAGTTGGCTCTCAATCGGCGTGCCCTCGACTTGGACCAGATAGGTTTTTTCCTTGCCATAGTCGGGGTGACTAATCTCTTGCTGTAGCTGGCCGTTATCCGTTAACAGCATCAAGCCCTCGCTCTCCGCATCCAGCCGCCCAGCCGGGTATACGTTCGGCAAATCAATGTACGAAGCGAGTGTTTTGCGACTTTCATGAGCCGAGAATTGGCTCATTACGCCATAGGGTTTATTGAATAAAATCAATGACATGAATATTTTTTGTGCGTGTGATGGTCATGTCTGATAAGACGCGAAACTTAAGTAAATAGGGTTTATCCTGCGTATCGTGTCACACTAGTTTGTATGGCGAACTGCGAAATTCTAGTGCATAATGTGAAAAGTGGTCTTATGTCTTATATAAGACATGCCAACTGCAGTGCGTAGAATTCAATTAAAGTGCTTTGCCGTTCACAAGACGCCAAATACAATTTCTTTATCCGCCAAAATCTTCGGAGATAACGATGTATCAACATATTAAAGTGCCCGCCGAGGGTAAGAAAATCACAGTTAACGCTGACTATTCCCTCGATGTGCCTGACAACCCGGTTATTCCGTACATTGAGGGTGATGGCACGGGCGTTGATATTAGTCCTGTGATGATTAAGGTGATTGATGCAGCAGTTGCCAAGGCCTATGGTGGCAAACGCAAAATCAGCTGGATGGAAATTTATGCTGGCGAAAAATCGACCATGGTTTACGGCCCTGATGTGTGGTTGCCAGAAGAAACGCTGAAAGTCCTGAAGGACTATGTCGTATCGATCAAAGGCCCTCTGACCACGCCAGTGGGTGGTGGCATTCGTTCATTGAACGTTGCGCTGCGCCAGGAATTAGATCTGTATGTTTGTTTGCGTCCGGTTCGTTACTTCAAGGGTGTTCCTTCGCCGCTGCGTGAGCCTGAAAAAACAGACATGGTGATCTTCCGTGAGAATTCAGAAGATATCTATGCCGGCATCGAGTGGCAAGAAGGTACGGATGGCGCAAAAAAAGTGATCGATTTCTTGATCAAGGAAATGGGCGTAAAGAAGATTCGCTTCCCGCAAACGTCCGGTATCGGTGTCAAGCCTGTGTCTCGCGAAGGGACCGAGCGCCTTGTCCGCAAAGCTATTCAATACACAATTGACAACGACAAGCCCTCGCTGACGATCGTTCACAAGGGCAACATCATGAAGTACACCGAAGGTGGCTTCCGTGATTGGGCGTATGCACTGGCACAAAAAGAGTTTGGTGCCACCATGATTGATGGCGGCCCTTGGTGCACGTTTAAGAATCCTAAGACCGGCAAAGACATCATCGTCAAGGATTCGATTGCAGATGCATTCTTGCAGCAAATCTTGTTGCGACCAAACGAGTACAGCGTTATCGCCACTTTGAACTTAAACGGCGATTACATCTCTGATGCTCTGGCAGCACAGGTTGGCGGTATTGGTATTGCGCCGGGTGCGAATTTGTCTGATTCGGTGGCGATGTTTGAAGCGACTCACGGTACTGCGCCTAAATACGCCGGTAAAGACTATGTCAATCCTGGTTCGCTGATTCTCTCGGCCGAGATGATGTTGCGTCACATGGGGTGGTTTGAGGCGGCTGATCTGGTAATTAGTTCGATGGAGAAATCAATTACCTCCAGAAAGGTCACCTATGACTTTGCCCGTTTGATGGAAGGCGCTACGCAGGTGTCTTGCTCAGGATTTGGCGACGTAATGATTTCAAATATGTAACTATTGAATCAGCATAGCTCTTGCTCAATGGTCTGCGGGACTTATTTCGGTAAAGTCTCAGACCATTCCAGCAAGATGGACCTGCACCAGAAAATAAAAACCCCTGGTTTTGCCAGGGGTTTTTGAGAGGGTCCTAATGGGTAATCAGGCGTTTTGAATGTTAGAAGCTTGCTTGCCTTTGGGGCCTTGCGTTACTTCGAACGATACTTTTTGCCCTTCTTTGAGGGTTTTGAAGCCATTCATCTGAATCGCGGAAAAGTGCGCGAACAGATCTTCGCCACCATCATCCGGAGTGATAAAACCGAAGCCTTTGGCGTCGTTAAACCACTTTACAGTACCAGTTGCCATAAAAAGCGTCTTTCTTTAAGAACGAATCACACGAGCCCTAAAAGCAAGAAGCCTCGCGTAACGCTGCCCCCTCTTATTATTGCTCCTCCTATATCAATTAGTGCCAACCCGCACGTTTATTGATCTTTTGCATTGTTCGCGTAAAAAATCTAAAAGTCAAGTTAATTGCCAAAAGAACCAGACTTGGCGGAACTTCTTGAGAATTCAGGATTGGCGGGCGTTTTCGAGCTAGCGCCCTGCGCATAGCGAGGAAAGCGCGTAATATCGATGCAAGAGTAAGGATATGACTGGTTTAACCTGTTACGCAGGTAGATGAAAGCATTAGAATAGAAGCATGGCAACTAACGAAGAGAATGATAATGGCACGGCTCTGATTACTAACGAGCAAAAGGAAGCGGTCAAGCCGCCTCCCATGTATCAGGTGCTGTTGCTAAATGATGATTACACCCCGATGGAATTCGTGGTCGCTATCATTCAAGAATATTTCAACAAGGATCGTGAGAACGCTACGCAAATTATGTTGAAAGTGCATCGCGATGGAAAAGGATTGTGCGGGGTTTATCCCAAGGATATTGCCAGCACTAAAGTAGAACTCGTTTTAACCCACGCCCGAAAGGCTGGGCACCCGCTGCAGTGTGTGATGGAGGAAGCATGATCGCCCAGGAACTTGAAGTTAGTTTGCACATGGCCTTTGTTGAGGCTCGACAAGCACGACATGAATTTATTACTGTCGAGCATCTCTTGCTTGCGCTACTAGACAATCCCTCAGCTGCAGAGGTTTTACGTGCGTGTGCGGTGAATGTTGATGACCTTCGTAAAACCCTCACCAACTTTATTACAGACAACACACCGACGGTACCTGGTACGAGCGAAGTCGATACTCAACCGACCTTAGGTTTTCAACGTGTCATTCAACGTGCAATCATGCACGTACAATCGGCTTCGAATGGTAAAAAAGAAGTCACAGGCGCCAACGTGCTGGTGGCTATCTTTGGTGAAAAAGATTCGCATGCTGTCTACTACCTGCATCAGCAGGGAGTAACGCGACTCGACGTCGTTAATTTTATTTCGCATGGTGTGCGCAAGGATCAACAATCCGAATCGCAAAAAGCACCTGAAGGTGTGGAAGAAGGCACCTCAGAAGGTCAGCAAAAAGAAAGTGCGCTCGACCAATTTACTCAGAATCTCAACAAGCTGGCTGCTGAAGGAAAAATCGATCCATTGATTGGTCGTGAAGCTGAAGTCGAGCGAGTGATTCAAACCTTATGCCGTCGCCGTAAAAACAATCCTTTGTTGGTGGGTGAGGCAGGCGTTGGTAAAACAGCGATTGCTGAAGGTCTCGCATGGCGTGTAACGCAAGGCGACGTGCCAGAGATTTTGCAAAACGCTGTTGTGTACTCGCTAGACATGGGCGCTTTGTTGGCAGGTACTAAATATCGCGGTGATTTCGAGCAGCGCTTGAAAGCGGTATTGAAACAAATGAAAAACAACCCGAATGGGATTTTGTTTATCGATGAGATTCATACCATCATCGGCGCAGGTTCTGCTTCGGGCGGCACCTTGGATGCTTCCAATCTGTTGAAGCCGGCGCTCTCTAGCGGTCAACTCAAATGTATTGGTGCGACTACTTTTACGGAGTTCCGTGGTGTGTTTGAAAAAGACCATGCGCTGTCACGTCGTTTCCAGAAAATCGATGTGAACGAGCCGACGGTTGAGCAAACCATTCAGATTTTGCGTGGATTGAAATCACGCTTCGAAGAACATCATGGCGTGAAGTACTCCGCGTCAGCGCTGACGTCAGCTGCCGAATTGGCTGCGCGCTTTATCAACGACCGTCATTTGCCTGATAAGGCAATCGATGTTATCGACGAAGCTGGTGCAGCTCAGCGCATTCTTCCAAAGTCGAAACAGAAAAAAACCATTGGCAAGCCAGAGATCGAGGACATCATTTCTAAGATCGCTCGTGTACCAGCTGCGTCGGTTAACCAAGATGATCGTACTAAGCTGCAGACGATCGATCGCGATCTGAAAAATGTCGTCTTTGGTCAGGATCCAGCGATCGAAGCCTTGGCAGCAGCGATCAAAATGGCGCGTGCAGGTCTGGGTAAAACAGATAAGCCGATTGGTTCGTTCTTATTCTCAGGTCCTACAGGTGTAGGTAAAACCGAGGTCGCCAAACAACTCGCCTTTATCTTAGGTATTGAGTTGATTCGTTTCGACATGTCCGAATATATGGAGCGCCATGCTGTTAGTCGATTGATTGGTGCGCCACCGGGTTATGTAGGATTTGATCAAGGTGGTTTGTTGACCGAGGCCGTCACTAAAAAACCGCATTCTGTGTTGCTGCTCGATGAGATAGAGAAGGCGCATCCGGATGTGTTTAATATTCTGTTGCAAGTGATGGATCACGGAACACTCACGGATAACAATGGCCGCAAAGCGGACTTCCGTAACGTGATCATCATCATGACCACCAATGCCGGAGCTGAAAGTCTGCAGAAGCGCACCATGGGCTTCACTGAGTCTAAGCAAGCAGGCGATGAAATGATTGATATCAAGCGTATGTTTACGCCTGAATTCCGCAATCGTTTAGATGCGATTATCAGCTTTAAGGCGTTGGATGAAGAAATCATCTTGCGCGTGGTGGATAAATTCCTCATGCAACTTGAAGAGCAGCTGCATGAGAAAAAAGTCGATGCAGTTTTCAGTGAATCATTGCGTCACTTCCTTGGTAAGAAGGGCTTTGATCCACTAATGGGTGCGCGTCCTATGTCGCGTCTGATTCAAGACATGATCCGCAAAGCGCTGGCTGATGAACTCTTGTTCGGTAAACTGGTTTCAGGTGGACGTGTGACTGTTGATCTGGATGATAAAGATAACGTCAAACTGGATTTTGCTGAGAGCGATACACCGCCGCCGGCAGCACCACAAGAAACCGTAGAAGTTGAATGATGATCTAATCGTTGTTTAGTTTAGAAATTCACAAAAACCCTGAGCTTGCTCAGGGTTTTTTGTTTTCAGCGCTGCGAATCGATATGACAATTTTTTCGAGTTAGCAGATTTAAGGAACCAGCACTTTCTTCGCTGCTTGTTTTTGTCTAATTTCTTTCAGCGTCGCTTGGATTACACTTTGCCTACCGTCCGTCCAGGGGTGTAGCGTTGAGTAGGTAAGTGCCTGCGATGAGTTGGGATTTTGCGCTAGCTTCTGCAGGACGCGCGAAAAATTGGCGGGATCGTAACCAGCACGAGTCAACATAAAAAGTGCGAGCCGATCGGCTTCCTGATCCATTTTTTCGGGTGTGATCTTGATTCCATTGCTACTGTTTGCAGCTATTTGATCAGGTTTAAACAGCAACAAATTATCGATGACCATTGATAGCGTAGCCATTTGTTGTAACTGTTTAGCGTGCTGCAAAACATTGTGCGCTATTTCGCGCGCGATAACGACTGCTACATCTTCGTCGGTAGTAAAGCTATCGAGTAGGCCGCGCGTGAGTAATATCCGGCGTCCATCAGCATACGCATTGACTTGCTGAGCATTGCCCACATCAATAGCAAATGCGCAGGCTAAGGTGAGTGGTACGTTAACCGTTATCGGTTGATTCTGTCGGATGACAGTAATAGTTAACTCGCTCAGATTTTTAAGGATAGGTGACAGCATGCGAGCTGTCTCTGGCTCAGCTTGCGGGCCGGTAGGTATGTTGAGGTCTTGAATCGTTTGCAGAATATCACCACGCTTTAGACCTGCACGCATCGCCCCACTGCCATCCAGTATCTGCATGATTTGTAAACGCTCATCGAGTCCCAGACTCTGTCGAGCGGCAACTGCCAGCTCAGGCGGATAGGAGTATTGATTTTTAGCGGTAAATCCAAGTAGTGGGCGTGCTTGCGTTCGGCAGAGCACTGCATTCTTAATAATGAGTGGTGCGGCAATACGATAGACACGTTCCTGTCGTAGCAGCAGACTATCAAGTACTGTGTCGCGTACAGGGGCAGCGGGAGTGCTATTGGTTTTGCCTGAAGAGTTTTGATATACCGATGGACTAGTTGATGTTGAATCAGGCGTCGATGGGTTGGAATTCAGAGAAATCTGAGTACATGCGCCGAGTAATGTGACTAGAAGCAGCGGCGATACAACGTAGCGACTGAGTCGTAGATGCTGACGGCATGGAATGACAAAACTTGCCAGCGGCACGACAACCTCCCGTTATTTTTTCCCCGTACTTCCAAAGCCACCTGCGCCACGGTCGCTCTCTTCGAATGAATCTACCACTCTAAATCCTACTTGCAGTACTGGCACAATCACGAGTTGCGCCAATCGCTCCATAGGATTTAAGACGAATGCTGTAGCACCACGATTCCACGTTGAAACCATCAACTCACCTTGATAATCTGAATCGATCAGTCCCACCAAATTACCCAATACGATACCGTGTTTATGACCCAGTCCGCTACGTGGAAGAATCATCGCTGCATAAGCTGGGTCAGCGATGTGAATAGCCAGTCCAGTCGGAATTAAATGCGTGCTACCAGGTTCAATAGTGAGTGGCGCTTCAATACATGCGCGAAGATCAAGCCCAGCACTCCCCGTGGTTGCGTAGTTGGGTAGTTGGTCACGCATGCGCGCATCGATAATTTTTAGGTCTATAGTTTTCATGATCTAGCGTTTACAGACGACGAGCAATTTCTTCTATCAATTTGCCAGCAAGGATTTCTTTACTGGCACGTGCGAGATTCTTGTGGCCATTAGCATCAAATAAAACGAGTTCATTATCATCTTTGCCAAAGGTTTGGTGACCAATATTACCGACCAACAAAGGAATGCGTTTTTTTTCACGCTTTGCGGCGCCATGTGCGAGAAGATTTTCTGACTCTGCCGCAAATCCAACGCAGTAGGGTGGTGATGCCATTGCAGCGACTTCAGCCAAGATATCAGGGTTGTGCTCGAAAGTGAGGGAAGGCAGTAGCCCATCCTGCTTTTTTATTTTTTGAGTACTGACATCAGACACACGCCAATCAGCGACCGCGGCAACGGCGATAAACACCTGTTGGCCTGCAAGGTTAGCCATCACAGCATCGCGCATTTCTAGCGCCGTCGTTACTGGCAATACTCTGATACCTACAGGTGCTTGTAATGATGTTGGTCCAGAGACTAGCGTTACCTCAGCACCCGCAGCCCAAGCGGCACGCGCAATCGCGTAGCCCATTTTGCCTGATGATAGATTCGTAATGCCGCGCACTGGGTCAATCGGTTCAAACGTGGGACCTGCAGTCATTAAAACTTGTTTACCCGCTAGTAGCTTGGGTTGAAAAAAAGCAGAGAGTGATTCCAGTAGTTGTTCTGGTTCGAGCATGCGGCCTAATCCTGTTTCGCCACAGGCCTGATCACCAGCAGCAGGGCCAAGCAAAGTAATGCCATCTTTTTTAAGTTGCGCAGCATTGCGTTGTGTAGCGGGGTTGTCCCACATTTCAACATTCATCGCAGGTGCTACTAAAAGAGGTACGTTAGCAGGGCGCGCTAAGCAAAGCGTTGATAGCAGATCATCCGCTGCACCATGCACTAGTTTGCGCATGAAATCTGCAGAGCACGGTGCAATCAATAGGGCATCGGCGTGCCGTGACAAATCGATGTGCGCCATGTTGTTGGAAATACGGCTATCCCACTGATCGGTAAATACCGGTTTGCCAGAAAGAGCTTGCAGAGTCACAGGTGTGATGAAATGACGCGCAGCTTCCGTCATGACGACTTGGCAGCTAGCCCCTACTTTTACCAGGCCGCGTGCTAACTCAGCCGCCTTATAACAGGCAATGCCGCCAGTCAGACCCAAGACTATATTTTTTCCGGCGAGGCTCATGATTGCGTGGACTTTCGCTAACGATTAACGCGACGTAGTTCATCGAGTATAAACAATATCGCACCTAGAGTAATCGCACTATCGGCCACATTGAATGCCGGCCAGTGAAGACCACCGACATGAAAATCCAAAAAATCGATAACGTGGCCGTAGGCAATACGATCTATAAGGTTACCCAACGCGCCACCGAGTATCAAGGTCATGGCCCAGCAAAACAGGCGCTGGCCTGAGTGGCGTTTTAGCATCCAGATAATTAACAGCGACGCTAACAACGAGACAGCCGCAAAAAAATAACGCTGCCAACCGGGTTGATCTGCCAAAAAACTAAACGCTGCGCCGCGGTTATAGACCATTACCAAATTGAAGAAAGAAGTGATGGTATCTGACTGGCCAAACACCATCATCCTGCTCAGCGTGATTTTGCTTAGCTGATCAATCAATACAACAATCATCGCAATACCTAGCCAGAGCGTCAGACCTACTGATTTTTTTGACATAGTGAGGTTGGTGTCAGCTCGTAAGTGGTTAAGCAATGCGACGTTTTTCGCCAGCACCAAATAAATTGGTATGGCAGCGTCCGCACAAGCCGGTATGTTCAGCGTGTGCACCCACGTCGGCGCGGTAGTGCCAGCAGCGTTCACATTTTTTATACGAGGAAGCTTTTACGACGATTTTTTCTTCCGACGCAGAGCTGCACGCTGTAACGGTTGCAGCCGACGTAATTAAAACAAATTTTAAATCGTCACCCAGCTCTTCTAGCAATGCTAGCTTGTCACCACTGGCATGCACATCGACTTCTGCTTGTAGTGATGAGCCAATCGCTCCTGATACACGAACTTCTTCCAGTTGTTTGAGTACTTCAGCACGAATTTCTTGAATAGCTTGATACTTCTGCAGCAATGCGCCTGATTCACTAATCAGAGGCAGGCTATAGAACGTTTGCGTAAAAATTGTTTCATCGCTTTGCTGATACATCTCTTTATTAGCAAACACAGACCAAGCTTCTTCAACAGTAAATGAAAGAATCGGTGCCATTAAGCGCAGCAAACTTTGAGTGATATGCCAAATAGCTGTTTGTGCTGAACGACGTGCTAGCGATGTAGTCCCGCCTGTGTATAAACGATCTTTCAGAATATCGAGATAAAAACCACCTAAATCTTCGGAGCAGTACATTTGTAGCTTTGCGATCACTGGATGAAATTCGTATTCTTCAAAGTGCTGACGAATTTCACCTTGTAACTGATTCATGCGGGCTAGTGCATAGCGATCAATTTCTACTAGCTGATCGATAGCGACTGCATCTTTAGTGAAATCGAAATCAGAGGTATTAGCAAGTAAGAAGCGCAGCGTGTTCCGTATACGGCGATAGCTCTCAACGACACGTTTCAAAATTTCATCTGAAATCGATAGCTCACCCGAGTAATCGGTAGCGGCTACCCACAAACGAAGAATTTCTGCGCCAAGCGAGTCAGAGACTTTTTGAGGTGCTACAACGTTACCTTTGGACTTGGACATTTTTTTGCCCTCGCCATCGACCACAAAGCCATGCGTGAGCAAAGCTTTGTAGGGGGCGCAGCCATTCAGCATCGATGATGTTAGTAGCGATGAATGGAACCAACCGCGATGTTGATCGGAGCCTTCCAAATACAAATCAGCAGGGAAATGCGATTCATTGGCGTGCGAGCCGCGCAATACCGTTTGGTGAGTCGTGCCCGAGTCAAACCAGACATCCAAAGTATCGCGATTTTTTTCATAATGCGCAGCATCGCTACCCAAGAAATTTTGCAGATCTAAGCTGTGCCAGGCTTCGATACCGTGCTGTTCAACTAGCTTGGCTACTTTTTCTAACAGCGCCGGAGTTTCAGGATGTAGCTCGCCCGTTTCTTTATGCACGAAAAAGGCCATCGGTACGCCCCATTGGCGCTGACGCGATAGTGTCCAGTCAGGACGATTGGCAATCATGCCGTGCAAGCGCGCTTTACCCCACGAAGGAAAGAAACGCGTCGCTTCAATAGAGCTTAGTGCTGTTTCACGTAGCGATGCATTACCTTGCTTAGGTTTATTGTCCATGCTGGCAAACCATTGCGAGGTGGCGCGATAAACGATAGGTGTTTTATGGCGCCAGCAATGCATGTAGCTGTGATCAAACATCACTAGCTTAAATAAATGTCCTGCGGCCTCAAGCGCACTACAGATAGG
>JACCEE010156510.1_pt1 | contig 17816 bp, 16 predicted proteins | sample 7449931 | NCBI WGS metagenome assembly JACCEE01 (sample SAMN15323457, study PRJNA562643) | freshwater metagenome | isolation source: river surface water | place: USA:Blue River Watershed | collected 2017-08-19 | reverse complement strand
GATTTAAGCGATTGTTTCTATTAATAACGCGACGATACAAATCATTCAAATCCGACGTTGCAAAACGCCCACCATCCAGCGGCACTAATGGGCGCAACTCAGGTGGCAACACAGGCAACACGGTCATAATCATCCATTCAGGACGATTATTCGATGCCAATAAAGAATCTATTACTTTCAAGCGTTTAGAAAACTTTTTAATCTTGGTTTCTGAATTAGTTGAATTAATTTCTTCACGCAGAATATTTACTTCCGCCTTCAAATCAATCGACTTTAATAACTCAAAAACCGCCTCTGCGCCCATTTTAGCAACAAAATCATCACCATGTTCTTCAACCGCGTCTAAATACTCATCATCAGTTAACAACTGCCCTTTTTCTAAAGGGGTCATACCCGGATCAAGCACAACAAAAGATTCAAAATACAAGACGCGCTCAATACCGCGCAATGTCATGTCTAATAACAACGCAATTCTGGAGGGCAACGATTTTAAAAACCAAATATGCGCCACCGGACTAGCTAAATCAATATGTCCCATACGGTCACGACGCACTTTAGACAGCGTAACTTCCACACCGCATTTTTCGCAAATCACACCGCGATGTTTTAAACGCTTATACTTACCGCACAAACATTCGTAATCACTCACCGGACCGAAAATTTTGGCGCAAAACAAACCATCACGCTCCGGCTTAAAAGTGCGGTAATTGATAGTTTCTGGCTTTTTCACTTCTCCATAAGACCAAGAACGGATCATATCAGGCGATGCCAATCCAATACGGATTGCATTAAAGTCATCAGACCGACCTTGACGTTTTAAGAAATTCATCAAATCTTTCAAGAGCTTATCCTCTTTTATTACTTCCAGTAGACCCAGAACGTAGCTAGCTAAAAATTATTTAATACCAAGCAGACTTAATTTAATCTTGCTCTAATTCAATATTGACAGCCAATGAGCGTATTTCTTTAATTAGCACATTGAATGATTCTGGCATTCCCGCTTCCATTGTATGATTACCATCAACAATATTCTTATACATACGCGTGCGCCCCGTGACATCATCTGATTTGACAGTAAGCATCTCCTGCAAAGTATAAGCTGCACCATATGCTTCCAATGCCCAAACCTCCATCTCGCCAAACCGCTGCCCACCAAATTGAGCTTTTCCGCCTAAAGGTTGTTGCGTAACCAAACTATAAGGTCCTGTAGAACGCGCGTGCATTTTATCGTCAACCAAATGATTTAATTTCAGCATGTACATATAACCAACGGTTATTTTTCGCTCAAACGGCTCACCAGTCAAACCGTCATAAAGGGTAATTTGCCCATTTTCCGGTAAATCTGCCAGTTTTAACATGGTACGAATTTCTTCTTCAGTTGCACCGTCAAAAACAGGTGTCGCCATTGGCACTCCAGCAACCAAATTCTCCGCCATTTCCAAAATTTCTGTATCAGAAAATGAATTCAAATCTTCTTTACGACCACTACTATTGTAGATTTTATCCAAAAACCCCCTAATAGTAGCTATTTTTTCCGCTTCTGCGTTATAACGCGCCTCAAGCATTTTGCCAATTTTAATACCTAATCCTTTTGCCGCCCAACCTAAATGCGTCTCCAATACCTGCCCAACGTTCATCCGCGAAGGCACACCTAATGGGTTTAACAAAATATCAACTGGATTACCATCTTCGGTATAAGGCATGTCTTCGATAGGCACAATTTGTGAAATAACCCCTTTGTTACCATGACGACCGGCCATTTTATCACCCGGCTGAATGCGTTTCTTAACTGCCAGATACACCTTGACCATTTTCAGCACGCCCGGAGGCAAATCATCTCCCATAGTGATTTTTTTCTTTTTGACTTCAAATTTTTCGTCAAAATCTTTGCGCTGTTGCTCAACTTGCTCAAGAACAGCCTCCAACTGTAGATTAATATCCTCGTCTTTAAGCCTAATTTTAAACCACTCAGAATGTCTTAAACCATCTAAATAATCTTGCGTAATAATCGCGTCCATTCTTAAACCAGACGGCCCAGATTGCGCTACTTTACCAATCAGTAACGTAGCCACCCGTGCAAAAATATCTTGTTCTAAAATTTTCAGTTGATCATCTAAATCTTTTCTAAAGCGTTTGATTTCAATCTCTTCAATTTCCAAAGCGCGTTTGTCTTTTTTCACGCCATCACGGGTAAAAACCTGAACATCAATCACCGTGCCGCGCACACTTCCCGGAACCCGCAAAGAAGTATCTTTCACATCGGCGGCTTTTTCACCAAAAATTGCTCGCAACAACTTTTCTTCTGGGGTTAATTGCGTTTCACCTTTAGGAGTCACTTTACCGACTAAAATATCGCCGCCTTTGACTTCTGCGCCGACATAAACGATGCCAGACTCGTCTAATTTAGACAACGCTTCTTCACTCACATTAGGAATATCAGCGGTAATCTCTTCTGGACTGTGCTTGGTATCGCGTGCGACACAGGTTTTCTCTTCAATATGAATGGTAGTAAAACGGTCTTCTTTGACTACACGTTCAGACACTAAAATCGAATCCTCGAAGTTGTAACCATTCCAAGGCATAAAAGCAATCAACATATTTTGCCCTAATGCCAGCTCGCCCATGTCAGTAGAAGGCCCGTCGGCAAGAATGTCACCGGCATTAACTACATCACCCAATTTCACCAACGGCTTTTGATTGATGCAGGTATTTTGGTTAGAACGGGTGTATTTTGTCAGATTGTAAATATCAACTCCGGGAATGCCGGTTTCCGTTTCTGTATCATTAACCCGCACTACAATCCTAGAGGCATCCACTGCCTCAATAACCCCACCGCGAGTCGCTACCACAACTACGCCTGAATCTTTAGCCACAACCCGTTCCATACCAGTTCCCACTAAGGGCTTTTCAGCTCTTAAAGTAGGGACTGCTTGACGCTGCATATTCGACCCCATCAAAGCCCGGTTCGCATCGTCGTGTTCTAAAAACGGAATAATCGAAGCTGCCACTGACACAATTTGCTTAGATGATACATCCATATACTGCACAGTTTCGGAATTTGCCAACGTAAACTCGTCCCTATACCGACATGACACCAAGCCTTCAACTAATTTACCGGTTTCATCGACCGCAACACTGGCTTGCGCAATAACAAAATCCCCTTCTTCGATGGCTGATAAAAAATCGACTTGATCCGTTACCCGACCGTTTACCACTTTTCTATACGGTGTTTCCAAAAAACCATACGAATTAGTTCTAGCATAAACTGATAATGAATTAATTAATCCGATATTCGGCCCCTCAGGTGTTTCAATCGGACACACTCGACCATAGTGAGTCGTATGTACGTCACGCACCTCAAATCCTGCACGCTCTCTGGCTAAACCACCAGGCCCTAATGCAGAAACCCGCCGTTTGTGTGTCACTTGCGACAATGGATTATTTTGATCCATAAATTGAGACAATTGGCTAGAACCAAAAAACTCTTTAACTGCCGCCGACACCGGTTTTGCATTAATAATTTCTTGCGGCATATAGCCTTCAGAATCGGCGAGCGTCAACCGCTCTCTTACCGCTCTTTCGACCCGCACCAAACCAACACGGAATTGATTTTCTATCATTTCACCAACAGAACGCACCCGTCTATTACCCAAATGATCAATATCATCGACAATGCCATTACCATTACGGATACTTATTAACTCTTTTAAAACATCAATAATATCTTCCTTGCTTAATGTTCCCGCCCCTTCAGTTTCCTCACGCCCCAAGCGACGGTTAAACTTCATGCGTCCTACCGCCGATAAATCATACCTTTCGTCAGTGAAAAATAAATTTTCAAATAAATTTTCCGCCGATTCTTTGGTAGGTGGCTCGCCCGGACGCATCATACGATAAATTTCAACCAACGCTTCTAAACGATTGGTGGTTGAATCTAACCGCATTGCATTAGAAATATAAGGACCTCTATCTAAGTCATTGACAAATAAGGTGCTAATTTCAGTAACACCAGCATCAACAATTTTTTGCACAAGTTCTGGCGTTAATTCCTCATTAACATGAGCCAGCAGCTCACCGGTTGCTTCATCAATTAAATTATGTCCTAAAATTTTTCCATACAAATATTCTCTAGGAACTTCTATCTCAGTCAATCCAGCCTTATCCATTTGCCTAATGTGTTTAGCGGTAATCCTACGCCCCTCCTCGACTAAAACTTGTTCACCGTCCTTAATATCAAAAGCGGCAACTTCACCACGCAATCTTTCGGGAATAATATGAAATAAACATTTATCTGCACTCAGCGTAAATTTATTCATTTCAAAGAAAATTTTAATCATTTCTTCATTTTCATACCCTAACCCTCTTAATAGGATGGTCGCAGGAATTTTTCGCCGTCTATCAATTCGCGCAAATACCGCATCTTTGTGATCAAATTCAAAATCTAACCATGAACCACGATAAGGAATTACCCGCGCATTAAACAACAATTTGCCTGATGAGTGTGTTTTACCTTTGTCATGGTCAAAAAATACGCCGGGAGAACGGTGTAGTTGTGACACAATAACCCGCTCCGTCCCATTGATAACAAAAGTTCCATTGTCAGTCATCAAAGGCAATTCGCCCATGTAAACTTCTTGCTCCCTAATATCTTTAACTACTTTCGCAGTAACTGCAGCATCCTTATCGTAAATAACCAGTCTTACTAACACTCTTAGCGGGGCTGCAAAAGTTGCCCCACGCTGTTGACATTCCTTTACATCAAAAACAGGCTCGCCCAATCTATATTTCACATATTCCAGGACTGCATACCCAGAATGACTGACAATAGGGAACACACTCAAAAACGCTGCGTGTAATCCACGATCTAAACGTTTTTCGGGTTCTACTCCCAACTGTAAAAAACTGGCGTAAGAATCAATTTGTGTCGCCAAAAGATAAGGGACTTCAAGTACTTCTGTACTTTTCCCAAAATTATTACGGATACGCTTTTTTTCGGTAAAAGAATAGGCCATATTGCTTCCATACCTTTTCGTCAAGAATTGTTACTACTATTTGCTTAAAACAAACAGTAAAAGGCCGGTAACAATGTTGTCACCAGCCCTACTTAGTGGGGATATTTTTTCCCTAGTTTTGCCGAAACTATTACTTAATTTCGACTGTGGCTCCTGCTTCTTCAAGTGATTTTTTAACTGCTTCAGCATCAGCCTTACTCACCCCTTCTTTCAAAGTGGTCGGAACCCCTTCTACAGCGTCCTTAGCTTCTTTCAAGCCTAAGCCGGTGATTGCACGAACAGCCTTAATCACGGCAACTTTATTAGCTCCGAATGATGTCATTACCACATCAAATTCGGTTTTTTCTTCAACAACAGCCGCTGCAACTGGTGCTGCTACTGCAACTGCTGCTGCCGCTGATACACCAAACTTTTCTTCCATCGCTGTAATTAAATCAACGATCTCCATTACAGTCATATTGGAAACTGCGTCTAAAATGTCGGCTTGTGAAATTGCCATTGTACGTTCCTCTAAAAATTAGGTTTTAAACTGGATTATAAATTGTAAGATTTATGCTGCTTCTTTCTGTTCTTTGACCGCCGCCAAAGTCCGTGCAAGTTTTTCCACCGGTGCTTTCATAACAGACATCAACATGCTAATGCCCTGGTCACGAGTTGGCAGTCTCGCAAGTCGCTCAAGCTCAGAACTACCAAAAGCCTGTCCACCAATTGCGACTACTTTGGCAATTAATTTATTATGACTTTTAGAGAACGTGCTAATCAATCGCGCTGCACAACCTGGGTCTTCTATCGAAAACGCCAATACCAACGGGCCGACCAATCCATTTTGCATACATTCAAATTCAGTTCCAGCAACAGCTCGTCTTGCTAATGTGTTTTTCACTACTCGCAAATAGACACCAGTTTCTCTAGCAGATTTACGCAATTCGGTCATTTCAGTAACCGTCAATCCACGATATTCCGCTGCGACAGCAGAGTGAGCTTTAGCGGCGAACTTAGCAACTTCTTCTACGACAACTTTTTTGCTATCCAAATTTAGTGCCACATTTACCTCCAATATCTTCTGATTACACATCAGAAACAATAAAATGCATCGCATTGATGCCCATTTTACGGTCCCTTTCACCTGCACAGTTTTGCGGCTCAAGCTTCCGTCTACGCAGGAAAAAATTAAGCAACTTGCGTAGCTCCTGCGGTCTTTGACAGTTACCGAAAAAACCGGCAACCCAAAGTCTATTACTATTCTTTAATACTACCTTGATCTATCCACAAGCCAGGCCCCATGGTAGAAGATAAAGTCACTTTTTTAATATAAATTCCTTTAGCGGCAGTAGGTTTAGCTTTTCTAAGATCTGACAATAAGGCTTCTAAATTTCCTAATATTGATTGTGCATCAAATGAAACCTTACCCAACGTGCAGTGAATAATGCCAGATTTATCGGTACGATAACGAACTTGTCCTGATTTTGCGTTTTTAACCGCCGTTGCAACATCTGGTGTCACAGTTCCAACTTTGGGATTAGGCATTAATCCTCTAGGTCCTAAAATCTGACCTAACTGACCGACAACGCGCATTGCATCTGGCGAAGCAATCACCACATCAAAGTTCATCTCGCCTTTTTTAACCAAATCAGCCAAATCATCCATGCCGACAATATCAGCACCAGCTTCTTTTGCCGCGACTGCATTAGGCCCTTGAGTAAAAACCGCAACTCTAACAGTTTTTCCAGTACCGTTTGGTAACACCGTAGCACCACGCACGTTTTGATCTGATTTTCTAGGATCAACACCAAGATTAACACTCACATCAATTGCTTCGACAAACTTAGTCGTGGCAAGTTCTTTCAGTAATTCAACCGCTTCAGCAACCGAATACTGTTTGGTTCTATTTACCTTAGCTTTTATAATTTTTGCTTTTTTAGATAACTTAGCCATAGTTACACGCCCTCCACATTCAGACCCATGCTACGCGCACTGCCTGCAATTGTTTTCACTGCAGCATCTATATTTGCGGCATTCAAATCCGCCATTTTTGTTTTAGCTATTTCCTCTAACTGCTGCCGAGTAACCGTCCCTACTTTAGTTGTGTTAGGATTGCTACTGCCTTTTTTAAGCCCCGCTGTTTTCATTAATAACACCGATGCGGGCGGTGTCTTAGTAATAAAAGTAAAGCTTTTATCAGCATAAACAGTAATCACCACTGGCAAAGGCAAGCCTTTCTCAACATCTTGAGTTCTTGCGTTAAACGCCTTACAAAACTCCATAATATTTACGCCGTGCTGCCCTAGCGCAGGACCGACAGGTGGACTAGGCTTTGCCTCACCTGCTTTGACTTGCAATTTAATGTAAGCTTGGATTTTTTTTGCCATAACACATACTCCAAAATGGGTACAAACGCCTTAAAGCTCCCCGAAAAACACGTTTGAATAAACGCTATAAAACTAACCTTTTTCAACTTGAGCAAAATCTAACTCGACGGGTGTTGAACGCCCAAAAATCAACACTGAAACTTTTAACTTGCTTTTTTCGTAATTAACTTCTTCAATATTGCCATTAAAATCTTTAAACGGCCCATCAATAATTCTAACAACTTCGCCAGCCTCAAATAGAAACTTAGGCTTAGGCTTGTTGACTCCTTCTTCAACTCTATTAAGAATAGAATCAGCTTCTTTTTCCGAAATAGGCGAAGGACGGTCTGAAACTCCCCCTATAAAACCTAACACCTTAGGAGTATCTTTGACGAGATGCCATGTTTCATCTGTTAATTCCATTTGCACTAACACATAGCCGGGAAAAAACTTTCTGTCACTTTTACGCTGCTGCCCCATCCGCATCTCAACGACTTCTTCAGTCGGCACTAAAATTTTGCCAAAATATTCTTGCAATCCCTCTCTTTTTATTCGTTCTTCTAAAGATTGCCTAACTTTATTCACAAAATTAGAATAAGCTTGAACTACATACCAACGTAAAGCCATTATCTACACCTGACCTGTCAAAAGGCGAATCCCCCAAAAAAGACACATATCGAGAATCCACAAAACTAAACCTACGATAAAAACCATCACAAAAACCATCAGAGTTGTACGCATAGTTTCTTCGCGCGTAGGCCAAACCACTCTTCTGACTTCTTGTTTAGATTCCACAACAAAAATCAAAAAATTACGCCCCATTTCAGTTGTTAAAAGCATTCCCATAGCCAAAGAAATTACTACAACCAAAGAAACCACTCTATACAGCAAAGCAATTTCGGAAAAATAATAGAACGCTCCCACACCAGAAATTACAAAAATAACGGACATGACTTGCTTAACAACATCAAATATCTGTGTTGTCGACTCTACTGTTTGTATACTCATTAGATATCAGGATGGATATTATGCTGGGGATGTTAACTAAATTTTGCAGTGGCAGGCCAAGAGGGAATCGAACCCCCAACCTGCGGTTTTGGAGACCGCTGCTCTACCAATTGAGCTATTGACCTATTACAAAAACATTTGACTTTTCATTATATATTGTTTTTAGCTGGTTTTCAAAAACAATATCTATAACTCAAGCTTTATTACCAATTAACCAGAAATCATCTATGGAGCTCATAACCGGATTTGAACCGGTGACCTCTTCCTTACCAAGGAAGTGCTCTACCTACTGAGCTATATGAGCTTTTTAAGATTATGCGATGGAGCGGGTGATGGGAATCGAACCCACGCAATCAGCTTGGAAGGCTGGAGTTCTACCATTGAACTACACCCGCAATTCTTAAATAGAATAGATATGGTGGAGGGGGGAGGATTCGAACCTCCGAAGGCTGAGCCGGCAGATTTACAGTCTGATCCCTTTGACCGCTCGGGAACCCCTCCTAAAGCACTGAGTTTTGCATTATGGCAAACTTTTTCTTAACAGTCAATGTTTTTTAATTAAAACTGCTCTTGTGACACCAGATTTATTAACATTTTCTGTCCTGTATTAATTGCTAGAGCTAAATTTTCTGTAGCCATCTGCGACGGAACGGACAATACATAATCAGCTACTGATTTTCCAGCTAGCGGACGACCGATACCTATTCGCAACCGATGAAAATCATTTGAATTAAGATGGGCTATGATGTCTCTTAAACCGTTATGACCGGCGTGACCTCCGCCTTTTTTAAGCTTAACCACACCCACTTCAAAATCCAATTCATCATGAACAACTAAAATTTCGCTAGGTTCTATCTTGTGATAGCGCGTGACTGCACCAACAGATTGACCACTATGATTCATAAATGTTGTCGGTTTTAGTAATATGATTTTTTGCGCTGCAATACTACAACTTGCCCACAGCCCGTGAAATTTTGACTCTCTTGTCCACGAACAACCTAACTCATACGCTAACTGCTCTAAAAATAAAAACCCGGCATTATGCCGGGTTTTTTCATATTGCTGACCGGGATTTCCCAAACCAACGACAAGCTTTATCATATCTTTTAATCAGATGATTCTTCAGTATTTTTAGCTTTTGAAGGCATGATAGATACCACAGGCAAATCGTGATCAGAACCATGACTCAATTCAACCAACTCAACACCAACAGGCAACACAAGATCAGAAAGGTGTGCCGACTGTCCAATATCAAGATTTGCTAAATCAACCGCAATAAATTCTGGTAATACCGCGCTTAAACAAACCACCTCAACTTCAATCATGGCGTGAGCTGCAACACCGCCTTTTTTCACTCCGACCGAAGTTGCTTCATTGATAAAATGCAAAGGAACATGAACCTTAATTTTATCCGATTCACTCACCCGCATAAAATCCAAGTGTAAGATACGCGGTTGCGAAGGGTGTCGTTGCACACCTTTTAAAATTGCTTTTTCAACATTTCCATCAACCACCACATCAAGCACATGCGAGTAAACGGCCTCATGAACCAAATGTTTTAGTATCTCGTTATGTTCTAACTCTAGCATTGCAGGAGCTAGACTACCACCGTATATAATCGCCGGAACTTTACCTTGACGACGCACAGACTTAGCCGCACTTGTACCTGATTTAGCGCGACTTTTTGCTACAAATTCAAACACACCAGACATTCTTCTCTCCAAAGCTTATGCTTAACACAGCATGACACGATAATCTTAATTTAATCTACATAAAGCGAACTAACCGACTCACTCGCTGCTATCCTGCGAATTGTCTCTGCAAGCATTTCAGCAACACTCAATTGTCTAATTTTACCTAGTTCAGCTAATTCTGACCGTAAAGGGATGGTATCGGTGACAACTAACTCATCCAAAACAGAGTTTCTGATATTTTCGACTGCGCGACCTGACAATACAGCATGAGTACAATAGGCAACAACTCTCAATGCTCCCTGCTTTTTTAAAGCCGCCGCAGCATGACACAAAGTTCCTGCCGTATCGACTAAATCATCAACCATCACACAGGTACGCCCTGCAACATCACCGATAATGTGCATAATTTCTGAAACATTGGCTTTAGGCCTTCTTTTATCAATGATTGCCAAATCGGCATCATCCAAGCGTTTAGCTAACGCACGCGCCCTGACAACCCCACCTACATCAGGTGACACCACAATTAAATCTTGATATTTCTGCCGCCATACATCGCCTAACAAAATTGGGGATGCATAAACATTATCAACGGGAATATTAAAAAAACCTTGAATCTGGTCAGCGTGCAAATCAACTGTTAATACCCTGTCTGCGCCGGCTTTATCAATCATATTAGCAACCAGCTTCGCAGTAATTGGCACTCGTGCTGAACGCGACCGTCTATCTTGTCTGGCGTAACCGTAATAAGGCATTACAGCGGTAATTCGTGACGCTGAAGCTCTTTTAAGTGCATCAATCATCACTAGCAATTCCATTAGATTTTCATTGGTAGGAGAACAAGTCGGCTGAATAATAAATACGTCTTTACCCCTGACATTTTCTTCAATTTCGACGGCAACTTCTCCGTCACTAAAGCGTCCAACTGATGCCATTCCCAGACGCATACTAAGCTTTTTTACAACACCTGCTGAAAGTTCCGGATTAGCATTACCTGAAAACACCATGACAGAGGTGTCACTCATCTGAGTACTCCCAAAGACACATAAAAATTTAGTGGAAGACAAAATGGCTGGGTCGCAAGGATTCGAACCTTGGTATGCGGAGATCAAAACCCCGTGCCTTACCGCTTGGCGACGACCCAATAATTGAAAATATTTCTTTAAAAATTTTGTAGCTTAACCAACAAAGGCGAACAATTTAAGCTTTTGACTAAAAACACTTTATGACGCTGTGCTAAAGCCGAATACGCTAACTTTGCTGATTTTTTAGATGCAAACTCAGCAAAGACACAAGCTCCAGTACCTGTTAATCTTGCTTCTGCATAATCAGATAAATCAGTTAATGCTTGAGCTACCTCTTGATATAACTTGCTGACAACAGCTAAACAGTCATTTTGATGTTGACCTGCAACGAATTCCGCCATTGTGATAGATTTACTGTCTCTTGTCAAATCATTCGTTAAAAAAATTTCTCTAGTGTTTACATGACATGCCGGTTTAATAATAACAACCCACTGTTCTGGAATAACTATTTTCTTTAATTTTTCTCCTACTCCCTCTGCCCAAGAAGAAAATCCATACAGAAAAGCCGGCACATCAGCACCTAATTGCAACCCCAGCTGCATTAATTTTTCAACAGAAAAATGGACACCCCATAATTGATTCAACACCAGTAAAGTTGTTGCTGCGTCAGAACTACCACCACCTAACCCACCACCCATCGGTAAGTTTTTTTCCACCTCAATACAAACCCCCTGCTCACAGCCAGAGGCTGCTCTTAATAAATTCGCCGCTCGCACCGTTAAATCGCTCGCTTCTGGCACTCCCGGAATAACTTTCTTTAACCGCACTTGTCCGTCTGCAAGCGGATGAAAAGTTAGCCAATCACACCAATCGACAAACTGAAACACAGTTTGCAACAAATGATAACCATCCTCTCTACGCCCAACAATCCGCAGCATCAAATTTAATTTGGCAGGAGCAGGCCACTTTTCTGACCACAGGACAGAACTTTTCTCAATATCGTTCATTAATTAACCCATTGATCTATGACTAATTTTAATTTAACACCACGATTATTCACATTTATTTTACGCGGCAACCATTCTTTCCCCGACCGCTGCATCTGCACATAATGCACTTGCCAATTTGCCTGCTCAAAACCATCATTTTTTTCAACCATCAAATTATCTGTATTGGGCAAACCTAACACCCAAAATTTCAAAGCCCGCACCGGAATAGACACACCTAATTGCTGGGCAATAAAATCATCAACCTGTGTTGATTGCTGTACTTTATCATCACCTTTATCAATCATAACCCAATTATCGGTCAGCGTAATTAATGCCGCCCCCTGCCCCAACAATCCTGATAACTTAATCTCATCCTTATTTTGCGTATGCACCCAATCAATCGACGCAGACCACGCCTCCTTACCATCAGTCACCGACAAACGCCCATCAAATGCCCATTTTTTAAGCTGATATAAATGCACACGTTCAGAAACTTTATAACGACCTCCTGACTTCAAAGGCACACTACTACATGCACCTAACACCAACAGCATAAGTACCGCCAAACAACGCCCTAACATCATCACGCTACTCATCGTTACTTAGTCAAAACCCGCTGCTGAAACTCTAATAAAATTTCGTTGTTAGGTGCTTTTTTCAAAGCCGCATTAAACAACAACATTGCCTCCTTCTTTTTACCCGCCACCCACAACGCTTCCGCTAAATGTGCAGCAATTTCATTTTCCGGCAATTTTTTAAATGCCAATTGCAAATACTCCAATGCACTAGGCAAATTACCCCTTTTAAATTGTAACCACCCATAACTATCTATAATCACCGCTTCATCGGGCTGTAATTTTAACGCCCTCGCCAGATAAACCTCAGCCTCATCATAACGAGTTGATTTTTCGACAAGAGCATATCCCAACGCATTCAGCGCAGTGGCATCATCAGGATTTTTCGCTAAAATTTTCTGCAAATCCGCTTCCATAGCTACCATATCGCCTAACTTTTCTGCGGTTAAGGCTCTAGTGTACAATAACTCACGCTGTTCCGGCTCTTGCTCTAAAGCTCGACTTAATAACTCAACGGCGCGGCGATAATCTTTTTGCATATTAAACAATTCCGCCTGCATCACTAAAACTTGCACCCGTTGCTTGGAGTCTTGCGCTTTAGACGTTAACAATTCAAGTCGCGTTAACGCCTCCGCAAATTGTTTCTGCTCATACAAAACAGAAACCGCCGCAATACCAGCCTCAAATGCCATGGGATTTTTTTTAACCTTATCAAACCAAGCCACCGCCTCCACAAAGCGTTTGTTTTTAAAGGCAATCTTACCCGAATACATCAGCAATTCTTGTTCAAAATCCAGAGCTTTTTCCCAATTCGGTTGCAACGACACCGCTTGATGAATTTTTTGCCTTGCCAAATCCAAATTATTTTGTCGAATCGCTAAAATGGATTGCGTCAAAAAAATTACCGCCTGCTGGGGATTTTTTTTCGCTAAAACCTCCAACGCCCCATAAACGAATTTTAAATCAGTATCAGACTTTAATACTTTTTCAATTGCCAATAACGTCTCTTCAAATGCCGCCGGATTATTTTTTAAAATGGCTGACAAATGCTTAATTAAATCCGCTTGATTTCTTTTACTTAACGCCGCCGACAACCCCAATTGCCGCGCATTCATATTTTTATCATCTTTAGACAACCACAGCGACACTGCTTTTTCAGTTTTAGGCAAATTATTCAAATACTGACCAATTTTTGCAGCTTTTTCCGCAATGCGCGAGTCGGAAACACGCCTAGCCGCCTGTAAATAAGCCTCCAGAGCCACATCATAGTATTGTCTTTGCAAAGCCACTTCGCCAACCAACAACAAATACAACTCATTACTACCAATAGCTGTCACAGGCTCTTTTTTTACCACAGAAATCTTTTCACTCTCCGCTACCACTACCTCAGGCGTAGCCGCTTCCTCAGCCACCCCAGGCATCACTTGACACGCAGTTATCAGACTGACACCAATCACCACTGTTATCATCTTAAAAAACAACACAACAAATCCTTAAGTCTTAGGTTAAAAAATTTATGGAATAGATTAGCAGATAAACTGACTAATTCAGATAGCTGATTTATCGAATTTGGCTAAAAATGTTATATTCCTTAGAATATCTATTTGTTTATCGCCAGCTTTGAATACACCTGTTATGACTCTTATTGCCGTAGGAATTAATTACAATACCGCCCCTGTCTCGATTCGCGAGCGATTAGCGTTTCCTGCCGACTGCCTAAATTTTTCCTTGCAACAACTGTGGCAAAAACAAGAAATTGCCGAAGCCGCGATTTTATCCACCTGCAACCGCACCGAATTTTATTATGAAACTTCCCATAATAATCAACAAGTTCTGATTGATTGGATTGCCCATAATCGCAATATTAAACCGGCTGAATTTATCCCGTATTTATACAGCTATACCGACAGCCAATTTATCCGCCACATTTTTCGCGTTGCCAGTGGACTCGATTCAATGATTTTAGGCGAACCGCAAATTTTAGGGCAAATGAAAACCGCTTACCAAGCGGCGCACAATGCTGGTACGCTGGGCAAATATTTAAGCAAACTATTTCAGCACACTTTTACCGCCGCTAAAAAAGTCAGAACCGATACAGCAATCGGCTCAAGCCCAGTATCAGTCGCCTTTGCCGCTGTACAGTTAGCTTTACAAATTTTTGATAATTTAAGCGAACAAACCGCAGTTTTAATTGGTGCAGGTGAAACCATAGAACTCACCGCCCGCCATTTATATCAGCGCAATATTGGGCGCATTATTATTGCCAATCGCACCTATGACAAAGCCCACGCCCTCGCCGCACAATTTAACGGTTACGCGATTGCGCTGGCAGAATTACCCAAACATCTGGCGGAAGCCGATATTATCGTCTCTTCGACCGCTAGCACGCTGCCCATTTTAGGCAAAGGCATGATGGAAAGTGCGATTAAAAAGCGCAAACACAAGCCGATTTTTATGCTTGACTTAGCCGTACCGCGCGATATAGAACCGGAAGTAGCGCAACTACAAGATGTATATCTTTACACCGTCGATGACTTACAAAATACTATCGACCAGAATATGCACTCGCGGCGACAAGCCGCAGAACAGGCGGAAGAAATTATCGACACCCAAGTCGAGCATTTTTTGGCGTGGCTGCGTTCTCAAGGCGCACAAGCGACGATAAAGGATTATCGCCATCAAGCCGAGCAAACTCGCAATGAAATAATGCAAAAAGCGTTAGCACAACTGAAAAACGGTCAAGCACCGGAACAAACTTTGCAATGGTTGGCGCATACCTTGACCAATAAATTAATTCACATACCCAGCACGCAAATTCGTGAAGCGGGTATTAATGAACGGCATGATTTAATTGCAGCGGCAAGAGAATTGTTTAAATTGCAAAATACGCAATAAACGTTTTAATCACTTGTTTATTTAGCAGACTATTTTCAGATAACGGAATGATCATCATGGCATCAAAATTAGCTTATAACAATATCAGCGAAACGGATTATTTAGCTGGCGAATTAATCAGTCAAATTAAGCATGAATATATTGATAGCAAAGTTTATGCTATGGCGGGAGCAAGCCGTAATCATGAACGTATTTCTATCAATATTCTTACCCGATTAATTCCACATTTGAGAGATATGCCCTGCGAACCATTTTCATCCGATATGAAAATCAAAGCGGCGGGGAATTTTTTCTATCCTGACGTATCGGTAGTTTGCAATGACGAACAAGGTAATGATTATTACACGGAAGCACCGATTATTATTGTTGAGATATTATCTAAAAATACGCGCCGGCTGGATAAAACAATTAAATTACAGGCTTATAAAACAGTAGAAAGTTTGCAAGAATATGTGCTAATTGAACAGGATTATATTGAAATAGAAATTTGCCGTCGTAGCGCAAATTGGTTTCCGGCGCGTTATTATTTAGGTGATGAAATCACATTTGAATCTATTGGGTTAACGTTGTCGGTCGTAGAGATTTATCAGCGGGTGGAGAATGAAGAAATGCTGGAGTATTTGCAGAGGGGCGATAGATAGAAAAGCAGCAATAGGTAAAAAAAATTTTTAAAGGTAATCGGATTTTGTTATCACCTTACCTCTGTTACAAGTTTTATTAAATAATTAATGACTAATGACTTATATACCAATCCGCGAAGAAGAACTTAAAAACCAAATCGCCCGCGATTATTTCAGCGATTTTGATTGCACCCATATTATTGGCAATATTGATTTTTGTGTCACCGCTAATATTCCTTATTATCAAAAACAATTATTAACGGAAACGGAATCCCTATTTTGGGCGGAAGCCAAAAAAGGCACAGCCGATATATACCGCTCTATTGTGCAATTAATTTTAACCATTGGTAAAGCTAGAACGTTTGATAAACAATTGCCCCCCGCATTTTTAGGCGCATTTGATGCCGAAAAAATAGCCTTTATTCCGTACAATACGATTCAGGATATTTTTTATCAAAATGATTTTAATTGGAATATTGCCCCGTCTAATTATGAAACCAAAGAGTTTAAATCGGTTTATGAAAAAGTCAAAGACATCTTAGATAAAAATGCGTTGCTGTTTAATTATGACCACGATAATAAGGAACTCAAAAGTTTTATTAAAGCCAATTTTATTGTCGGCAAATCGGCTTTTAGTAAAATCAAAATTGATAAAAACAATTTCATTTCTATTTATAACAAATGGTTGCAAACTGTAAAACCCACCATTATGCTCGATTGGGCTATTGTGAAAAAATACGGCATTATTGACGGCGATTTTTATTTAGCGGATTTATTATCCAGCGATAATCAAACGATTAAAGATAAATTGTTTGTATTGTTGAGAAGTTGTTATTATGAATTAGATAGAAAAATTAATGAGTTAGGCATGTTTAATAGCAGTTCTGTCAGTTTTAAAGACAAACAAAAAGCGCACACGCAATTTTGGAATAAATATGAAAGACCGCCTTTGGCTGATTATTGGGATTATATTGTTAATCGCCGCGATTTATTAGTGCCGCAAGATATAAGAGAGCGCAAGGGCAGTTTTTTTACACCGCAAATCTGGGTGGAATTATCACAAAAATATTTAACTGATGTTTTGGGTGAAAATTGGCAAGATGAATATACAATTTGGGATTGCGCCGCTGGAACGGGGAATTTATTAACCGGATTAACCAATAAATATAATATCTGGGCTTCGACATTAGATAAGCAAGATGTGGATATTATGAAAGACCGCATTATGAATGGTGCGAATTTATTAGAAAGCCATGTTTTTCAATTTGATTTTCTCAATGATGATTTTTCTAAATTGCCGAAAGGATTACAAGATATTATTAATGATGCTGAAAAGCGCAAAAAATTAGTCATTTATATTAATCCGCCGTATGCCGAGGCATCCTCTTATGGTATTAATAGCATTCCTCAAGTTGCTAATGAAACAAAAATTTTTCATTCCTACAAAAGTTTAGTTGGTGCAGAATCTTTGAATGAACTTTTCGCACAATTTTTTATTAGGGTTAATTATGAAATAACGGATTCAATTTTCGCATCATTCAGTACGCCTAAATTTGTCACTTCCGAAAAATTTGCAAAATTCAAGAATCATTTTGAAGCTGAATTCAAAAAAGGTTTTATATGTCGGTCTGATACTTTTGATAATGTTAAAGG
>JACCEE012691946.1_pt1 | contig 17821 bp, 10 predicted proteins | sample 7449931 | NCBI WGS metagenome assembly JACCEE01 (sample SAMN15323457, study PRJNA562643) | freshwater metagenome | isolation source: river surface water | place: USA:Blue River Watershed | collected 2017-08-19 | reverse complement strand
GCTGAACGGCAGCGCGCCGGTCAGAAATCCGGGGGATGCAACGCATTATGCCACGCGGCGGCATTGTTTGGCAAAAAAATAAGCAGGGCAGCGCGGGTCAGGCTCTTTCTGCTGCTCAGTGTAGGTAGAGGCTTCAGCACCTTGACAGCATTCAAAGCTCAGTTGTTCGATAACTTCACGTCATGTATAGCTGTAGCACAATAAACTGACTGCAAGCATAGCTGCTGAAAAAAGCTCATCGGTGGAACAGCCGAGTTTTCTCCTGAGTGCTTTTTCTTGCGCCCATTTATGCTCTATTGGGTTCAAATCAGGAGAATATGACGGAAGATATTCAAGGAGGCAGCCAGCCGCCTCAACCGCTTTCTGAATCCGCTCAGATGTATGAAATGTGGCTTTGTCCATGACAACAAAAGCTCAGTTTAGCAAAACAGGTAGAAGGGATTGGTGCAGCCATGCCTCGAACATATCGGCATTAATGATGTAATCGAACAGAGATGTGGTTAGAAGATTATCTCCAGTCAATGCGACGATAACATTAGTTTACAGCTTTGACATCGAATCATTATGTATATCCCATTAATAATGAAACTGCGTTAGAATAGGCTCTTTACCTAATGTGCAACTCTTTTCAGCTTGCAAGACAGACATCTAAACGTCTGAAAACTCATGAACTATCTTGAGCGACCGCTATTGAAAAAGCAAAGATTATAAACCTATCCAAATAATCCCTGCGCCCACAAAAAGCAGACAGCTAAGGAGAGAAAAGCATCAAAACATTTTGGCAGTCTTTCCAAGCGGACAACGAGCCGACGGAATTTTCTCTGGAGCCATGAAAAAGTTCTTTCGACTTGGAATCGCAGAGCGTTCATGCTGACAGGCCGTCCCCGTTTTCTGCCTGTGTTTTTTTTCTTGGAATTTGCGGCTGAATGCCCCTGCTTTTCAAGAAATTCCTCAGCGCATCGCAATCATATCCTTTGTCCGCCGCGATTCTCCGCATTTTTTTTGGCGGTCGCCCCGGCTTTCCTGTCTTTACCGCAACCATCTCCAGCAACGGCCCGGCATGCTTTCTTTCGTCTTCGTTTGCCTGGGCGGAACATGCAGACAGCGGCATTCCATCAGCGTCAACAAGAAGATGAATTAAAACACCTTTTCCTTTATATCCAAAGCGACTTCAGCACAACCTCCTTTCCAAGATGGAAAAAGAGCCATCAACGGCTCCTGAATTCCAGCAAATCAGCCCATCATTCTGCGCAAGTCCAAGCAGGCGCGCCTTGATTTCTTTCAGCGTCCCGTCATCATGCCATAACTTCAGCCGCCGATGGCTTGAAGCTCTATGATGCTCATTGTGGCCCCAGCGGAAGGGCGCACTACCTGCATCCGACAATCAGGATATACAGCAGTGAATCCAAAATATTGCATAACGGAGCGGCTGGACGGCCACGACCACTCCGCTCCTCCGATGGAAAAATATTCCTGAACAGTTCCCATTCAGCATCCGTCAACCCCTCAAATCTTCCTGCCATAAGCCCTCCTCTGAACTCAAAGACCCTATTCTAACGCATTTTCAGTATTAATAGGATAGGCTCATATATGATCTTTGCTTTTTCAATAGCGGTCGCTCAAGCTATTTCATGCGTTTTCAGACAGTTAACTGTCTATCTTGCAAGCTGAAAAGAGTTGCACATTAGGTACGATTATAAGCTGCTTCTGTGCTGCGGGCAGCGGCGCGGCACCTTAGCCCGCGCCGGCAACGCATTTATTCCATTCACTAATTCGTTGCATGACCAGATGTGCAGGTTGGCAGTGAGCCTGCGAACCCCAACCACCCCTGTGTTCCAACATATCACATCAACCATGTCGTTGTGGTTCATTCCTCACCCTAACTTACAGCATTATTTGCTACATTTCATCCCCAAGCTATTCGCCTGCAACTTTCCACTCCGTCTTACCTGAAAAATAGACTAGCCTGCTATTATCAGCCTCACTTTTTTGTGATTTCCACAAATCTACTATTCCCTTATGATTAACTTTCTTCTCCAGCTCGTCCCAGCTTTTAAATTTTTCATTTAATAATAATTTAACTCGTTCTTCACCGATCTGCTTAAGATGTAATAATGCTTCTTCTGCTGATGGATTGCCGTCTCCAGCGTAGGGTGCGTTGATCGCTAGCCTATGCAGTTTTAGTTTTGCACCAATAGGAGAGCTATCAGGAGGCAATTCGTGCTCTTGTGTGCCTAAAAATATTACTCGAATTTGTTTCCAATTATTGCCATCAGCTTCAACCTGTTCTGATTTCATTTCTACTTTAGTAGGAAGACATAGTTCTTGCGGTATTTTTCGTGTTTTATCCTTGTGTTTTTCATAGTGCATTTTTACGTTATAACGTAAAATTTTCCCTTTTCCGAATACGGCTTCTTTGCTCGGCTCTTCCAATTTATTAGACATAATACCAGTATTCATGCTTCTGGAAATAGGCGTTAGGTTTTCGTTTTTACCAGGGCCGTAGAGGTGATGGTTCAGTAAATGTCCTCTTACATAAGCATTGGTACGCTGGTTGACAGCTAACCAAGTTGGATTAGTTTGATAAGGGGCACTGCCAGCTGAATTGTCCGGTGGTTTACGGGTAAGCGGCACCACAGTCACTTCTTTACCTACCGTACTTCCGTCTGGTAACGTATGTGTTATATGGTTAATATTAGCTGTTTTTGGAACATCATCACTCAAGTCATTCAACAGAGTTGCAATATTGTCAAGTTCAAGATTAATATCTTTTCCAGCTTGTTGACCGTAAGAAGTCTCTGTTTTAAGCTTTTCTATTTTTTCAATTGATTTTTCAATCAGTATAATTTTACTGAATTTTTTATCATTATTTGATATTTTTGGTTTCACTTGTGTGTCAAGATAGCTTCTCAATGTCATACGAGTACTTTCAACATTCAATTTTGCCGATTTTTCTTTGCCGACAAAAAAAAGCTTGTGATTTTCTTTTCCTTTGTTGAATTTTTTTATTTCTTTCCACCATTCTAACATTTTCCCAGCCATTTCCTTTATTTTCCCAAACAACTCCTTCGCCTTCGTCACAATCCACTCAATCGCCTTGTCAATCGCCTTATCAACTTTGTCACGAATTTTATCAATAACATTCTTTATCTTCTCGGAAATCTTGTTCAGGTTCAAGAACCCTGCCAGGAAGTTAAGTGCCAACGAAAGCAGCCCGCCTAAAATTTTTTCCACGCGGGTTGCCGCCGCTGTGATATTGCCTGCGGCAATATTAACAATGGAATCAAGAAATGCGGTGACAACTTGAATAATCTTAGACAACTGTTCTTGGAACACCATTATGGTGTCGTAGATTGACTTGATAGCCAAGAGAAAACCAGCCCCAGGGATGAACATGCCAACCAACTTCGGAACAGCTTTTGTAACTATCGTGTCAACAACAAATTCTTTGATTCCCTCCACAACGGTATCCTTCATGTCAGTCAGCTTTTCCTTGATCATCTCCCAAGCCGCATCTATACCGCCATCCATCAACTTTTTGACAATTTCAAATCCTTTCGCCGCCCATTCAAGCCCTTTTTCAATGCCACCAACAATTGTTTCTCCCTTGTCTCCAAGAGCCTTCACGATTTTTTTACGAATGCCTGTCCAAGTGATGCCAAGCACGCTCAAGGCAAACTTGCCCATCTCCGCAAGATTGAGTGCCTTCGGAATATAAACGCCTGCGCCTTGAAGCGAGCCAACAAGCCAGTCAATAAGCCCTTCCTTGAGATGCGTGCCAATCTTGTCAGAGAAATTCAAGAAACCCTGTTTGGCAGCCTTCACTAAATTGCCGACAAAAGGAATTGGATTTTTGAGAATGTCCTTGATGGCGGAGCCAGTTTTTTTGATATATTCGAGCACTCCGGGCGAGAAAACATCAAAAATAATCTCCAGCAAATTCCAGACCGCATTGCCTGCCCAAGTAACAAATTTGACAACAAAACCACCAAATACCGATTTAATTTTATTGAAAGCATTTGGCAGCATCACGATGTCTGTAATTACCAGTGACTTGAAAGCGGTAAGAGCCAAGCCCGGAATCTGCGTGACATAGCCCTTCACCGTTGTCATAGACTTTTGAAACCACGCCCAAGCACGAGGAATGGCCTTGGCTTGCTGCATTTTGTTCCAAACTTCCTCTTCTCCGATCAGCTTCATGAACGGCCCGATCAGGTTTTCGGCTGTCTGCGGCACTGGCTCGCCGCTGATAGGGTCTTTGCCTAAAACCGCACACAGCAGGTCATAACCGTTCGGTGAATTCTCTTTGATAAAGGCAGCTAACGGTTTGAGGATCAAATCCTTGACCAGTCCAACAATGTCATTTTTGAGTCCAATGGCAAAGCTCTTGATTTGCTCAATACGTGCGTTTATGACTCCTTTGGCTGTATCGAATGCCTTGCCAAGATTGAGCAAGTCTTCTTTGGAAAAAGAAGTGAGGAAATTCTTAATATCCTGCCAAATATTGCTGCCAATATTTTTGAGCGCATCAAACTGTTTTGCGGCAAAAACGCTGACTTTATCAAAGACTTTGTGATTCTCAAGAGCCTGATTGATGCTTTCTCCGCTTGGGATCAAATCAATCGCTGCTTTGAGAATTTTGCTTGGGCTGCGGTCAACCGCCTCGCCAGTGATGGGATTACGGCCAATAATGACTGTCAGCATCGGAAAACCATAGATGCTTTCAGCTTTTTCGCTAATAGTTTCTTTAGCTTTATTGACAAGATATTCAATCGGATTAGGAATATCTGGCCACTCCAGTTTCGGCCAAGACCATCGCTGCACTACCGGCGGCGTGACCGTCGTGCTGACCTGCGGGCTGCGCTGCACCGCACGGCCCTGCTGAATGGTGTGCGTCAGCTCATGCGCCAGCAGCTGCCTGCCTTCGCTGCTGCCGGGCTGATATTGATTGCGGGAAAAAAAGATGTGGTTCTGATGCGTGAAGGCCCGCGCACTGAGCTGATTGCTCAACCCGGCGGCTTCGGCATTGCTGTGAATGCGCACCTTGCTGAAATCGGCATTGAAGCGCGATTCCATGTCGCGCCGCACATCAGCGGACAACGGCTGGCCGCCGCTGGTCTTGCTGCGGATGGCCGACTGTACAGTTGGTGAGACAGAAGGCGCAGCATCGTTCCCCTTGCGCTGGAGCTTGTCCTCACGGGCAGGTGCCTTCCGAATTGTATCGTCTTCCTTCTTCTGAATCTTTTCCTCAGCAGGGGCTTTTTGCAGCTTCTCGTTTTCTTTCTTCTGTAATTTCTCGTCCGCCTTCCGCTGAATTTTCTCTTCTTTTGCAGATGATGCAGGACTCGGCATCCGCATCACCTTGTCCGCCATCTTGTCAGCTTCCCGCTCGAACTTGTCACCGGTCTTGCCCACAGTCATTTTCGCCTGCACAGCAGGAACGGCGGCCCGATTCACCGGTGCGAAAAAACTCCCGCTGCCCGTCTTGGCAAAAAAAGGACGGCTGGCTGTCGTCCTTGACACGGTGCTGGAGGATTTTTCCGCGCTGGCTTTCATAATGATAGATTGCTGATTCGTTTGGTCATAATCTAATCTACTCTCTCGGCGGACATTCTATAGTCCAATATACTGGATGCCCCAACGGACAGTCACCACAAGGATATAGCGACATACACTTATTCTCAGGATGCCACATCGATTGGGGGGGTGGGTGGTCATCCGGCGGCGAAACTGGGGGATGTCCCAACGGACAGCCTCCCAAAGGATATGGACACGCTATCCAAGAGTGCCAGCCTGGCGGCGGTACAATAATTCTTGGAGGATGCCCCAACGGACAGTCTCCCAAAGGATATGGGCAGTTGGTCTCAGAATGCTGAGGCGGTGTGTTTTGCTCATTCACCTGCTTAGGAATGTTGCTATCTCCTACCTGCCCATCCCCAAGCCCAAGCTGCCCATGCGCATTGCTTCCCCATGTCCATATCTCCCCATTCACCTTCACCGCCACCGTATGCCCAGCTCCCGCCGCCACCGTATGCCAGTCCTTGTTCTCGCTAATTTTAATCAGCCCCGGAGCGTTCCTTTGATCGTTCGTCCCATCGCCAAGCTGGCCGCTGCCGTTTTCCCCCCAAGTCCAAAGCGTTCCGTCTTTCCTCACCGCCGCCGCATGACGGTTTCCTGCGGCCACCGCCTTCCAAACCTCCGCGCTGACCCGCTCCGGCTTTTGGATGCGGCAGCGGCCCTCCTCCCACCCACCCCAAGTCCACAGGCTTCCGTCCACCTTGAGAGCCACGCTGAAATTGCCCCCGGCAGCCACCGCCAGCCAGTCGCTGTCAGTCCCGATCCGCGTCGGAGTTTCTTTATCCCCCCTGTTCCCGGTGCCGAGCTGGCAGGTATCATTCCATCCCCAAGCCCAGAGCGTGCCGTCCTTCTTCAACGCGACGGAATGGCCGCAGCCGGACTTCTCCGAGCACTCCTCCGAGCCTGCGGCCACCGCCGCCCAGTCGCTGTCAGTCCCGATCCGCGTAGGCCGCAGCCGTTCGTTCTGCGTGCCGTCGCCGAGCTGATAGGTCTTGTTTGATCCCCAGGCCCAGAGCGTTCCATCCTTCTTCAGCGCGACGACATGCCACGAGCCTGCCGCGACCGTCCGCCAGTCGTTGTCAGGCCCAATCCTCACCGGAACGTTTCTGCCTTCCTTTGTGCCGCCGCCAAGCTGGCCGCATCCGTTTCCTCCCCAAGCCCACAGGCTGCCGTCAGATTTCAGCCCCACAGCATGGCACGACCCTGCCGCCGCAGCCTTCCAGTCGCTGTCTGCACCAATTTGCTTTGACACCTTCTGGATGCCGCCCTCAGTTCCGATGCCGAGCTGGCCGCATTTGTTGTCTCCCCAGGCCCAGAGTGTGCCGTCGTCTTTCACCAGCACGGAATGATTCGCTCCTGCCGCAACCAACCCGGCGGCAGAGACAGACGCAGCAGCAAGCAGAACAAAGAGGACGTTTGCAAGCAAAGCAGCAAGTATATTCTTCATGTCAGACTCCTGTGCAGGTCATTTTTTGTTCATCTGGGCAACTACTGAATATCGTTATATCCATTCCACATGCAACATCCGCTCCATCCACGGCAGCTTGATCATGCCAATCCCCCACGGCAGCTGATCCAGCAAAATGTCCCACGTCTGCGGCTCAACTTGCAGCAGCCAGTCCGCATCACGCAAAGATATTTTTCCGGGCCGGACAAAAAACGTGCCGCGCAGTCCATCTGGCGAGGTGTTGCGCAGGGCATCCCAATGCTGGATAACCGCCTTGAGCAAGGCAACCGTCTCATCCTGCTCGGCAGCGGTCAACGCAGCATCCGCCTCAACCGGGATTTCCAAGGGAACATTACAGAGCACCTTGGGCAGCATCAGCTCGAATTCCGGGGCGACAGGCTGGCCGGTGGCGAGGAAATGCAGCAGGCAGAGGGCACGTTCCGGCTGGAGGAGCTTCTTGTCAGCCACCATGCCCAGCTTGCCGAAAAACTGGGGCAAAAACGGATGAAGCAGCACCAGCCCGGCATTGCTGACGTAAATGCCTTCGGCAAGATCAGGCAGCTCTTGGCGTGCGATCAAATGAACGGGAGAAGCTGCGGGCACGATCTGCGGCGCAGGCTTGGCAGGCTGCTTCTGCGCCGGGAAAGGCTTGCTTGGCGCAGCCGGAGTGTCGTCTGGAAGTAACAAAAGTTCAGCCGTCCTGCCGGGTTGCGCGGCGGCGCGGCTGATTTCCGGCCCGTCTGCCGCTTCCGGTGTGCTTGCAGAAGCCAGCGGCCAATGACGCGCCAGCACGTCCGCTGCTGCCGGATATTCGGCGGCAACATGGGGCAGCATCTCGCTGACAAGCTCCTCAGTCCGCACCAGATTGCCTTCGGCAGCCTTGGCAAATGCGCTGTCCCACACCAGCCGCTCAACATGCCTGATGTCTGCGGGCAGGAGAGCTGGGCGCAGCACCGCAAGTACCTGCTCCGCCGCTGTTGCCGTTTCCGGCGCAAGCTGGGCAAGCAGCGTTTTAAGCAAGGTTGGTGTGAATTGTCGAGTCAGCCGTTTTCTGGCCGCCACTGAAGCCAGCACCTGCCGCAGGACAGCAGTTGCGGCAGGAACGCTGCCCTCTGCCTGCGCCGCATTCTCCCACACGTCCAGCACAGCCTGTTCCAAGCTGCGGCCTTCCGGCAGGCGGAACGACCACGGCAATTGCCCGGTCTCTAAGAAGAAAACAAACGCCTCGCTGACAGACTGCTGAACCGTTTTGCGCTGGGCATTGCCGGAAGCGCGTTCCGCCGCCGCTGGCCGCGTGTCCGCAGCGGTCTGCTCCCGCAAGGCTTTTTCAAGGGCTTGGGCTGCCGCATCAGCCAGATCATGCTCCAAGCGGTCGAGGGACATGACTCCGGCATCAATTTCCAGCCGCTCGATATACAGGCTGCCCTCTGGCGGCGCGAACCGGTCCAGTGTCCGCTCAAGGGCGGGCAGCAGCCAATCTTGGCACAGCCCCGGCAGCCTGCGCTGCAAAGCCAGCCCGTCCGATTCGCTGCCGTTCAGCTCGACATGCAGGTGTTGCTGGCGGATGATGTGGAGCATTATTCATCCTCGATGGGAATATCTGAAAATTTTATTGAATATAAATCAACCCAAATATTGGTTCTGGCTTTTCTTGCCCGAATATGCAATTCACTGTCATTAGAAAATGTTACGTCTTCGTAGAATTCAACGGCAACATCAGTGTAATTTTCTGAAGCGGCAGTTACAAAATCGCCACCTATTCTTAATTTTCCAAGGCCTTCTTTTTTATCGTGGAAATAAGCAGGCAGGCATATTTCCTTTTTATTGTCGGATTGCAGGCTGAAGTGATAAAATATTCCTGTTTGTCCATTAGAAACTTTGATGGCATACGGTTTACTGTCTTTGATAAGAAGATGCAGTAAAGGTCGCTGAACAGATGGCCGCACTAAAAAAACAGCACTCTGTTTCAGCTGGATTGATGATGTTTTTTCTCCTCCAGCATGTGTTTTTTCAGCTTTGACAATAATCAGGCTGTCCGCAGTCAAAGAGGGCAAGTGCAGTTCGACTTTTCCGTTATCTGCTTTTGCATAACCTGCTTCCGTATAATTTTCTGGCAGGTTATCCCAAATGTTCTTCCATTGAGGAGAGACAAACTGCACATCAGCAAAACCAGGCACTGCTATCTTGATCAATATCTTTTCACTGTTCTCAAGAAAATAAAAATCATCTGCATTCAGCTCATGCAAAAATGCCTGGTAAAATACATTGTTCTGAGGACTGTTGATCTGAATAATTCCTTCTTGGTTCCAATCAACAATTGGTGGAGATGGGATTGCGGAAAGAAATGTATCTGGATTGGCTTGAACCAAGAGCGGCAGTGTTTTTGCAAGCCACCTTGATTTTCCATCAGATTCTTTTATTTTTTCAGCTTTTATGAATAAAACAACATCTTCTTCAATTTTATGGCTTATGATCTCGATAAACTCCCCCTTTCCTTTCCCAGGCACACCATCTCCTTGTGACAGCAAAGTTTCTTGCTCACCATCTCGTGAGTAAAGTCTGTATGCCACTCCTTCTTGGGCATCCGTTATTTTAACCTTTACTTTGCTGGTGATACGGATACGACGAGGAGCAGCGGAGCTGGGATCGTTTGTGTCAGATACCGGATTGCCGTCGGCATCAATTTCTTCGCTGATTTCTGCTGCAAGAGAGGTGTTCAGTCCGACTTTGACAATTGCTTTCTTCTGCAAGAAAACTTTATAGCTGTCAGGCCAGGCCTTTTTACAAGCTAAAATTTTGTATGTCACCTGTTCTTTGACAATCGGCGTCAGCCATATCTCGCCTTCATTGCCTTCTGCTGACACTATCTCTCCCGTGTCATCGCGTATTGGCTCCGCATTTTCATCATATAATTGATAAATGACACCTGACTGACTGAACGGGATGCGGACCGCAGCCTTTTCTCCATAGGCAACCAGATCGCCTGCAACTGCTATGTCAGCAAGGGGATGTGTCTTTCCGAAACCCAAGAAATCAATAAGCTGATCGCGGGCAGAACGCAACTGCTGCCGATTTACGCTGCCGTCATTTTTTGCAGCGTTCCGCCAACGCTGATGAATTATCTTGAAATCTGTCAACTTTTCCTGCTTTAACAAAAAAAACGATGCAGCCAGATGCGCCGGGAGTTCTTCAAGAATTTGCTGTTGTATTTGCCGCTGCAATTTTGCTTTCCTTGCATCGGAAAGATCGGCAGAGACATCATAAGGCAGAAAATCTTCAGACAAGATCACGCTGATCCGCAGCGAATACGGATCGCGGCACTGCGTATCGCTCAATATCCCGGTATGCTGATTGCGATCCCAACTGACCGGACGCAGCAGGATATGTTCGACTATATAGAAATCTGCTGCATCGTCAATATCCAACTTAAGCCGGATTCGCCGCTCCAAGGCTGTGCGCTGCTCAACATCCGCCAGGCAATTGGCCGCCGTGTTGCGGCAACAGCCAACTTGTTCATATTGTTTCAAATAACTTTGCTTGTTCATGAGGAGCCGCGTCTTTTGCTTTCCCGGCTCCTTGGAGGCATCGGCGGCAACGACGAGTTCAAACTGCTCGGCAAATCGGGCCAGCAGGTGATTCAGAAAACGGTTTCTCCGTTCCTGTTTGTTGTCAAATCGGCTGATAATTTTTTCTAAATTGCAACGGCGCGTTTCTTTGTCAGGAGCAGTCCAGATGCCAAGATAATTCTGCATATCTTCATCCAACCCCAATTCGGCATCATCTATCTGTTGAAAAAAATAAGAGAGGGCAGCAGCGTCTTTTTCTGCAAAAGAAAATAGACAATTTATGTTGGCAAGCTGAGAAAATTGATTTGCCAAAAGCTGATCAAAGAGCAGAAGATACGCTTTCAGCTGTTTTGCAATTCCCTTGCGTGAAGGACTGGCTGATGCAGGCAGGCCAACGCTGTTGATGCCGTAGGCATCAGGAAATTGATGCTGAATGGAATAGTACTCTTTACCTATCCGCCTGTTCCGACTGGTGGGCTGGGGCACGTCACAGAATTTGGGCAGCCTGGGCAAGGTGTTGGCCATTCCTCCGCTCGGCGGAGAAAGATGGATTTCAACTTCTCCTTTGATAAACGTGAGGTTCGATTTGCTCTTGTCCAGCCTTGGGACTTTCGAGTTGTCTAACTTCAGCAGCCACCGTGTCGTAGTGTTTGCCGCTCCTGTGGAAAAGCTGAGGTGCCGCACTGCACGAACACCGGGAATGTCCATAAAGACACGAATCAAGTCTGATGTGCGCAATTCGGTTCTTTTGTTGGCATCCCGCAGCTCTTGATCGTCAATGAAACCTTGTTGCAGCAACGGCCCTTCAAAAATTTCACCCAAAGAAAACCCGGCATCCAACCGTTCCTGCAAGGAATAGAATTTTACCGGCGGTGAAAAATACTTCGCGATTTCTTCATATACAGCCTGCTGCAATTTTTCTGCATCCTCCAGCTTGTCTATTTCTATGCTGGCATCAATAGCAACATCCTGATTCTGCAAAGCTGTGATCTTGAAATCTTCAGCAAGGCTTCTACATTGATGCAGACGTTCTGCGACAGCACCTTCCCTGCTTGCGCCTTGAGGATTATCTTCTTCCTCAATCCATACCTGATAAATTCCTTGCAGGGCAATCGGCTCTGTCTGATCTTCTTGCGATAGGCTTACTATTTTCTCTTCCTTATGGAAATAAAGGCATGGTTCAGCAGATTCGATCCGTTCTGTCCAAGCATTTCTCACCCCAGGCACATCAACAGCAACTTTTCGCATGTCTTGCAATGTCACTGGATTGGATGGCAGTATCTGCGAAGGAAGCAGCAGGCTGGCAAATGGGTTCGCATCACCTTCGGCTAACAGGTCTGGGATATCATAATTAATGCGGTAGAGCAAATCTGTGAGGGCATAGCAAAGTTGCTCCAGAATGGTAATGCCTGGATCGTGGGAATTATAGTCTGTCCAGAATTTACTCCCCAAGCATTCAATATGCTTGATGCCTTCGCGGCGCAGTGTGTCATAATTCATATTGCATTTCACGAGATGTTAAAGCGCATACATAGTATGAAGATGCTATTTAGGAACTGCTTGAAGCCATAAAGTTTATTCCATCCAAGCAAATCCATCGCAACACATTTAATCCTGATACTCGAACTTCACCATCTTGAGTGACACTAATTTGGCAGAGACTATTTCTATCTACTACGTCATAAGAAAGACATGGAAAAATAGTCATTGTTTCTGGTTTATATTCTTCTGGGAATATGAATATCGAATCCAAAAAGGTTGCACCTTGAAGGCAAGCCGTCCCTTTTACATGGACAAAACCAAAAGAATCTTTGAAATATTTTATGCCATACACACCATCTTTGCTTGTCCATCCTTCTGATAATGTCGCACTTATCCATTTTCCCTGATGAATAATCCCATCTATACGAACATCTCCATTAATATGTAGCTTTGTTTTTGGATTTGTATTATTCAGTCCAATATTCCCTGTTGTTTCATCTATAAATAGAATATTTCTCTCGAACTGGCCAGCAGAACTCATCTTGTCAATACCAAACCCTTTCTTTCCATCAGGCTGCGTCAGGCTTAACGACCAAACAGGAACAGCAGTATTGTTATCAGATGCGCGATGGAGTTCAACCGCCTTGTCTTGCTGATCTGCCCTGATCATCAATGGGCTTGTTAATGATTTTAACAAGCCATCATCTTTGTAATTTGACAGGCCATCAATCAGGTCCGCAAAATTGCTCGCTGTTGGAATGCTGTTTTTTTGGAAGAAAAATTTCAACTCTTCACGATTCTTTTTATTATTGAAATCCATGATGCTCATTACCTTTCTCCTTCAAGTTGAAAACGATAGTTGTCAGGATACAATAAAATCCAACCCAATCATCCAATAGCCGATTCCTGTGAATGACTCTTCCACGTAACCAATTTCAGGAATTGGATCGAAAGTATGCTGCGCTTCCGGCACTAAAACTGCTGCATTGCTTGTGCTGCTGATGCTTATCATAGCATCGTCATTGTTTCTGAGTCGCTCAGGAAAAAAGTCAAGCTGGGCGATGTAGTCCACATAAGGGAGCCGTTCTGCAAAATTGATGATGCTGTTTGCATAGATGCTTCCGCCAATGACAATGTCTGCTCCTTCAGCATAGGCCCAAGGAGCTAAAAATTTATTAATATCTTCATTCAAAAGTTTTGCACAATATCCTTCATCATATCCCTGGCTGTAACGCACGCCCATTCTGAGGCTAAATTGCTCATAATCAGGATTCGTGACAACAACAGAGGCGAAATCAGGCGCAATATTTTTGAGATATTCTTGAATATCCTGCAAAAGATTTGCAGGTGCTTTTGGTTTGAAAGGATCGGCTTGCAGGTAATTGCGAATATTTGGGATGACAACGATTTTTATAGTTCCAGCTATGTTGGCATCTTCTGCACGAACGCACTTCACCTTATATATTTGGGGAAAACGCTCTAAAACTAAATGCTCATAGTCCCATTGCGTCAGCGCACGTTGTTTATGCCGCAACCGTTCGCTGACCCGTATGCAGAACCAGTCATCCTGCTCGGCACTTTTACCGCCAAAAGAGGGGTATGGCTGTTGCACAGCTTTTACCGCAGGGAGCGGACTGCTCAATTTTTGGATGCTTCCACTTGGCAATGGCTGATCAGAGGCATCAAGCAGAGTGGCAGGCACCGCCTGTGTATGGATGTCAAGGATATCGCACACGCTGTTGGGATATTTCCTAATCCGTGCGCGCAGCCAGTATAAGTCTGACGGCAAGATGGTGCTCGGCTGATCGGCGGCTGGCAGCGAAAACTTGATAATGCCGGAATGACGCAGCCCATTGGTGCCATCATGCAGCAACCGTCCTTGTTTTTCCAAATTTTCCCATTCGTTGCCGCTCAAATAATCCCAATGAACGGCTTCTGATGGCAGGCTTGCATCAGCACTTCCTTCCGCAACTTGAAAGAGCATATTCAAATGCTGCGGAGGATCGAGATGCTTCAGTCCGATGTATAGCTCGCCTGCATTGTCAAATTGTGGAAAAAATGAATATTCGTTGACGGTTTCTGTCGCTGCATCGTCTTTGTGACACAGTTCAGCATATCCAAAAGGATAAATATGAAATAATTTAAGCTCACTCTCATTCCCCCAAAATGTCTCTACAGCAGATGTGTAATTTATAGTCAACTTGCTTGCTATTGGTGTATAAGGAGGATTTATGATATAATCGTTCTTAGTTTCAGGGTTAAGCATACCAGCTGCTATCTCTACGGCTTTTTTTGCGGCAATTAATGGATAAACAGTATGCTGAAAATCTGGCGATTGAAGCTCAATGCAAAATTCTTTATTTTTTTTGTTATTGTTTGAAAATTTCAATATTGCATCATTTCTTTTTATATCATAATCAAATAAACATTGTAAAATCCGATATCTTTCATTGAAATTATCTGTCATAATTTCTACCATAAATGACTCGCGATTCAATTTGTCAGGTTCATTTTCTTCTTTGTAGCTATGATAGTAATCATCTGTCAGATTTTCAGAATTTGACCAAGTTATAGCAAAAGTTATGTCTGATATTTTTTTTACAGAGAACTCACTGTGCGATATATATAACTTTGAACCTGCAACAGGTCTGCTGCCAAAAGGCTCGAAAGGCTTCCGGCTGTCGAGTGTCTGGAGATCATTTTTTATGGAAAAATCAGAAAGACCAGTTACATCAACAGATATTCCTATCTCCGACAGGAGTAATTTTTTAATTAATTGATATTTTTCATTAAAAATATCTTCCGTTAAATTCTCTTTAAAAATTATTTTAAGAATAGGCCAAGCGTTATTTTTGAACATACCGAATTCTGGTGCAGAAACTTCTTCTTCATCAGAAGAGATATGCAATTTTATTTCATTGGGTTTGTTCGCATCTTGTTTATTTTTATCATATTTCGCTTCCATCCATCCATGCTTTTTACTGATAAGAAAACAAAAAATATCATTGGCAAAGTCGAGAAATTTTATCTCATTATTTTTAAATTTAATATCTAAAATTATAGTGCGTTCTCCTTGACTCAACAGCAGAACGGGAGAGCTTATAGCCAAACCGAACTCGGCACGCTGGCATTTTTCTTTAATTTGACCAAACGCCTTCCAACGTTGCTGCGTTGCGCCTGAGATGCTGACAGTCCGCGCATCCTCCGCCGCATATATTCCCTGCCACTTTTCCTCAGCAACCGGCTCCAAGCCTTCTCGGTTGCACCAAGCAACAGCAAGAATTGAACAAATCTTATCTGTTTCAGCTGAATTTGCACTGCTCCAAACGCTCTTTAAGTAATTAAAGTCCAGCTCTGTTAAGAAACGTTTCAGCTCTTCAAGAACGGCATTTTGTTCTCCTGTTACCAAAGAAAGAATACCCCTTCTGTTGTCTGATTTTATTAATTTTTTTATTTCCTTACACCTATCGCTTGTTATCCGTCTTCTGTAAACAGCAGATAAAATTCTGCATGTCTCTTTACTGTCTGAATTTTCTACCACTAAAGAAAAATCATAGGGTGATACATAGAAAGAATTTTCTATTTCTTTGATATTTTGATACAAACTTTCTATTTTTTTAATGTCATATTTTGGAAACGCATCTCTAAGTTTATCTTCAAAATTTGGACTGTTAACATATTTTATATGCTTACCTGAAGCCTTTTGCAATATTTCGTCTATATTCCTCCATTCGTTATCAACGATAATTTTAAAATTCATCATTGAATTAAAATCTTGATAAGATATAACTTTTAATAAAATATTTTTCCTTTCTTCATCTAAGGTTCCTATATTAGAATTGATAATCTTTTCAAGATGTTCTTTTCCAATTTGTTGGTATAATTCATATAATTCATCTATGTTTGATATATCTGGAAGTCCCTTGAAAATATCTTTACTGTAAGGATCATAAGGGGAAAAAAGCATTTTTATATTATTTCTCATATCTTTTTCTTCAGCAGCGTGTTCCTGACGGCTATTTCTTAAATTTATTAATTTCTTAAAGGAAGAAAACGACATGTTTGTTTCTTTTATCTCCATTATTTCATTATACAAATTTTTAATTTCACCTACCTCTTTTACATTACTCTCATTCCCCGAAGATAATATAAGCATTTTGATTGAGTTATTCTTTAGCGACAAACCGATTATATTTTCTATGTCATTAATCTCTTTTTTAGCATAAGTTGCGCTCAACTTTTCTATCTGAGCACGATTCAACAGAACATTTTCGTTAGTTTTACAAACGAGATATTTTCCACTGCTGTCCTTTCCTGCGTTGAGCAATGTACCTGCTGGCAGCAGAAACTCTTTCGTGTTTTTCGCTAAATCAACCAGCACATGGACATGATTAGGCACAGCCTTTTTTTTCTGCATTCGCAGAACATTTTTAAAATAGAAATCTAAATGCTTTTTAGTCAGGCCATTCAGACGCTCCCGGACACCTTCCAACAGTTTTAGGAAACTTAACAGCAGAACAAAATGAGGTTGTTGATACGCCCGCGCTGGATCTTCAGGCAGCGCATCTGGATTTTCGATGAAAGATTCAATCTGATCCAGAATATTTTTTTGTTCCTGCTCCTTATCATTACCTTGAGGAACAAAAGAAAACAGCTTGGACAGATCATTGTCCACTTGGTCATTTTCATTGAAATATCGCAGTTCGTTGCTGTATTTTAAGATGAATTCCAGATCGTCCCGCAACGAACGCTCATCAATCTTCGCATATTCAGGCATCAATGCCGCCTTTCGGCGCATTTGCTGGCTGATACCATCCCGTATTTTGTTTGCAGTATCTGGCATGATCATGCACCTCCCGTTTCAGCAACATCTTCACTGTCGCTTTTCGCCGCCGCCTTAGTAACCTGTGGCGCAGCCTGCTGATGAATTTTGCTGATTTGTTCATGGACTCTGACAAAAGGTAAATTGCCTAATGCTTCCAAAATCAGATTGATTTCTTCCACAGGCAATTCAAGGGTAATTTTACTCATAATCATCTCCAGTGGTTAATCAGGCAGCATCCTTACGCTTGTGGTAAGTCCGATGTCAGTACCTTCATCTTTATAGTACGGATAAACAAAATTAAAACGGGAGTTGGTGGATTTCACCCGATAAACTATCGTTATAAAAACTACGCCATCATGCTCCCGGCTTTCCTCAATCTGCACATCCTCCAGCTTGATGCGTGGCTCATGATATAAAATAGCGGACTCAATCTTGTCCGCCATCAAAGTCTTCATCCTCGTGTCCAGACTTTCAAACATCAGCTCATCCAGATTGCATCCATATTCTGGCAGCATCACGCGCTCACCCGGTCTGGTGCTGAGAAGTATCTCCAAACTGGAGGCAATGTCCGCTTCCCCTTCCAGCATTTTCACGCCGCCACAGGTGCGCTGGAAAGCAGGCGGAAATGACCAGCCGCGTCCGAGAAAGGCTTGATCCATGAGCAGCTAACCTCCTACAACACAGTCAGCATTCCCGGCGGCACGATTACGCCGCCCGCCGCAGTCAAATCGGCGACTCTGGCCGCAGGTAAACCGCCGATAAAAACTGTTGCAGACCCTTTTGCAACCGCATCAACACCGCAGGTGTCGCTGACCCGCGCCGCAGGCAGGCCACCGATGAGAACTGTAACCGCACCCGGTGGAATGATCGGCACCGACGCACCTTGAGTTGCTGTGCTGATAATCATGTCGCTGACACGGGCGG
>JACCEE012416455.1_pt1 | contig 17846 bp, 13 predicted proteins | sample 7449931 | NCBI WGS metagenome assembly JACCEE01 (sample SAMN15323457, study PRJNA562643) | freshwater metagenome | isolation source: river surface water | place: USA:Blue River Watershed | collected 2017-08-19 | reverse complement strand
GGGGGGGGGGGGGGGGGGGGGGGGTGCTGGCCCGGGGGGGGAGCCGGAGCGGGGCGCGGGATGTAGGGTCGCAGGAGGTCCCGGGCCACCATCGGATCGTAGGCCCGTCGTTCGGGGCTCTCGGCGTTGAGTCGGGACTCGAGATCGCCCCGCTCCACTTCCGGACAAGGAGTCGGTACCAGCGTCAGGTAGCGGAAACTCACCTTCACCCGTCCCGGGGCGTCGGAGGGGGAGAGTGTCAGACCATCGAGACGGTGCACGGGCGTGGCCCGATCGAGCAGGAAGATCAGGTTGATGACCTGATGCAAGGATCCGTCGCCGCGGACGGTCCAACCCGTTTCCAGCGCACCCCGGATCTTGCGGGTCCCGGTGGGGAGCCGGCTGAAATCGGCCTCCCGGAGTCCGCTGTTGATGAGGGTGCGGGTGAGCATTTCTCCGAAGCGGGCGCTGGCCTGGTCGATGTCGTCGGAGAAGGTGCGCGCGGCCACCGCCTTCACCTCGTCTTCGGCGGCGAAGTAGTCGCGACGTTCCTTGGCCAACCGGTCGAGTTTCTCACGGACACCGGCGATGCGACGGTCGATCTCGGTCAGCGGCTTGAGGAAGATGCTCCGGCCGACGACCACCAGCAGCGCCAGACCGACCAGGCCTCCGATGACGGAGAGGAGTTTCTTCTCGCGGTCGTTCATCGGGATCCTCCCTTCCGGGGGGTCTCGAGAGAGGCGTCGTCGGCCGGACGGGCCGGTGGCGTGAGCTTGGCGAGGTCGAACTTGAGTTTGGCCGGGACGGTCAGTTCGACGGTCGTGCGGAAGTTGTAGCCGTTGCGGTCGGCGCCCGGCGTGACCGCCAGCGGTTTGACATCGTAACCGGCGGCGCGAAGAAGGCGGTCGACCTTGCCGAGGATCTCGCCGTTGCGGGCCTGGACGCCCAGCCGGATCGCCCGGTTGGGCCCGAAGGCCACCGAGGTGAGATACACCTCTTCGCTCCGGGGCAGCACGGCACTCAGGTGCGCGTAATGGTCGAGCCAGTCGCGCTCTTCGGCCGACCAGGCCCTCAGCGTGGCGGCCTGCTGGATCATCTGCCGGTACACGGAGCGCTTCTTCTCGCCAGCGGCCAGTTCGGTCTGGAGGGCCGTCAGCGTCGCCTCGCGCCGGCTGATGAGGGTTTTGCGCACACCCAGCACCGCCACGAGCACGGCCATCGCCGCGGCCAATCCGGCGATCAGTCGGATCTTGCGCAAGTCGGGCGGCGGTGTCGGGCGCTTGGGATTGAGGAAGTCGAACTCCAGGCCGGCCGGATCGGTGGCTCCGAGGGCCAGACCGAGGGTCGAGAATCCGCTCGCGACGGCCTCGGCCTCGGCACGGTCCAATCCCAGAGGGCGCCCGAGGGCGATTTGCGGGACCGGAAATCCGAGGCGCGTTTCGAGCGTTCCCGAGAGGGCTTCTTCGCGACCGGTTCCGCCGAGGATGGCCGCCGCCTCGGGAGCGGATCTTCCCGAGGTGCCGCCGAAGGCGTGCAGGGTGCGGATGACTTCGATGGTGGCACTGCGGACCCACGCTTCGGGTTCGGTCTCGGTGACCAACGGCATCGGCATGCCACGGCTGAACACCAGCGATCGCCCCTCGAGGATCTCGATGCCCACTTCTTCGGCCTTCAGGGTGACCAGTGCGCGCGGTCCGTTGGGCAGGGCCGAACCGGTTGCCGATGCCTGCAGGCAGGTGGCGTTGGCCTGCGAGATCCATCCCACGGCGGCCAGTGACAGACCCGCGGCCTCGGCCACGCGGCGGAGGAACTCCAGCGACTCCTGCCGCGTGATCGCCACCAGGACTTCGACGCGGTCGACCGAGTCGTTGGAGGTTCCGGCCGGGGTCGGTGCGGAGTCGGATTCCGAGACCGGCCGGGCCGGGAGTCTCCGCAGAATCTGGAAGTCGATGATCGCCTCATCGAGTCGGAAGGGCAGATCACGCGCCACCTGGAAGCGCACGAGCGAGGCGATCGTTCCGGTCAAGCCCGTGTCGGGCACCACCACGGTGCGGAGGATCACCTGGGAACGCCCGATTCCGAGAACCACCGGGCCCGGTTTGATCCGCGCCTTGGCCAGAGCCTTGGCCACGACCGATCCGACGACCGAGGCCTCGGAGCGGTCGGCGTTCTCGGGCCATTCGAGGGGAACGGCCCGGACCTGATCGACGCGGCTGGAGTGGCCCGATCGGGAGGCTTCGGCGATGCGCAGCGTGAGGCCATCGATTTCGATCGCCATCGCCGCGGGCAGCCCGCGCACGGTGGGACGGGCGCCGCCCGCACCGGGAATTCGGGAGCGGAGTCGCCCGGTCAGTTCTTTGAGGGAAATACCCATGGTTCGTTGGACTCAGGAAGCACTGCGAGACTGCCATATCCTTCAGCGAGTCGCCAACACCCGACGCTGGCGATCGCCCTCTTATTTCAGCTGATTTTACGGGGTGTTCCGCGGGAGGCATGGCCCGGAATCGCCCCTATGGGGCACTCGGCCGCTGCGAGGGGCTCCGAACCCCACTCGGACCGAGGAAAACGCCGGCTTTTGGCGGGCCCGCGGAACCTGTTTCCGCCCTCGTTTCGGGATCAGGGCGTCCCGGTTTTTTGGGCGCCGGATCCGGACCCGGACGAGGCTCCGGCGTCGGAGGGGGCGCTGCCGTCCTCGGCTTCGAGCTCGATGGGAAAGGGCAATCCCAGGCGGGTCAGATCGCGCAGATACACCAGGCGGGCCGGTGGGCTGGCCACGTCGATCACCGCCTCCAGTACCCGGAACTTGCCCGACCGCGCGCCGTAGCCGACGACGTTGAATCGGTATTGGAGGCTGCGCGTGGTCAGGAACGGGGCGATCTCCCGGAATCGATCGGCTTCCACCAGGTTCTCGATATGGATCCAGGCGACCGAACTGCGCCGTTCGGCCGGCAGGTTGCGGCGGGCCGACAGGATGTTTTCGGCCAGCGCGTTGTCGATGCCCGGCACCAGTTGCAGGACGCTCGCCGGAGCCGTATTGACGTTGATGCGACCCACCAACTCGGCCTCGGCCGAGCCCGTGAACCGATCGAGCACCAGTGCCAGCGACTCTTTGCCGACGCCGGTGGGGACGGCCCGGTCCTGACCATCCGGCCCCTTCAGGGTGACCGTGGCTTCGAGGAGTTCGGCCGGGTCGAGGACCACGCTTTTGGACGCCCCGAGTTCCGAGACGAAGGCCACGAAGGCCGGAGGCAGGTCATTGGTGTCAGTGAGAGCGGCGCCCGGGGTGTTCAGGTTGAACCGACGACGGCCGGTGCGGTCGGTGTTCGGTTCCCGGGAGTACACGGTGAGCAGGGGCAGCAGTCCGGGTTGGAGTCGGCCGTCGGCATCATCGGGCGGTTCCCGTTCGTCGCCATCGTCTTCATTCGGGTCCAGCGAGAAGTTGCGGTTGGCGTCTTCGCCCAGCACGACGGCCGGGGTGAATCCGCGGACGAGGAGGAGTTGCTCCACCGTCGAGAGCGGACCGTTGTGGATCCGGTAGGGCTGGGGGAGCGCGTTGTAGTATTCCTGCTCGGCGCCTTCGGGGCGTGGGACGTCGTCGGCGTCCACGAAATCGAGCAGCGCATCGGTCAGCGATGTCTTCATCCCGGGCAGACGGCTGACCATCGAGGTGGTCGCCGCATTGAGGTTGAGCTTGGAACCCTCGTCGGTGAGGCCGAAGCGGATGCCGCCCTCGGGATTGGCCGAGTAGAGTGTCCAGCGCCATTCCTCACCGCCGTCGTCATAGAGCACGCGGTCTTTGAAGCGTTCGGGGGCGTCCATCCAGGTGGTGTCGCCGGGCTGGAAGGCCGAAGCCAGACGCATGGCTTCCCGCACCCCGCTCATCGCCGTGGCCCATCCCTGTTCCGAGGCCGAACCGGTGGCTCCGGCAGTCTCCTCGGAACGCATGCGGAACATCAGGCTCAGGGCGATCATCGACAGGAGCATCACCACGATGAGCACGCCCACGAGCACGAAGCCCGGGGTGGGGCGGGAGGCCGACCGAGGGGGGCTGGATCGGAGACGCTTCATGGCGTGGGCACCTCGTCGGTCATCGCCGGTTCCGCCGAGACCGGCGACGCGTTGAGTGTCGCGGGCAGCGCGATGACCCGCCGGAACACCTCGAAGGGATAGTCGGGTGCCTCGGGGCTTTCGGACGCCGGCTCGAGGGAGTCTTCATCGGGAGGCTCGAGTCCGAGCGACACTTCGACGGCTCCGGGAGGTTGGGGCTTCTCCCAGGTGTTCTGCCATCGGGAGCCGTCCCAGTAGCGGAATCGGAGGTAGGCGATGGCCTCGGATAGCGGCGTCCCGCCCGAGGGGATGACCGAATTGGTGCCGCCTCCGGGGGCCGGTTCGACTTCGGTCAGGACATTGGTGGAGACCTGCGCGCTGGCCGTGTGGGTGCGCTCCTGCCGGAACAACCCCGGTTGATTGGTGTCGGCAGACCACCGGTAGGCGACCTCCACCCAGTCGGCTTCGGCGAGGCTCGCGCGGCCGAGATTGCCGCCTCGCCAGGGAGTCTTCGAGGGCACCGCCGTGTGGAGGATTCTCAGGGAGTGCGAATCTCCGGACAGGATCGGGGTTCCGGATGTGCCCGGGGGCGCGGTCCGCAATTCGGTGCTGATCCGGTCCATCACCAGGCGGACCGCCGACAGGGCGTCGGCCTTGCGGAGGATCTCTTCTCGAAGAATCGCCGCCTGCCGGTAGAACACGAGGACTCCGGTGAGCAACCCCACGGCGATCACGATCGCCAGGACCACTTCGATCAAGGTGAAGCCTCGAGGCCGTCGGCCCGCCTGTGCCGGGATTGTCATGGCGCGGTGAGCGGATCGTCCGGGGTGGCCTGTTCCGGATCGGCCTCGTCCGGGGCTGCGGCGGTTCGCGAGGGCACCAGAAGGATCTGGGCGAGGCGGCGGACCAGTTCCGGATCGGCGTGGCGGATGATGATCTCGTGAGGGGAACCCGGCGCATCGGCGGAGGGCGCGACGATTTGCCAAGTCCAGTTGGTGAAGGGGGCCTCGAAGGGGGCCGGCCCCAGTACCGTCGGAGACCTGAGGCCGCTTTCCAGTTCGGCCACGACCGACGCGGCCAGATTGTCGGCGTGCACGCCCAGTCGGAGTCGTTCTTCGCTGTCGATTGCCGCTTGCATGGCGCTGCTGACGACCGCGGCGGCGCTGACGAACAGCACCAAGGCCAAGACCACTTCCAGCAGCACCGAGCCGCGTGTCGGTCGGGTGTGGATGGAGGACCGGTTCAGCATCGCGTGGGCAGGAAGACGGGGCGATGCCGCCTCAGACGGATTTCAGCGTCGGGCTTTGAGCGGCGCCGTTGTCGTGACCGCGGAGCCGTTGGCCGAACGCGGGGTGGCCCCCGAAGCCGGGGAACCCGGATCGGTAGCACCGCCGGCGGTCGGTTCTGCCGACGTACTACCGGCCGAGGCCCGCCAAAGGCGCCGGGTCGTCCCGGTGACGCTTTCCAGATGCACGGCCACCTCGCGGACGTCGTCGCTGTCGCGGGACGCCAGAACGATCGTGGCTCCGTCGCAGGACCCGTCGGGATAGAAGGTGATGGTGGACTCGCCCGGATTTGCTTCACGAACCGATCGGTTGGAGCCGCCGAGGGGGGCTCCCATTTCGGTCGATAGTTCGCTCGAAGGATCGGTCGGATTGGTCGACTCGGTCGGGTTCGGGGAATAGGGCGAGTTCGCCACTGCGGTTCCCGTCGGCCAGCTCGAGGAGCCGGAGTCTTCGGTGGATCCGTTGTCCTGGAATCCCGCCTCCGACGGTTGGTCTCCCTTGGATTCACGTCCCACCGAGCGGATCTCGACCAACTCGGATACGTCGGCCACATCACCGGACAACGACGGAATGGGCTCGAAGACGCCCGGTGCCCCGGCGGGGTCGGCTTCCCACAGGATGCTCAGGGAGTGGAGGGCCTCAGCGGCAAGGCCGGGGGAGTCGGACCGCGAGTCACCCGAAGACGACGAGGAGGAGGCCGAGGCGCTCGAGGCGGCCGCGGCCTCGGAGGTGGTCACCACGATCTGGACCTTGCGGCCGGTATTGGCCGCATGGGCCCGGGCGAATCGCATGGCGGTCTCGACCCGCTCGACCCCTTCATTGAGTTGGGCGCTCCGTTGGAGGCTGGAGAACCCGAAGATCGCCGCCGCCATCAACCCGGCCAGCAAGGTGATCGCCAGCAGCAGCTCCACGAGAGTGAAGCCGCCGCCGCCGCGAGACCGAGGATGGAGGGGTGTCGACCGCATCGATGCCCTTAATTGCCAGCGCCACCCGAAGTGCCGCCCGAGGTCGCACCGGCGGCGCCCGAGGTGTCGGATTCGGTGGCCATCTTGATGTCGTCGTCGTTGTCGGGTTGACCATCCGGTCCCACCGAGAAGAGCTTGTAGGGCAGGGCCGACTTGGCCCCATCGGAAGCTTGTGAACGGTCGACCACTTCGTAGCGGAGGGGGAATCCCCACGGGTCGTCCAAGCGGGTGCCGGGCTTCAGGTAGGGCCCCTGCCACTTCTCGCCTTGGCGCTCGTTCTCGAAGGTCGGTTTGGTCAACAGAGCATTGAGACCTCCCTCCTGCTCGGTCGGGTAATGGCCGAGGTTCAGGCGGTAGGTATCGAGGGCGCTCGAGATGTTGTTGAGCAGCAGCCGGGTGGTGTTCTTTTCGGCGCCCTCCTGTTGGGGCAGCACGAACACCACCAAGGCACCGGCCAAGAGCAGGATGATCACGATGACCAGCAGGATTTCGATGAGCGTGAAGCCTGCGGCCTGGCGGACGCGACGAGCGGAGGAGTGAAGCGAGAGTCTCATGCAGTTCAGAACTGAATCCTAATGTTCCACGACGGTGAGCGCCTAGAGACAATTCAATGCAATTTCGTCTCCGATGGGCGGGTGTCGGCCGGTTCCCCCGCGATGAACGCCAGGGGTACCCGAGAAAAAACCCGAAACCGTCGCCGGTTTCGGGTTTGAAAGGAAGGGGAAGGGGAATGCCTTACCAGCGCATGTCGGCGACGGTGCGGCCGGCCGGAATGAACGGCAGCACGTGCTCGGTGTAGGGCGTGATGACGTCGAGCACGTAGGGCGTCTCGGCGGCCAACATCCGCTCCAAGGCCGCACGCAAATCCTTGCGGTACACCACCCGTTCGCAAGGAACACCGAAGCTGGTGCACACCTTGACGTAATCGGGGTAGATGCCCGATCGGTTGTCCGGGTTGCCCAGGTAGGTGTGGCCGCGGTTGCCGTCGAAGAAGTTGTCTTCCCACTGGACCACCATGCCCAGGTGCTGGTTGTTCAGAACGATGGCCTTGGCGGCGATCTTCTCGACATGGGCCGTGGCCAATTCCTGGATGTTCATCAGGAACGATCCGTCACCGTCGATGTCGACGACCTGCTTGTCGGGGCGGGCCACCTTGGCTCCCAGAGCCGCCGGATAGCCGTAGCCCATGGAGCCGAGGCCGGCGCTGGTGATGAATTGGCGGGCGAACTTGTACTTGTACCACTGGCCGGCCCACATCTGGTGCTGACCGACGCCGGTGGTGATGATCGCTTCGCCCTGCGTGAGCCGCCACAGTTCCTCGATGACCATCTGGGGCAGGATGTATTCCTCGCCTTCCTTGTGGAACGGCTTGATGTGGGCCGAATCGATGATCTGGCCCTCGGTGGTGTAGCGGAACGGAGCCTTGGTCTTCCACTCGGCGATCTGGCTGTGCCAGGTCGGGAAGGTCTTCTTGATGCCCTTGCGCTGGGCGATGAGCGCATTGATGCGGTGCAGCGCGTCCTTGAGATCGCCGTGAATGGCCAGGTGGGCGCGCTTGTTCTTGTGGTGCTCCGAGGGATCGATGTCCAGGTGGACGATGGTCGCACCCTTGGCGAACTCGCTGAAGGCGCCGGTGACGCGATCATCGAACCGCACACCGAAGGCCAAGAGCAGGTCGCAGCCGTCCTTGAGCTTCACCATCGGCTCCGACGGATCGTTGCGCCGGGCGTACTCGCCGTTGACCGCCCAGTTGGCGAAGGCCGCACCGTGCATGCCCAACCAGCGCAGCGACAGCGGATGCTCCTCGGGGAAGCCGCCGATGCCCATCAGGGTGGTGGTCAGGGGGATCTGGGTGGATTCGGCGAATTGCAACAACTCGGCCGAGGCACCGGCGGTGATGATGCCGCCACCGCTGTAGATCACCGGTCGTTCGGACTTCTCGATGAGTCCGACGATCTCGTTCAGCGCCAACTCGTCGGCGGCGACCCGGTCGGTGTAGCCGCGCAGGCGGGCCTTGACCTCGTCGAGCGTCGGCCAGACGGGGCGGGCCTTCTGTTGTTGGACGTTCTTGGGGAAGTCGATGACCACGGGGCCCGGGCGACCGCTCTGGGCGATGTAGAACGCCTCCTTCACGATCCGGGGGATGTCATTGATATCCGTGATCAGGTAGGAGTGCTTCACGATCGGCAGCGTCACGCCGATCATGTCGGTCTCCTGGAAGGCGCCGCGTCCGATCATCGACTGGGCCACCTGGCCGGTGATGGCGATCAGCGGGCAGGAATCGACATACGCGTCGGCGATGGCCGTCACCAGGTTGGTCGCACCCGGTCCGCTGGTCGCCATGCACACGCCGGCCTTGCCGGTGGCGCGGGCGTAGCCCTCGGCGGCGAAACTGCCGCCCTGTTCGTGACGGGGAAGGATGGTGCGGATCTTCGACTTGGTCAGCGACTGATGGATCTCCATGCTCGCGCCGCCGGGGTAGGCGAAGATGACTTCGCAACCCTCGCGTTCGAGCGCCTCGACAAAAATCTCGCGCCCGAACATCAGGGGGCCGATGTCCTTGTTGCTGGTGGTCTGGTTGTTCTGCGTCGGGGTGGCCGTGCTCATGTGGTGTGTCCTGGTTCTTGGCCGGTGGTCGTGGATTTCCCTGTTTGGAACAAAAAACCCACGACCGTCGCCGGCCGTGGGTTCTTGTGAAAGCTGCATCAAGCGTTACGACAAGTCCCCTCGGCGGCCTGTGGGCCACCTACCGATACGGGTACTGCGTTGTGCGTCACGCTCATGACTATGGGATAAGCTGGCCTGAATCGGCGGGAGCGGTCAAGGCCCAAGCCCAACATCACCGGGTCGGGGCGGGGGCGCCCCCCAGTCCATGAACCGTTGCCAATAGGCGTCTTGCCGCCGCGGGGTGGCTGCGGTTTCATCTGCGGCCACATGGAATGCCTTCCCGGTTTCCGCGAATTCTACCCCGAGCCGCTGCCTCTGAAGGACGCCTGGTCCTGCGATGCGCGCAATCACCTCTTCGAGGCCTGGCGTCAGACCGCCCGCTGTTACGGGTTCCGTGAGTACGATGGGCCTCCGCTGGAACCCCTCGAGCTCTACACGGCCAAATCCGGGGCCGAGATCGTGGGACAGTTGTTCAACTTCGTCGACAAGGGTGACCGGGCCGTGTCGATGCGACCGGAGATGACCCCGACCGTGGCCCGGATGATCGCGGCCGCCGAGCGCGCCTACAAGAAACCCATCAAGTGGTTCTCCATGCCGCAGCTCTTCCGCTACGAGAAGCAGCAGCGGGGCCGCCTTCGGGAACACTTCCAGCTGAACTGCGACATCTTCGGTGAGCCCGATGTGGCCGCCGATGCCGAGATCGTCGCGCTGCTCATCGACGTGCTCCGACGCCTCGGGCTCGAGGCGCAGGATTTCGTGGTCCGACTCAGCAGCCGCCAGGCCTGGCAGCGCTTCTACGAATCCCGTCAGGGAGACCCGGCCAAGGCCTACGAGTTCTATCAGGTCATCGACAAGATCGAGCGCGAGAAGCCCGAGGTCACCGAGAGCCGCCTCAGGGCCTTGGGCATCGAGGTGACCGACGTGCGGAAGTTCATCGAACTCGGCGAGCCCACCCCGGAACTGCAGGCCGTGCTCGACAACCTCGCGGCCCGGGGGCTCCGCGATTATGTCGCCATCGACTACAATGTGATCCGCGGTCTGGCCTACTACACGGGGATCGTCTTCGAGGCCTTCGACCGGAAGGGCGAATTCAGGGCCATTGCCGGCGGCGGCCGGTACGATCAGTTGGTCAAGCTCCTGAGCCAGGGCAAGGTGGATCTGCCGGCGTTGGGTTTCGGCATGGGCGACGTGGTTCTGCTCGAACTGCTCAAGGCCCGCGGCAAGCTGCCTGCGTTCAATGCGGGGTTGGACTGCGTGGTGATCATCGAAGACGAAGCCCTGCGCCCCCAATCGCTGGCTCTGGTCCAGGAATTGCGCCAGATCGGGCGGCTCGTCGAGTACAGCCTGACTCCGGCCAAGGGAGACAAGCAGCTCAAGCGGGCCCTGGAGCTGGGCGCTCGGTACAGTCACTGGGTGCAACGCGATGCCCAGGGCAGGATTGTGTATCGGACGCGCCATCTGGCCAGCCGGTGCGAGCTGACCGGCGACCTCAAATCGGCCCTGACCACCAGCGATCCGCTGCGATAGGGCGGCGCGGCCACGGTCATGGCGTTCCTGTCGTTCCACGGAGTTTCCAAGGCATACCCGGGAGTCCAGGCGCTCTCGGAGGTCTCGTTTTCCGTGGCCGAAGGGGCCTGCCATGCGCTCATGGGCGAGAATGGCGCCGGCAAGAGCACCCTTGGAAAAATCCTGGCCGGCATCGAGGTCGCCGATGCGGGCGAGATCCGTCTCGACGGGCGCCCCATCGCCCCGCGGAACCCGGCCGAGGCCCGGGCGCTGGGCATCGCCATGGTCCATCAGGAGCTGGCCTTCTGCCCCGACCTTTCCATCGCCGAAAACCTTTGCCTGGGGAGTTGGCCGCACCGGCAGGGGTGGGTGGACCGCCAGGCCATGCGCGACAAGGCCCGGCGCCTGCTGGCCGAAGTCGGGTTCGAGCAGGATGTCGACCGGCTCGTCGGCGAGTTGACCACCGGTCAGGAGCAGTTGCTCCAGATCGCCGCCGCCGTGGGCACGGGGGCCCGGATCCTCGTTTTCGATGAGCCCACCAGTTCGTTGTCCGCGGTCGAGAGCGAGCGCCTGTTCGGGCTGCTGGCCGACCTCAAGCGCCGGGGGTTCACCCTCGTGTACGTGTCTCATCGGATGGAGGAGATCTTCCGCCTGTGCGACACCATCACGGTGCTCCGCGATGGGCGGCACGTGTCGACGGAACCGGCGGCCGACTCCGATCAGGAACGTCTGGTGCGGCAGATGGTCGGTCGTTCGGTCGAATCCTTCGAGCCGGCCCATCTCGGCCGTCGGCTCGGAGAACCGGTGCTCCGGGTCGAGGGGCTTTCGTCCGGAACCCGTTTCCAGGAGGTGAGTCTGACCCTCCGGCAGGGCGAGATCCTCGGATTGGCCGGCCTGGTGGGCGCCGGGCGCAGCGAGTTGGCGCGGGCGATCTTCGGACTCGATCCCGACCGCACGGGAACGGTGTCGGTGGGAGGGCGCCACCTGCCTTGCGGCGATGTCTCGGCCGCGATGGACGCCGGCGTGGGTCTCCTGCCCGAAGATCGCAAGCGCCAGGGACTCGTGCTGGGGTTGAATTGCCGCGAGAACGGTTCGCTGGCGGTGCTGGAGCGCTGGTCACGATGGGGCTGGATCGACCGCCGACGCGAACGGGACGAGGTCGGGGAACTGGTCCGTCGGTTGCGGGTCAAGACCCCCTCTCTCGAGGCCGGCATCGCCGGGTTGAGCGGCGGGAACCAGCAGAAGATCGCGCTCGCCAAGTGGCTGGCCCGCGAATGCCGCGTTTTGGTGGTGGATGAGCCGACCCGGGGTGTCGATGTCGCGGCCAAGGCCGAGATCCATCGATTGCTCGATCAACTGGCCTGCGAGGGGATGGCCATCCTGTTGATCTCCAGTGAACTGCCCGAGGTGATGGGCCTCAGTCGCCGCCTGCTGGTCCTGCGCGGGGGGCGGATCGCCGCCGAATTCCAGCGGTCTGAATTCCAACAGGCGGCGATCCTGAACCACATGGTCGGCCTTTGAGGTCGAGGCCCCCCCAGAGGCAATCGGCTTGCCGATCCGAAATCAGCCCACCGGGTGGAATCCGCGCTCGGCGAAGCGGGCCAGGGTCCAGGCGTATTCGCAGGCCAGTTGGTCCACCACATCGCGCTGTTTCAGGTCGGCGGGCATGACCTCCCAGGTGTAGGTCTCCATCTCGAAATGCTGACAGAGGCCGGGATCGGATTTCACGGCATCGAGCACGCCGACGAGGTGGTCGGCCGTGGTGTCGAAACCGCCCCGGGGTTCGGCGTGCAGCGGGATGTGGAAATGGATGCGCCACTCGGGCAGGGGCGCGCCCGCGGACGGGGAGGGGGTGGCCAGGGCGTCGTTCAAATCGGCGTACCGCACGAGCGTTCCGTCGGAGCGTCGCTCGATCACCTGATGGAAGTAGATGTCTTCGGCGAAGGCCTGAAGCGCCTGACGAATCCCGGCGGTGGGTCGCACGCTCAGGGCGTTGCTCAGATGGATCTTGCTCAGACGGATGCCGGCCGACCGCAGACGGGCGAGCGCCTCGGCGGGGGATTCGAATTCGATGGCCAGGTGGCAACAGTCGTAGTTCACGCCCAGACGCCGCTCGAGCCGGGGGTCTCCGGGGCGCATGGCGCGCAGCGCGTCGAACCAGTCGACGCATTCGGCGGTGGTCTCGAGCGTGCACAGGGGTTCGGGCTCAAGCCCCAGGTGCAGGTCGTGGCCCGATCGGCTGGACAGCTCTTCAAGAAAGTCCACGCACTCCCAGAGCTGGAGCAGCGCGCGCTGACGCTCCTCGGGCGAGCGCCCGAAGGCTTTGTAGGAGACCGGTACGGTGCTGACGCTGCCGGCCACGCCCGGCGGCAGCAGTTCGGTCAGGATGTGGAAGAGCCGCCGGGTGTACTCCAGCCGTTCCGGTTGGGACCAGTCGGGGGCGTACACCTGTTCCTTGACCCGTTGACCGTGGAACTGCCCATACGGGAACCCGTTGATGGTGAACACGTAGGCGTTGTGGCGCTTCAACCACTCCTGGAACGCCCGCAACGTGGCCGGTTCGATGAGTTCCCGGGAGGCCCGGTCGCTGAGCCGGAGCCCGATGGCATAGGGTCGGCCGCCCGAGACGCGGGCCTGCACCGAGCGGGTGTGGCGCTCCAGACCCGCGAAGGTCTCCGGCCAGTCCTCCCCGCGATGGATGTTGGTGCAATAGGCCAGGTGCAGTCCGTCGGTCAGTTGCATGTCAGGGAATTGAACCCCGGCTGAACCGGGAGCAAAAGCCCACTTTTGGCGAAAGCGCCCGCAAGCGTCCTTTCCAGTTTGTGGCGAGGCGTTACCGTAGGCCGGTGCACAGGCATTGGATTTCGGGGGTCTTGGTCGTCCTGATCGGGTGGTCCATTTCCCTCTCCGCGCAGTCGGTCGTGATCAGCGAGGTGATGTACGAACCGCCCGGTGGATCCGCCTATGCGGAGGCCGAATATCTGGAGCTCTTCAATGCCGGTTCGCTTCCGGCAGACCTCTCCGGAGCCACGTTCTCGGCGGGCCTCGTCTTCACGTTTCCCACGCCCTTCACCGTGCAACCCAAGGCCCGGGCGGTGATCGCCCGCAATCCGACGCTGCTGGCCGCCCGATACGGAACGGTGCCCGGACTGGTGCCGGGATCCTACACCGGGGCGCTGAACAACGGGGGCGAAAGCGTCATCCTCAACGCGTTCAATGGCACCGTCCTGGCCCAGGTCAAATACGGGGTCGATGGGGCTTGGCCCGCCCGCCCGGCCGGCAACGGCGGATCGATCGAACTCATCGACCCGGCCGGTGATCCCGCGGCCGCCGAGAATTGGCGGGCCAGCGCCGAGTACTTCGGATCCCCGGGAGTGGCGGGGGTGGGTGTCCCGAACCGGGTGGTCGTCAATGAATTGCTGGCCCACACCGATCCGCCGCTCGAAGACGCGGTGGAATTGTTCAACCGCACCGACCAACCGATCGACGTCGGCGGTTGGTTCCTTTCCAACGATCTGGCCGATCCCTTCCGATTCCGCATTCCCACCGGGACGGTGGTGCCTCCCCGCGGTTTCAGGATGGTCTACGAGTACCAGTTCAATCCGCTCCAGCCTGCCACCGGTCGCACGGCCTTCACCTTCGGTGCCGCTCGCGGTGGCGTGGTGAGTCTCCTGTCGGCCGACGCCGCCGGTGTTCCCAATCGCTGGGAAGACGTGCAGGAGTTTCCCGCCAGCCCCAATGGGGTGAGCTTCGGTCGACACCCCGATGGAGAAGGCCCCTTCTTGTTGATGCAGCGCATGACCCTCGGCACCGGCATCGACAATTCGATGGATCCGCTCTTGCTGAACATCTTCCGTCAGGGCCTGGGCGGCACCAACGCGCCGCATGCCCTGGGTCCGGTGGTGTTCCGCCGGCTCCGATACGCCGCTCCGGCCGGAGAGATCGAGTTCGTGGAACTGGAGAACGTGTCCGCGGCGACCGTGCCCTTGTACGATCCGGCCTACCCGACCAACGGGTGGCGCATCGAGGGCGGCATCGGCTTCGAATTCGCAGAACCTCAGGCCATGCCGCCGGGGGCCCGCTGGATCGTGGCCAACACCAACAATCCGGCGGCGGTGCGCCGCTTGCTGGGGTTGTCCGAGTCGCAGGTGGTGCTGGGGCCCTACACCGGTCAGCTCGCCTCCGGGGGCGAGCGGGTGAGTCTGGTTCGCCCCGACACCCCCCAGTTGCCGCCCCGGCCCGATGCCGGTTTTGTGCCGTATTACGCGGTCGAGCATCTCGATTACCGCTCGGCGGCCCCTTGGCCCCCCGAGGCGGCCTCCGCAGACCGGTGTCTGACGCGGGTCGTCGTCACCGAGCCCGGCTATCTGCCCTCCAATTGGCGGTCCGAGCCGCTGGTGCCGATCCAGCCGGTGCGTCCCACCCTCGCCGTGGAGCGGGTGTCCGCCGAGGGGGTCCGAATCCGTACCCGCGGGCCGCGCGACCAGGGCTGGATCCTGGAAAGAGTGGTGCTGTCGGGAACATCGATCGTCACCCCGGTGGCGACCGTCTTGAGTGGCACCTACTCGGTGCCACCGGGAGTCCTCCAGCCCGATGGCACCGTCGAACGCGCCTTCGAGTGGAGCACGGCCGACTCCGGCGGATTGTGGCGGATCCGGCTCAATCCGTGAGCTTGAGTCGAGTCTGTGTCCGAGTCCCGGTGTGTGCCGGGGTCGGGGGTGCTTTGGGTTCGGGGCGGGCGCTCTTGGGGTTTCTCAATACCCCTGAAAACGGCCCAGCACCGGAGGCGTGCGCTTCCGGTGCTGGGGATCGTCGAAGGGTCGAGGCCGGTGTTCCGGCCAAGCCTCACTTCAGTTCGTGCGATTCGACTTTCACCCCCTTCTTGAAGGTGTTGAAGCCGAACATCGAAGGCTCGAACGGGCCGACCGGGCTCACATCGGCCTTTTTCGGAACGTTCAGCCCCGTCAGGGAGTAGGCCGCGTTGACGAAGAGCCGGCGAAGGTCTTCGCTGCGCAGGTCGGTGGCGGCACCGATGGTGGTGCACAAGATCGGGGACGTGTGCCCCGAGGCCCCCTTGTAGTCGCGCAGCCAGACCAAGGGCATGGCCGGCTTGCCGAGGTTCGGGGGATCGTTGGGCTGCATGCCGGTCAGGACCTGACCATGCATCAGGATCGTGGCGTCTTTCGGGAAGTCGGCGTTGACGCCGTACACGTCGCTCGGTCCGAACACGTCGAACACCCCGTTGAGGATCGGATGCTGGGCGTTGCGGCCGTCGATCACGCCGCGCGTGGCCTCCTTGCCGTGGTGACCGTGATGGTAGGTCCACGATTCGCCGACGGTCTTGCCGCCGAATCCGCCGCCCTTGGCCGTCCAGGAGTAGGACGCATAAGGGCTCTGCTTGTTGCGCTCGTAGTTGAATGCGTGGGTCGCCGTCCGCACCACCATCATGGGCTTGCCGCTGTCCAGATAGCGGACGAAGTGCTCCATGTCGGCATCGGGCAGTTCCCGGAACCGGAACTGATTGACCACCAGATCGGCCGAGGCCAGCAGGTGCATGCCCGGGATGTTCGTCTGGTTGTTCGGGTTGATCGTTCCGTCGGCATCCTGACTGAAGAGCACGATGCATTTGAACCCGTGCTTCTGGGAGAGGATTTTGCCCATCTGGGGCAGACTCTCCTCGGAACGATATTCCTCGTCGCCGCTCAGGAAGACGAGGGTCTTGCCATTGGCCGTTCCGGCTTTGGGTTCGTAGGTGACCCAGGATCCGGCGAATGTGGGCAGCGCGAAGGCCAGCAGCGAGACCAGCGACAAGGTCAGGCCGCGGGAAGGGGCGTTGAGTTTCATAGGCGTGGACTTGATTCCATCACGTCCCCGGGGCTCAGGCCAGCCTTTCGGCGGAACATCGCCCGAGTCAGGGCAGGGCGTTCGGTGGGCGCAAGTTGTGTCAAAATGGCGCTCATTGACCCGGAAAAGCCCCCGGGCCCCGAATCTCGAGTGACGGTGTGCCCGTGAAAACGGCCCAAATCGGGTTGGCCCCGCTCATGCTTTCGTCGGCACGGGCTCCGACTGAGCGGGGGTGTTTCGCCTGAAACCTACCCGTCTCCGAATGAGTCCGATGAAACCAGTGAACAAAATCGCCTCGGGCGACTCCAACGTTTCCAGAGACATGAAAACCACTCTCAAGACCAAGCGGTCGGGCTCCCCGTCTCATTCGACTTCGACCCCGGCCCAGCCGGTTCGGGCGCGGTCTTCGTCGGTGAAGTCGCGATCCCGACGTTCGCGCAAGGCGGTCGTGTCCAAGCGGGCTCGTCCGATCGCCCTGCCACCGACTCCGGTGGCCGATCGGAATCGCATCTCGGTTCCGCGGGGTCCGCAACCTCCGGTCCAGGCGGTGATCCCGTTGCAGACGCTGGCCACCTCGAGGGCCTTGCCGGTCCAGGTCGAGGGCGACCTGACCGGGACTGCGGTCTTGCGGGGTGTCCGCCTGCCCGAGACTTCCGAGCGCGGCGTGTGGGATGAGCATTCATCCCTACGGCTCTATCTCCGCGATGCGGTCGAGACGCCGTTGCTCACCGCCCAAGAAGAGGTCGAACTGGCCCGTCGGATCCAGAAGGGGGATGACGCCGCCCGAGAGCACATGATCCGCGCCAATCTGCGGTTGGTGATCAAGATCGCCCGCGAATACGAAGACTACGGACTCCCGCTGCTCGACTTGGTGAACGAGGGCAACATCGGCCTGATGCGCGCGGTGGAACGGTTCGATCCGGACCGGGGTGCCAAGCTCTCGACCTACGCCGCCTGGTGGATCAAGCAGTCCATCAAGCGGGCGCTGTCCAACCAGTCCAAGTCCATCCGGTTGCCCATCCACATCGTCCAGGAGCTGGCCCGCATGAAGAAGGCCGAGGTGCGCCTCGAGGCCGATCTGGGTCGCCCCGCCACCGACGTGGAGTTGGCGGGCGAGCTCGAGGCCGATGTCGACGACATCCGTCGCTGGCGCGAGGCCGCCGCGGTGGGGGCCACATCGCTGGACGCCCCGATCGGCAACGACCCCGAGTCGAACCGTATCGCCGATGTCATCGCCGACGAATCGGCGGTGATGCCCTGGGCCGGTGTCAGCGAATCGAGCAACGCCGAGCTCATGCGCGAACTGGTCGGGTCGCTGAATCCGCGGGAACAGGTCATCCTCAACCAGCGCTTTGGGCTCGAAGGCGGCGATCCCCGCACGCTCGAGGAGATCGGTGCCGATTTCGGCCTCACCCGCGAACGTATCCGTCAGCTCGAGGCCGCCGCTTTGCGGAAGCTCCGCGACCGGTTCCTGGCGCGCGAGGCCATGGCGGAGGTCTGAGGTTTCAGGGCTTGGGGCTTTAGGCCGTAGGGCTTGAGGCTTCGGCTTCAG